>Ga0079305_1000193_pt1 | contig 146933 bp, 128 predicted proteins | sample LMS_cellobiose_e_FD_79183 | JGI IMG/M metagenome (GOLD analysis project Ga0079305, IMG submission 79183) | Rumen-fistulated moose microbial communities from Alaska, USA - LMS_cellobiose_enrichment | ecosystem: Host-associated > Mammals > Digestive system > Stomach > Rumen fluid ... | reverse complement strand
TTGTACATCATCGTGAATTTGGCCTGCACGGCGGTTTCCGCCATCGGATCGAGGGTGTATCCGCCCTTGCGGGCATAGATCATGAAAATCTGGAAGAGCTCTTCCGGATCGTAATCTTCGAAGGTGATCCAGTTCCGCTGAGGGAAGCGCGACGGAATACCGCTGTTGCCGTTGATGAAGGCCTGCATCTCGTGAGAATAGCCCGCGGCGATGCAGACGAACTTGCCCCGGTCGTTCTCCAAGCGGGTCAGGAGCGTCTCCAGCGCCGCCTGCCCGAACTGGTCGGTCATCAGTTGGTAGGCCTCGTCGATGAACAGAATGCCGCCCATGGCCGAGTCGATCACATGCGAAGTGATTGCCTCCGTGTCGCCGACGAAACGGCCGACCAGGTCGGCCTTCCCCACTTCCTTGACATAAGGGCTCGGCAGGGCGCCCATGGAATACAGGATCTTGCCCATCAGACGCGCCACCGTGGTTTTGCCGGTGCCGGGATTGCCTAGGAACAGATAATGTCCCAGCGGGATCTCCGGACGGCGGTTCTCCAGCCGGGCGCTCTCGATCTCGTTGTTGATGGTGTGCGCCAGCTTGGTGAGCGAGGACTTCACGCCCTCCAGGCCGATAAGTTTGTTGAGTTCCTCCAGGCACTCGTCCACGGAGATCTTCTTGGGCTCCTCGTAAGGGACATCCTCCAGGAACACCGAATGGATGTTCTCCGGCGTCCACTGGTCCTGCGGGAGCGCCTTGATACGGTTGTAGATATTCGTTTTGGTCTCCGCCAGCTTTTTCATGGCCTCCCGGGCATTGCCGAATTTCGCGTCCTTCATGGCCACCATGTTCTGGAACATGCGGAGCACGCGTGCGCGCACTTCATCGTTGGCAAGCGTAAAGTTGTAACTCTTGCCCTTGGCGGCGCGCTCGAAGATTTCCAGCAGTTCGTCGGCCGAGTAGTCGTCAATGTGGATGAAATGCGAGAAACGGCTTCGCAGGCCGGGGTTGGAATTCATGAAGTCTTCCATCTCCTTGGGGTAACCGGCGCAAACCACAACAAACTTGCCAGCCTCGTTCTCCATGCGGGTCAGCAAGGCCAGGACGGCTTCATTGCCCTCCCTGCTGACACTCTGGCCGGCAGCATCCTTCGGATCAATGTCGTAGGCTTCATCCAGGAAGAGCACGCCGCCCATGGCTTCCGTGATGGCGTCGTTCATGTTCTGCGCACTCTGGTTCTGGTACTGGGAGAGGATGGACTTGGGGGGCTTTTCAGTGACCCGGTCGGTAGAGAGAATCCCCATCGTCTTAAAGATCTTGCCCAGCAGGCGAGCCACCGTGGTCTTGCCGGTGCCGGGATTGCCGGTCAGCACGAAATTGAACTTGGTGAGGCCCTCTGCGCTTTCGCCCAGCTCAATGAGTCGTTTCTGGACGGCCATTTCGTTGGCGATGCGGCGGATCGCATCCTTGACGGACTTCATACCCACCAGGCCGTCCAGCTCCTTCATGATGTCCTCAACGGAGATCTCGCCGGTCATTTCCTCGCCCACGATATCGGAATAGCTGAGAATATTGTCTCCGCAGCCGCGGGCATTGTGGCGTCCTACGGCCTCAGAGAACAGGTTTCGCACCGCGCGGGCGTTACCGAAGGTGTCAATGCGTCTGGCATACATGCGGTCGAAGACCTTGGGGAGCATCTCTTCCGCCGTAGCGTCCAAGGCATATTCCACTTTCTCATCGTTTCGGAGGAGCTGCATACGGAAGACCTGCTCCAGCTCGCGAGCGTTGTGGTCCGGGAATTCGATGGTCACGTTGCAGCGGGACGGGATGCCGGGATTCTTGCGCACGAACTCGTTCATCTCCTTGGTATAACCCGCCATGATGCAAACGAATTCGCCACGCCGGTTCTCCAGCAGGGTAAGCAGCGTATTGATGGCGTCCATGCCGAAACTGCCGCCGTCGCCGGCCGAGGTACCCTGGGTGAGTGCATAGGCCTCATCGATGAAAAGCACGCCGCCGATGGCCTTGTTGACATAACGCTTCACGTTCGCCTCCGTGTCCCCGACCACCTGCCCGATGAAATCCTTGGCGGACACTTCCACGAACTGTCCCGTGGGCAGGGCGCCGATCGTGCCGAGCACTTCGCCGAACTTGCGGGCGAAAGTGGTCTTGCCGGTCCCCGGATTGCCGGTGAAGAGATAGTGGTCCGTGAGCAGGCTATTGGCCTTCACACCATTTTTCTTGCGGGTCTTCACATTCCGGACAATTTCGAGAATCTTATCCTTGACGCTTTGCAGGCCGATGTAGTTGTTCAGTTCAGCCAGGATTTCCTCTTCTGACTTGGGCGTAAAACGCTCACCGGCAGGGACATCTTCTTCCGTCACGGTATTCCTGCCGCGCAGGGCCGCCTTGACGGAGAGGTTCTCCGCGACCTTCTCGGCCAGGTGGCCGTTGAGATGACTCAGATCCGGCTGACGCATAAACCACTGGAAATGGCTCGCAAGGATGTCAGGAAGCCCCTCCGAGGCGTCCAATTTATATGTTTCCTTAAGGATAGACAAAGTGAGCTCCGTCAGCTCCGGCGTGCAGAAGGCCGTCAGGTTGAACTCCAGCTCGAAAAGGCGTGCAACATCCTTGTTATTCTCCAGGAATTTGCTCATCTCGTTCAGCAGGCCGCACAGGACCACTATTGGAGCGCCTTCCGTTCCACGCATGCGCGTGAAGAGCTTGTCCAACTGATTTACATTCGAAGCCCTGTCCGTAGGCAGGAGCTTCTGTGCGTTGGTAATCAGCAGGATACCATCCTTGAGCGCCGCGACATTCTTGTCAAACTCCTTGCAGAAATCACCCCAGTCAGCGGCGTCAACCTTCTTCGGCGGCACCTTCACGATTCCGGCATCCATCATCTTGCGGGTGATGATGTCCGCGACGAAAGTCTTGCCGGTTCCACTGTCTCCCAGGACGAGGCAGTCCATGCCGATCTTCGTGCCATTGCTGGCAAAGCGCTGGGCCACGATGAGTTTCCGGTCGAGTTCCTCCAGCAAAGGGACGATGTTGTCCTTGCCGATCAGGCCCTTCTGGGAGGACGCTTTTACCTCCAACCGCTCGCCGCAGAAGCGACAGTATTTCGCTTCCGGACGGTTATCTTTCCCGCATTGTTTACAGACCATGACTATTCCTTGTTTTGTTGTTCAGCTTCCCGGGCAGCCTCGGCGGCCAGCCGGTTGATGGTTTGTATCGTTTCCTTGTCAGCATGCCCCGTCGCCTCCAGGCCATTGGCTTTCTGGAACGCGGACACCGCCGCCTGCGTTCCGCGGCCATAATCGCCGTCCACGGCCCCCCGCAGATAGCCGGTCTCCTTGAGATAGCGCTGCAGCGCCAGGACATCTTCTCCCCTGCTGCCGGGCTCCAGGCTTTCGAATTCCAGCAAGTCCGGCTGGACAGGCGCCTGCCGGGCCGGCAGGATCTTTTCGATGAACGGAACGGAGAAGCGCTCAAAGCGCTCGCTCTTGGGGATTAGCAGGCTGAAAGCAACCAGCGCCCAGGTGACGCCGATGAAAATCAGCATGTGGATGCGACGCGTCTTCAGATCGCTCTTCCAGGCGCCCATCTTGAATTCATCGAACGTACCATTGAGGGAGGAGTCGAATCTCGTCTCGTCACTGAAGGCGTAGTAAAGCGGCTCCAGGACCCTTTCTTCGAATCCCGGCTTGTTGAAGCGCCGGGCGTCCCGGGCGAACTGGCTGTGGAAAAAGATGGTCTTGATGCTGAAGAAGACCAGGGCGCCCAGCACGATCAAAGCGTAGAGATACAGGATATAAGCACCCAGGAACTTGACCAGCAGGAAGACGAGAACCGCACCGATGGCTCCGCCGATTAATGGAATCAGGCATCCTTCGCTGTCAGAAGCGAAGAAAAGGATGGCGGCGACAATCAGGCCGACCGGCCAGAAGAAGCGTTCCAGCCGCATGCCGGAGGTGTCCAAGACCGGGTTGTCAATAATGGAGAAGATCAGCATGCCCAGCAGAACGATGGCGGGCAGGATCGCAAAGACGATGGTCAACACATGCTGCAACATACTCCGGACGCTGAGGCCGCGAATGCGGGCCTTGCCGGAGGAAAGAATACCGTCCGCTTCGCCCTGCGCCTTGTAGAAGCGCTCCACGGGCATTGCCTTGTCGTCGATTTCCTCAATGTCATCCAAATAATCCAGGAGCAGATCTTCGTAGGCGTACTCTTCCGAGAGGTCCGCATCGGGATTCTCCTGATGCTGCACGGCGAGCCAGCCGGCCAGGCCCCGATGGTAGAATTCATGGGCCAGCTCCTTCTTTTTGTGGGAAAAGAGCTCATCCCGCGTCGTTACCTTCTCGGCGACATCCACCAATTCGTATTCCGGCGTGACGCCGAAACCCTTGATCACCTTCATCCAGCTGGCCTGAGCTTGGAAGTCCGCGTCTTTCGGCCCGGCTTTCCGGCGATTATCGTCGCTGTTCCAATCGGTGCAGTACATGACCCAGGAGCGTTGCTGCTGGAAGCGCTGGCCCTTGGTGGCCATAAAATCCGTCAGGTAGTGGTACTGATCCGGAAAGAGAAAACAGGCCGCAGTGTTCGCCACGACCGCTGTGGGAATCATACGGTTCATCGGAGCGTGTTCCGGGCGATTCCACACCTCGTCGATCTTGGATGGATCGCCTTCGCAGTTGGACCAGAAAATGGTGTACACCTTGTTCAGGAAACGCCCGATCCCTTCCTGGGTCATCGCGTAGTCGGGGTCGTCGGAGTCGTTGCGCAGGTTGATATCCGAGAGCGGATCAATCGTCTGCACACGCAGCATATAGCAGGATGTCTGCCCGTTCTCGGCCGGCAAAGACGCAGCCAGCGTCTTGTTGCGGGCACGAACCCACTCCAAGAAAACATCGGAAGACAACATACTGGCCGTAACTGAATCCGGAATGGCACGATGACAGAAATTGCTGATATCCTTAATCGTAACGGCAGAAAGCTCCTCCCCCTCCCCTGTTTCGCGATTGATGCCGACCAGCTGGAGCGGCCAGGTCGGATCCAACAGATAGACGGCGGCATACAGGCCCATCTGCTGATCCTGAGGATAACGTGTTTCCACAATCTCCTGGATCTCGAGGGCCAGTTCCGGATAGGGTTTGAGCCACTTCTCGACCTGACCGCGATAGAGGTACTTGACGGCCAGGTCCTGATCCTCGACCATACATTGAGCCAGTTCCTCCGGCGTATTGGCCATCAGATGCCGGGAGGCATTGAAGGTAATGCCGAGGTCCTCGATGATCTCATCTTCTTCCACCGGGACGTCCTCGCCCTTAACGGTTCGCAGGATCTCATCGTAGTCCCAGCGCTTGGCGGGGTTCTTGATGAGCAGGCCCCGGCAGATCCTGGCAAGCGGATCCGGCATGTCCGCCGGGACGGCAATCCGCCCTTTCACCTTGTCAATCGCCATGGCCGGCTCGTTTGCCTCGAACACTTCCTCACCCATCCACAAGGACAGGATGGTCATGCCCAGCGAGAAGAAATCCGCCTTGGAGGTCAACTCCGTATAGTTGCCATCCGGGAGCGTGACGGTCGTCGTATAGACTTCCGGGGCCGCATAAATAGGGGTTCGGAACTGCTTGGTCACACAACTGCCGTCCACATCGATCTTATCGGCGATGCCGAAATCACACAGGACGCAGTCCCAAATCTGGCTGTCCTTGATAAGGATATTGGCCGGTTTCACATCCTTATGGAGGACGCCGGCCTGATGGATCATGGACAAGGACATGGCGGTCTTGGCCGCAATGATCAGGATGGCTCCAGCATTTCCCTTCAACCCCGCTGACGCGGCATTGCCGCCAGGGATGTATTCCAGAAGTTCAAAATCATCGCCGTAATCCACGATATCGGAGATGTAGCCCTGCCCGTTCAACTTCTGCATGGCGGGCATGACCTTGACATTGGTATGGAACCCGGGGTGACACAACTTGAGCGCATATTTCCGCTTGTGAGAGGAAACGATATAAATGTCGCCTTCCGACCCGCTGCCCATCAGTTTCTCTACGGTATAGCTGTTGCCGCCGACTTTTACTGTTTCTCCCGGAGCACAGGTGCCGCCACCGGAGGGAGCGGCCATGCCGGGCACATGCGGCGCTGCAGCAGTCGACTGCGGTGCCGCAGCCGTTTTCTGCGGAGCGGCCGCAGTCTTTTGAGGAGCGGTCGCTGTTTTCTGAGGGGCTACAGCCGTTTTCTGAGGCGTCAAGTTGTCGTCCTGTTCAGCCATGTTTTATACTTTTTTGTACGTGGTAACTACTTTCTGGGTCGTGCCGTATTGCCAGGTACCGCCCAGCCACGGCCGGTAGCACTGAGAGGGATGCTCATGGAAACAATGGCACCAGTTGCAAATCCAGCCCACCAGGCCCGTCACCTCCATCAATTCCGTCACGGCCACCTTGCGGGCCGTGTAGTAATTGCGCTGCTCCTGCGGCGTGGAGCCGGCAGGAGGAAGCATGCTTTCCAGCACTTGATTCGCTTCTTCGACCGCCCGCTGGTACTCTTCCATCACGGCCTCCCGGCTGCGTCCCATGCTTCGCCGGGTCGCTTTAGGCTGTTCGGTGAACGAGAAGCCCATGTGGGACATCAATTCACGCAGTCGCAACTCCCCTTCCGTGGGTTCAGCGGGCTCATCCGCTCCCTCATTTCCCGGCAGGTCGCCCGCCAGTTCCGCTTCCAGTTCGGCGATGCGCGTCAACAGCCGCGCCGACTCCTTCACCTTCGGATCCTGCCGGGCCTTCTCCATAGCATGCCGGGCCGCGCGGGAGAGCGGCTGTCCGCACTGTCGACAGAAGCACCTGAAATTGAGGATGTTGCAAGTAGGACAAAGCACACCGTCTGCCGGCATGCCGCATTCGGGACAGTCCACATCGTCGGGGAGCATCGGCGCTCCGCAGAAGGTGCAGTAATCCACCATCTTCCACCCGCACACAGGGCAGATCTCATAATCCGGCCCCACATCGGCACTGCAATGCGGGCACCTGCCCGTGGATTCCTTTTCCCGGGTCTCGGTCTCGACCGCCGTCTGGGTCTCGACACGTTCGCGGACACGTACGTTTTCGCCCATCATGCTTTATTTGAGACTCAACAGGCCGCCCACGGCTTCATCCACGGCAAAGAATGCCTTGTCCAGGTGGGACTGCATCTTGAAGCCTTCAATCTCGTATCCATCGTCCGTCTCCAGGGCAATGATGATATTGCCGAAGAGCTCATAACCCCCATCGTACAGGAGCGTGGCCGTCATATTGTCGCCCACCGTCACGGTGAAGCCGTTGCGGGAAGTCAGGAACACCAGATGCTTCCCGACGAGCTCCAATTTCTTCGACAGGGCATTGAGCGGCTTGGTGTAGCGGACGACTTCAATCTGGTTCGCCTGGATCCAGGTACACATCTCGCCGCGGAGCGTATCCCAATCTTCCTGTTCAACCCAACGATAGGTCGCATTACCCCGGAAGTCGATGACCACGAAACTCGGATAGATTTCTGTATCTTCCACTTCGGCCGGAGCAGCCTCCGGACTCTCATCACGAATGATGCGCTCCTCCAGGATATCGGGCAGCCCGCAAGTCACGCAAACCCTATGATAGTACTCCTCCTCTTCCGGCGTGAGTTGCCCGTCATCGCAGATGATGTCGGCGAAGAAATTACTTACCCGCTCCTTGTCTTCTTCTGCCAGACATAAAGTCCGGATAAAGGCTTCACGGGCCTCCATTTCGAACGCCAGTTGAATAACCTGGTCGGCGATTTCCGGCGTAACTCCCTCAAATCCGGACAGAAAATCATAGAGAATGTTCGTCTCCGAGTCGCTTCCCTCTCCATCCGTATTGCAAAAGGCTATCGCCAGTTTGCAGATCGCAGCCAAAGTATCAATCTTTGTTTGCATACGACATACAATTATGGGTTATCTCCTAATCAAACATGACTCTGGGGTTCATGACGCCCGGTGACTTCCAGTCGATCCCGTATTCTTTCAGGACGTTGCTCCGGGCGGCCCAATAGCCGAAACAATAGCCCATGCCGCGCGGCACGCCCTTCAGACGCTTGGCGCACGCTATTTCGACGTCGCAATAGATCTCCTCCCACTTCGCAGTCCGCTCCACCGGGTCGAAATGCAGGTGGCGGCCATACTGCTTGCAGAACTCCTCCATGGAAATCCCGTCGACATCGATATACGCCTCAAGGCGCGCGATATCCGATTCGACTTCATCCTCATGCAGCCAGTCGCTCTTTTCGTCCGATTCCTGCAGCCAGGAGAGCTCCCGGCGCAGCAGTTTCAGGGCCAGGCGGGGCGTGTCGTACTCCGGCAACTCGCGGAGTATGGCGTTGCAGGCATAGGCCTTGCCCAGCGGACCTTCGTCCGGGTCGTCCAGCTCCTCCAGGAGCTTCAGGGTGTCGTTCGCCAGGGGCACATTCTTATAGAAATCCTGCTCCTGCGCATTTTTGCGCATGCTGTCCACATTCGCGACAATGGTTTCCAGGTTCGTCATTTTCCGTCTGAATTTATACATAGGCGTCCCATCGGCCGTCATCTTCGTCCTGTTCCGGCTCTTCCAGGGCATCTTCTATTCCGTAATTGTACGCCTTCTGGCGCATCCTGGCGGCTTCCTCCTTCATCTCGGGCGTACTGTCCTCCCGGTTTTCCTGCAATCGAGCCAGCAGGAGGCAGCTGTCCCCGTTTCCAAGCGCCGCGCCCTTACGCAGCACGCGTTCCGCCTCCGACAGGTCAATCCCGAATCCCAGCAAGCCGTAGATGTAATTCAGCCCCAGGTAATAGCCGCACAAACCCTCTCCCAGCCGGAGTCCCTGCTCCAGCTGGCGCCGGATCCGGGACGACGTCGCATACCGGCCCCGCGCCGGGAGCGCTTCATATTCCTCGTCGGGCATGTCGGCATCCAGCAGGAAGCACCACGCGCAGCCGTGGGCCATTCCCTTCTCCATCCATTCCCGGAACTGCACTTTGTCATCATCCACAAGGGCCATGCTGGCCAATTGCTTATAACAGTTCACGCTACCGTGCACGATGCCCGCCTCGAAGGTCTCCTTGGCCCGGTCCCTCTCCCCCAGCGCCTTGTAGGCGAGTCCGAGCACGGTATACCATTCCGGGACCGTGTCCGGATCCGCTTGCAGGATCCGGGTTGCCTCGTCCCGCACGACCGCGGGCTCTTCCGGCGCTTCGGCATCCCCGTCCACCCGGTCCTCGGCGTAACGGAGAGTCGCCAAAAGGCTTCCGCGCGAAAGCGCTTCGTTCCGCAGGCGCACCATTTCCGATACATTCTCCAGTCCTTCGGACGTGTCACCTAACCAGTTCATCATGGACAGGGCGTAAAAAGCATCCGCGACACCCGCATCCGCCGCTTCGCGGAAAAGCTTTTCCGCCTGCGCGCAGGAATCCTCCTCGGGCACGAGCACGTAATGCCAGCGGCCCAAAGCATAACGGGCACAGGGCGCATCGGAGGCCTTCAGCGCCTGGATATCACTGCTGCACAGCGATGCCACCAGATCCCGGGTTAGAAACTGCCGGTAGAAATCCGGCGTATCCTCCACGACAATGGCACTCTCCAGGAACAGATTGAGTTCGAACTCCGTGTAATCCCGACCGTCCTTGTCAAGGGGCAAGTTCGGATGCTCCATACTGATGGAATACAGCTTGGTTCCATAGCTCAGCACCAAGCCGTCCTCCGACACGGAATCAACACGTATCCCTCCGAAAAGGCCGCCCGGATCCTCGTAGGACAGGACTTTTCCGGCACACAGGTCGGATTTCGGAAAAGCAGTCCGCTCGCAATACCAGGTGCTGTTGCCGGGATCGCAGGGATGATAATCCACGTCAATAATCAATCGTGTCCATTGTCGCATATAATCCGGAGTTCGTGTCCTTTCTTACAAATATAATAAAAAACGGTTTGAATGCACCTCTGATTCGATAATTGGCGATAAAACCCGAGCAGGAATTGTTAATAAATATTATTATTTTTGTTCGAGTTGAACGAAATTCCTTTCGATATGAACTACCTGAATCCCGAAATCAAGCTCGAAAAAGAACTTGCTGCACAGATCTATGACGCCCTGCAGGGCGACGTCGTGAAGTACATCCTCAAACATGCCGACGAGACCACGGAGGATGAGTACTGGCGCAGCCGGATGGAAGGCCATTGCATGAAAGCCGACCAGAACCTGTTGGGCAACTTTTACCGCCTCTGCCATGAAGTCAAGGACCGGCTGGGCTTCCGCGAGCCGGTAGATTTCTACGTGACCGGAGATTCTTCCATCAACGCCTTTTCCATCGCTTCGGAAGATGCGGAACACCCCCATATCGTAAACGTCAACTCCGAGCTGTTCAACCTGATGAGCGAGGATGAACTGAGATTCGTCATCGGACACGAACTGGGACATCTGATCAACCTGGACACCGCGCTCAAGCGCCTCATCTACTTCGTCTATCCGCCGCAGAACACCACGCCGCCCGTCACCCTGCAGTTCAAGATCCACCTGCACGACAACCTGGCCGAACTGGTCGCCGACCGCTACGGTTACCTCGCCTGCGGGAACCTTGACGCCTGCGTCACCTCCTTCTTCAAGATGGCGTCCGGCCTGGATCTCGAAAAGATGCAGGTCAGCATCGAAGATCTCCTCACGGACAACAGCAAGCACCTGGATTACTTCCTCAAGGGAGGTGGTCTGAGCCAATACGACCACCCCGTCAACCCCATCCGCGTCCAGGCCATCAACCTGTTTGCCAACGCCGGGAGCCAGGAGGAGCTGGACAAGGGAATGGACGAACTGATCCAGATCCTGCTGAAGATAGGCAACAACCCGCTGGACGAGCCCATGTCCATCTTCATCGCCACTGCCGGCATCATCGTCGCCAATCTCGACGGCAAGGTGACGCAGGAGGAGTACGAGCACATCATCCGGAACCTCTCCAGCAGCCACATCTTCCCGAAGGCCTTCCTTGACAGGGTCGTCCAGAACGACGTGGACAAAATGTTCGAGGACTCGGTGAACAAGATTCTGGAGATCAATCCGGGCTTGAAGAATACGCTGCTGCAATACATGATCAGCGTCGTGCTCGCCGACAAGGATATTGCCGACAACGAAGTCAATTTCATCTACAACATCGGCCGGCAGCTGGGTCTGAGCCCCAAAGAGATTTCGCTCACCTTCGCCGGCATGATCCAGCAGAACTTTACGCCCAGTCTGGACGCAATCTCATAGGGATTTCGCTGCGTTGAGACCGGCCAGCGCGCCGGTCGAGAAGGCCAGCTGGAGGTTGTAGCCGCCGGTGTCGGCATCGATATCCAGCACTTCCCCGCACAGGTAGAGTCCCGGAATGAGCCGGGACTCCATCGTCTTGGCGACGAAGTCGTCCGTCGAGACCCCGCCGGCCGTCACTACCGCCCGTTCGTAACCCACGTAGCCGGCAATGTCGAACTGCCAGGCTTTCAGCGCCTTGGCGATACTGACCAGGTTCACCCACACCTTCGTGTCGGCGCGACCGCGCCGCTCCAGCGTCAGGATCTCGGGATGCATCTGCATGAAGCCCGGAATCAGCTCGCGCGGCATTAGTTTGCCCAGCAGAATGCGGCAGCGCTCCTTCTCGCGCACGCCCCGCGAACGCGGGTCCTTGCCGATCTCCTCCCAGAGCGCCTTGATCCGGGTCGTAAGTTCCGTCAGGTCCACCCCCGGCTTGAGGTCCAGCATCAGCGCCACGCGGGAGCCGTTGACCAAAGCCTTCACGGCCTTGCGGCTCAGCTGGAAACCTACCGGCCCCTCGATGCCGCCGTCGGTGAAATCGACGTCGCCGAACTCGCTGTCCGCCTCCGTCCCTTCGATGATCAGCGACAGCTGGATGTTCTTCAGCTGCACCCCGCAGAGCGCCTGTCCCATCTCGGACAAAGGCGTACTGCGGTCGATATGCAAATCCTTATCTTCCTGCACCTTATATCCTTTCGGCACCACCGCCGTCAATGACGGGAACGTCGGCACGATCCGGTGTCCAAGTTCCGCCGCCCAGCGCAGCCCGTCGCCGGTCGAGCCCGTCGTCGGATAGCTCAGTCCCCCCGTCGCCACGATCACCTTCCGACACTTCCACTCCCGCCCGTCGGTCAAGGTCACGATAAACAAATCCCCTTCCAGCGCTGCTTTTCCTGACGCTGCCATTTGTCCGTGAAGGTTCTTTCCGTCGGGGCAGTCGCCCCGGAAAACCGTGCCACCCTCGGCATCGTAAGAGGGGGGACCGCAAGCGGAGCGCAGCGGTGGGGTCGAGCGCAGCGAGACGTTTTCGGGGGCGTACTGCCCCGCGGAAGCGACCGGAGCGACAGATGCTGCTTCGGCGTCAGTTTCGATTTTGACGCCGAGCGAGAGGCAGGCGTTCACAAGGGTATCGACCACGTCGGAAGCATGGTAAGAGGCCGGAAAGGCGCGGTCGCCGCGCTCGACGACGGTCGCCATGCCGAACGACTCGAACCAGTCCACGACCGCCTGCGACGGCAGATTATAAAACGCAGACTTGACGAAATTGGGCTTCGAACGGATGTGGCCGGAAAAGGCGTTCCAATCCTTCACGTTCGTGAAATTGCACCGCCCCTTGCCGGTGATCATCACCTTGCGGGCCGGCCGCGGCATCTTCTCCAACACCGTGACCTGCGCGGCAACGCCCGCATCCACAAGCGTCCGGGCGGCGTGGTACGCCGCCATGAGCCCGGAGGCTCCCCCGCCGATGACAACGATCTCCGACTTCATCTACAGCCTCTCGTGCAGCCAGACTTCCATCTTGCCGGGACCGCGATGGTTCCAGGCATAATAAGGAATCAGCGTGAGATCGCCGTCGCGGATCACGCGGAGCCCGCCAAGCAGGTCACCGCGGAACTCCGCCTCCAGCGCATCGCCGGAAGAAACGGCCGCCTGCAGCACATCCTGCGCATTGTCAGGCCACTCGGCGCAATACACCAGCGGACCGCACTCCACGGCCAGGCGGCCGCGGTCGGCCTCCACGGCCTCGTTGGCGCGGACGAAACGCGGCGCCATGTCCATCGACAGCGCCACCTCGTCCCCTGCCTTCCAGTCACGGGAGATGCAGAAATAACCGTCCTGGAGCTCAGCCGTGAGCGTCTCCCCGTTGAGGGATACGGTATAGGGGGTCTGCCTGCCGTCGACAAAGGCGTACAGGTCACCCGGGACGACCTCGCCGCGCACCCAGCCCGGGATGCGGAGCCGCAGGGTGAAGCGACCGGCGCGGTTCTCGTCGACCGTCACGCGCACCTCCCCGCTCCAGGGATAATCCGTATGCTGGGAGAGCGTCACCGCGCGTCCGTCAAGCTGGTGCGTCATCGTATTGTCCACATACAGATTGACATAGAGATCCTTCCCCTGGGCTGCGTAGATATAGCCCGGCACGGAAGGGATGAAGCGGCAGATGTTGGACGGGCAGCAGGCGCAGCCGAACCAGGGCTCGCGGTGGTGGCGTCCGTCGGACTCCAGCGGATTGGGATAGAAGAAGGTGCCGCCGTCCAGCGACACGCCCGAGAGCACGCCGTTGTAGAGCGTCCGCTCCAGCACGTCGATGTACTTGGCGTCGCCGTGCAGCAGGAACATGCGGTAGTTGGTATAGACGTTGCCGATGGCCGCGCAGGTCTCGCAATAGGAAGTCAGGTTCGGGAGCTCGTAGTTGTCGCCGAAGGCCTCCCCGTCATAGCGCGAACCCACGCCACCGGTCAGGTAGAGCTTCTTCGTGACGATGTTCTCCCAGATGCGGTCGATGGCGTCGATGTAGGCCCGTTCGCCCGTCAGGGCGGCCACGTCCGCCATGCCCGAATACATGTATTCCGCACGCACGGCATGGCCGACGGCCTCGTCCTGCTCCGTCACCGGCTTGTGCGACTGCGAATAAGGGTTGCGCACGCTCGTCGTCCCGCGCTTGTCCAGGAAATACTTCGCCTGGTCGAGATACTTCTTCTCCCCCGTCGCGAGATAGAGCTTGCACAGCGCCATCTCGGCGATCTGGTGGCCCGGGACGCGCTCCAGCTGCCCCTCCCCGCTGCCGATCTCCCGGATCACGCAGTCGGCGTACTTCATGGCGATGTCCAGGAAATTGCGCTTGCCCGTGGCCTGCCAGTGCGCCACGGCGCCCTCCACCATATGGCCGAGGTTGTAGAACTCGTGGCTGCCGCCTTCGACCTCGCTCCAGCGCTCGGGACCGACCCAGGCATGCGGATGCCAGGGATTCATCTGCCGCGCGGTATTGAGGTAGCCGTCCGGCTCCTGCGCCGCCGCGACCAGCACGAGCACGCTGTCGATATAGGCTTCCAGCTTCGGGTCCGGATAGGTCTGCAGGAGATAGCTGGCGCCCTCGATGGTCTTGTAGACGTCCGTGTCGTCGAAGGGGAAGCCGCCCACGTGGTACGTGGAATCGGGCTTCGTGGCGCGCACGAAATTGTCGTAGCGCCCGGTCTCCTCGCATTTGCTGAAAGCCAGCGGGATGGTCACCTCGCGGCTGGCCCGGAGGCGCTGTCCCCAAAAAGTGTCGGAGACCTTGACATCGGTGAACGGGACCTGCCCGATCGGGTAGCCCCCCTGCGGGGCGGCGGGACGGCAGGCGGACAGGGCCGCGAGCGCGGAAAGCAGAAACAGGACTCTCTTCATAACGGATGGGAAACAAAAAAGGGAAAGCTTAGCACATCGCACCGCTACGACCTCCTACCCTTGCTGCCTTCCGGCCCTGGGGGAGTTCAGAGGGAGCTGGTCGTGTACGACTTTCCCGTTGCAAATGTACAAAAAAATCAAATACTGTCGAAAATCAACGGAAGAATATCGTCCACTTTGTCGAATTTCAGGATCCGGCCCGCCGAGATCATGATCACGGACATCGGCTTGCCCGACTTGGCCTGGTACTGCGCCATCACCTGGCGGCAGGCGCCGCAAGGGGTCACGGGCTCCAGGGCAAGCCGGCCCATCACCCCGCCGGCGATCGCGATGCCCAGCATGTCCTTGTCGGGATAGCGCGCGCCGGCGGCGAACATCGCCGTCCGCTCCGCACAGAGCCCGGACGGGAAGGCGGCGTTCTCCTGGTTGGCGCCCCGCACGATCTGCCCGTTGGACATGCGCACGGCCGCCCCCACGTTGAAATGCGAATACGGCGCATAAGAACCGGACATCGCGTGGATGGCTTCGGCGACCAGTTCGCGGTCCTCGGGAACCATTTCCTCCGCGGAGCCATACTCGTGGTACTTTATTCGGATCTCTTTATCGGTCATATGCTTGTGTTATTGGTTACATCTCTATCGGCTCCCCCAGGAAATGGGGTCCCCGCCCGGTCACGACATCCCAGCAGGCGCTCACGCGGGCCAGCCACTCGCGGGCCCGCACCCGCTGCGCGCCGGGGGCGCGGACGTCCCTGGCATTGTAGCCGACGGCGGAGATCCCGTGCCGGGCGGCAAGGTACACCGCGCGCTCATTGTGGAAACGCTGGCTGACGACGATATACGAAGTCTGCCCGAACACCTCGCAGGCCCGCACGACGGAGTCCAGCGTACGGAAACCGGCATAGTCCAGGAAGATCAGGGAGTCCGGTATATTGCGGTCCAGCAGGGCTTTGCGCATGGCCATCGGCTCGTTGTAGGAGGCATGGTGGTTGTCCCCGCTCACCAGGATGCAGTCCACCTTCCCGGCCCGGAACAGTTCGGCCGCGGCGTCCATGCGGTATTCGAAGAAAGGATTCGGGCTCCCGCCCCGCAGCCGTGCTGAAGTGCCGAGCAGCAGGGCCGCATGCTCATGCGGCAGGGCCTGTACGTCGTCATACAGGCGGCCGCGGGCCATGTTGCGCACCCGCAGGTCACAGACGACGACCAGCAGGGCCACCGCGCAGAGCAGGATGAGCAGGATTCGAAGGACTTTCTTCATTTTCCTTCAAATATAGCTTTTTTTCGGGATTATTCCATTAAATCACCCCGCTGCCGAGCATTTCCCCGTCCGGGGCGTACCAGACGGCGAACTGGCCGGGGGTGATGCTGCGCTGGGGCTCGTCGAAGAGGATGTACAGGCCCCCTTCCCGCATCAGCAGCGTGGCGTCCTGGAGCGGCTGGCGGTAGCGGATGCGGACGCGGTAGCGGCGGTCCTCCCCGACCTGCATCGCCTCCGAAGGGCGGATCCAGTGGATCTCGTCCGGTGCGACGCGCAGGCAGCTGCGGTACAGGCCCTTGTGGTTCTCTCCCTCGCCCACGTAGATGATGTTGCGCGCGATGTCGGTGGCGATCACGAACACCGGTTCGGCGTGGCCGCCGATGCCCAGCCCCTTGCGCTGGCCGATCGTATAGAACTGCGCGCCCTCGTGGCGTCCGATGCGCTTCGCCCAGGGATTCGCCTTGTCGCGCGTCTTTTTTACGTGGTGCTTCCCGGAGCGGTAAGTCTCCGGCTCGAAACGGATGTCGCCGTAGCCGATGGGGGTGGACAATTCCAGCAATTCACTGTCAGTCAGTGCCGTGCCTTTCTTGAGCAGCTCCTCGTCACGGGCGTGCTTCGCCGAGTCGGCGTAGTATGCATCGAACACTTCCACCACGTCGCCCTCGACGCTCTCCAGCTTCTGCTGCAGGAAGACCGGCAGGTCCACCTTGCCCACGAAGCAGATGCCCTGCGAATCCTTCTTCTCCGCCGAAGGCAGGTCCGCCTCCCTGGCGAGGCGCCGCACCTCCGGCTTGAGCAGGTCCCCGATGGGGAACATGGCCTTCGCGAGCTGCTCCTGCGTCAGCTGGCAGAGGAAGTAGCTCTGGTCCTTGTTGGGGTCGCTGCCTTCGAGGATGCGGCAGGTCCCGTCCGGGAGGGTCTCCTTGCGGCAATAATGGCCCGTGGCCACGAAGTCGGCGCCCAGCCGCTCAGCCGCCTTGAGGAAGGCCGCGAACTTGATCTCCCGGTTGCAGAGCACGTCCGGATTGGGGGTGCGCCCCCGGGCGTATTCGTCGAACATATAGTCCACGACGCGCTGCCGGTATTCCTTGCTCAAGTCGATGAAATAGAATGGGATGCCGATCTTTCTCGCCACCATTTCCGCCACGAACCTGTCCTCCTCCCACTCGCAGTCGCCGTGGAGCGTGCCCTCGGTGTCATGCCAGTTCTGCATGAACATCGCGAACACGTCGTACCCCTGCCGCTTGAGCAGCAGGGCGGCTACGCTGGAGTCCACGCCTCCGGACAGTCCTACGCAGATCTTCATAAAGCAGAGAAATCGATGTTTTCGAAGATGGCTTCCGCGAGCATCCGGGCGCCGTGGCGCTGCGGGTGGATGCCGTCGCGGCAATAGCGGGCGCTGTCAAAGAGGCCGTAAAGGTCAATCACGGGCAGGTCCTTCTCCCCTCCTGTCTCATGGATGGCCGGGCGGACGCCCTCTTCCAGCACGTCGGGATTGAGGACGAGGACGGGCATGTTGATCACGCGGAAGATGCGGATCGGCGCCACCAGCACCACCTTCGGATGCGAAGGCAGAGCGAGGTAGGACTCGACGATACGGGCGTAATCCCGCCGGAAGACCTCCGGATCCCAGTTCCAGGGCTTGGTGTCGTTGGTGCCGAGCATCAGGATGACGATGTCCGGCTCCCATTCCAGGCTCTCCCGGTACACGCGCTTCCGCACATACGGCGTCTCCGCGTCAAAGCGGGCCGCGGCGTCGTTGTAGCCGAAATTGCGCACCTCGAATCCCCCGCCGAGCAGGTGCTGCAGCACGGCGGGATAGCTGTGCTTCCCGGGATTGAGGATGGTGAATCCCCAGGTGATGCTGTCTCCGACGCAGGCTACTTTCTTCATGCTTCCGGATCTTTGAGGGACCGGGCCACGGCCTCGGCCACGTTGATGCCGTCCAGCGCGCTGGACACGATGCCGCCCGCATAGCCGGCGCCCTCCCCGCAGGGGAAGATGCCCGGCAGCGAGACGTATTCGAGCGTCTCGGGGTCGCGCGGCACACGCACCGGCGACGAAGTCCGGGATTCCACGCCCAGCAGCAGGGCGGCATTCGTATAATAATTGCGCATCTTCACGCGCGGAAATGCCTTCCGGAGACGCTCGGAGACGATGGGCGGAAGCAGTTCGTGCAGCGGTGCGCTCACCACGCCGGGGTGGTAGCTGGTCGGCGGCATGGTCTTGGACAGCTTGCCGAGGCAGAAATCTTCCATCCGCTGCGCCGGCGCCGCCATGGGGTTCGCCGCCCCGTGCGCCTGGGCATAATCGTACATACTGCGCTCCACGCCATGCTGGAAATCCATCAGTTTGAAGGGACCCTCGCCCGGGACGTCCTCCGGCTCGATCTGGACCACCACGCCGGCATTGGCGAACTTGCCGCTGCGGCCGGAGTTGGACATGCCGTTCAGCACGACCGTGCGCTCCTCCGTCGAGGAGGGCACGAGCACGCCGCCGGGGCACATGCAGAAGGAGAACACGCCGCGCCCGTCCACCTGCTCCACGAAGGAATACTCCGCCGCCGGCACGCCCGGCTTCCACTGCCCGTGGTACTGGCACCAGTTGATCTTCTCCTGCGGATGCTCCACACGCACGCCCAGCGCGAATCCTTTCGCCTCCAGCGCACCCCCCGCCGCCTGCAGCATCTCGTACACGTCCCGGGCCGAATGCCCCGTCGCCAGGATCACCCGCCGGGCCTTGTATTCCTTCCCGTCAGCCGTCCTGATCACCATTTCCGCCGCTTCATCGGCCGAATCGGGGGTCGCCCCAGAAAACCGTGCCACCCTCGGCATCGTAAGAGGGAGGGGCCCATCGTCAGATGGGAGGGGTCCGGCGCAGCCGGACGTTTTCAGGGGCGAGCCCCCGATCGGCGAAGCGGCGGAAATCGAGATGACTTTCGAATTGAAGTGGTATTCGCCGCCTTGGGCGATGATGAAATTGCGGATGTTCTCGACGATGACGGGCAGCTTGTCGGAGCCGATGTGCGGATGGGCGTCGATCAGGATGTCCTTCGAGGCGCCGAAACGGACGAACTGGTACAGGACCTCGCGCAGGTCGCCCCGCTTGGACGAACGCGTATAGAGCTTCCCGTCCGAGAACGCACCCGCGCCGCCCTCGCCGTAACAATAATTCGAATCCGGATCCACGACCCCGTCCCGCGACAGCTTCGCCATGTCGAACTTGCGCTCGTGCACGTTCTTGCCGCGCTCCAGGATCACCGGCTTCAGGCCGAGAGTCAGCAGCTTGAGCGCCGCGAACAGGCCCGCAGGACCCGCCCCGACCACGACGACCGGTTCTGCATCATGCACGTCCAGGTACGCCGGCAACTCATAAGGAACATATGTCTCCCCGGGCCCGTACGCCTCATACTGATAGCGCCAGACCGGTTCCTTGCGCGCATCCACCGAACGCTTCTTGAGGACCCACTTCCAGCCGCCGGCCTTCGCCTCGATCTCCTTGAGGCGCGGCTCGCGCGTAAGCGGGCAGACGATCTCGAATTCCTTCATAAAGTCTTAAAAATCAGACATTCGCGACACCGGCGCCACATCCAGCGGCGTCCGCTCCCCGGCAAGATAATGATAATAGCCGGCGATGGCGATCATCGCGGCGTTGTCGGTCGTGAACTTGAACTCCGGAAGGTAGGTCCGCCAGCCGCGCCTGCGGCCCTCGGCCTCGATGCGGGCGCGCAGGCCGCTGTTGGCCGACACGCCGCCGCCGATGGTGACCTCCCGGATCCCCGTCTGCTTCGCCGCCTTGACGAGCTTGTCCAGCAGGATGTCGATCAGTGTCTTCTGGAAAGAGGCGCACAGGTCCTCCTTGTTCTTCTCGAGGAAACCGGGATCCTTCGCCATCTCGTCCCGGACAAAATACAGCAGCGACGTCTTCACTCCGCTGAAACTGTAATCCAGGCCCTCGATATGCGGCTTGCGGAACTGGAAACGCTTCGGATCGCCCTGCTGCGCGAGCCTGTCGATGACGGGACCGCCGGGATAGCCCAGGCCCAGCATCTTGGAGCATTTGTCGAAGGCCTCCCCCACCGCATCGTCGATGGTCTGGCCGAGAATCTCGAAATGCAGCGGATCGTCCACCCGGACGATCTGCGAATTGCCGCCGCTGACCAGCAGGCACAGATAAGGGAAGGAAGGCTCCCGCACGGGCTTGCCCTCCTGACGGATGAAATCGGCCAGCAGGTGGCCCTGGAGGTGGTTCACCATCACGATCGGAATGTCGAGGGCCAGGCCCATCGACTTGGCGAAGGAAGTCCCGACCAGGAGCGATCCCAGCAGTCCGGGACCGCGGGTGAAGGCGATCGCGGTGAGCTCCGCGGGGGTCACGCCGGCCCGCGCGAGGGCCTCGCTCACCACGGGGACGATGTTCTGTTCATGGGCGCGCGATGCCAGCTCCGGGACGACGCCGCCGAAAGCGCGGTGCACGTCCTGGCTGGCGATGACGTTCGACAGCAGCCAACCGTCACGGATGACGGCGGCCGAGGTGTCGTCGCACGAAGATTCTATGCCGAGAATGATGTCTGCCACCTTCCAAAGGATTACACCACAAAGTTAGCAATAATTTTCTTATCTTTGTAGATTGCAAGTCGTGCGCATTGCGCGCAGATGCTTGCACGGACGCATGTACAGGAAAGCGGGATACATAGTCGGGCGCGTTTTCGGCCTTCTGGTCGTGCTGCTGATGGCTGCCATCGTGGCCATCCAGACCCCCTATGTCCAGACGCGCCTGTCCAAGGTCGCCCTCAACCAGCTGGCCGCCATCATGGACGGCCGCGTGCAGTACGACGAGCTCAAGGTGATGACCTCCGGCGTACTGGTGATCCGCAACATCAAGCTCGTGGACGCGGCCCCCTATACCGAGGACGTCAACGGGCGGGGCTGGGACCCGGTGGACACCGTCTTCCGCGCCGGGCAGATCACGGCCACCTTCTCCATCCCCGGACTCCTGCGCGGGCAGGGCCTGCACATGGGCCGCGTCACGGTCGAGGATGCATACTTCCACCTCGCCGCCGAACCCGGCGAATACGGCAGCAACATCTCCCGCATCTTCCACCTGGGCGCCAGCGAGACCCGCTTCCCCGAAGGGGATATCTTCGACATCAAGAAGGTCCGCATCAAGGATTTCCGGCTCCGGATGAACAGCTTCCTGCCCGACGACGGCAGCTACACGGGATACGGCTTCAATTTCGACGACCTGGACGTGACGGTGAACCTGCTGACGGGCCATGGCATCCGCATGAGCGGCGGCAAGATCTACGCCTCGCTCGACCGCTGCCTCGTCTCGGAGAAGTCCGGCTACTCCGTGGACCGGCTCTCCGCGAGCGCCGAGATCGGCATGGACAAGGCCCTGGTCGAGGACCTGCACTTCCGCGATCCCTGGTCGGAGCTCAACGTGCGCAGCCTCTCCCTGGGCTACGACGGCTTCGAGGCGCTGTCGGATTTCATGAGCCGCGTGCGGATCGAAGCCGACGTCCAGCGCTCGCAGCTGGCCCTCAGGACCGCCTCCTATTTCATGCCGGACTTCCGGGACAATCCCGCCGTGATCGACCTCCGGCGCGGCCAGGTGAAGGGTTTTGTCAATGACCTCCAGATTTCGCGCCTGGCATTCGCTGAGACCCACTCCGGCATCTCCGGCGCCGTGGACGGGTCCATCGTGGGGCTTCCCGACCTGGAGAAGCTCATGCTGGACCTGCAGGTCAAGGACCTCAAGTTCACGACGGAAGGCATCTATAAGCTGGGGAAGGCCTTCCTGCCGGACGGCGGCATTCCCGACATCCGGCAATATGCCCGCGGCGTCCCCCTGACCCTGCAGCTCTCCGCCCGCGGACCGGTCGGACGGCTCGCCTACAGCGGCTCGCTCGACAGCCCGGCCGGCCATGCGGGCATCAGCGGCGACATCCGCAACCTGCTGGATCCGGAGCATCCGATCGAAATCGACGCGGACGCCCGGACGCAGGAGCTTGACCTGGGTCGCCTGCTGGGCAGCGACCTGCTCGGGCCCGTCACGCTGAGCACCCGTGCCAGCGCCGTCCTCACAGGCAAGGCCCTGCCTGACGCCCGCCTGGACTCCCTGCACATCACCAGGATCCGCGCCATGGGACATGACTTCACCGACCTGGACGTCTCCGCCGTCCTGCGTTCCGGCACGGCGGAATTCTCCCTGCAGAGCAAGGACCCGGCCGTCCGCTTCGACCTCAACGGTCTCGCGGACCTGCTCCCCCGCTCCGGAGACCAGCGCCTCAACCTGGACGGCACCTTGAGCAACATCGACCTGCACGCCTTCGGCATCGACGGCGGCGACTGGGTCTCCCGCCTGTCCACGCGCCTGCACACCGACATGGTCCTGCGCGGCGAATTCCTGGACGGCGAGGCGGCCCTCGAGGGTCTGACCCTGTTCAACGACAGCGGCACACATCCCATCGGCAACATCGACATCCTGGCCCACGAATCCCGCGGCCAGCAGGACATCAGCCTCGAGGCCCCCTTCCTGGAAGCCTATTTCACGGGCAACCGCCCGGTCACGCGCCTCGCGGGCGACATCCAGACGCTCACGACCCGCCGGGAGCTGTCGGCCCTGTACCTGGACGAGGCCAAATGGACCTACCCCGGCGCCTATTCGCTGGAGCTCCTCTTCCACAACACCCGGGACCTCCTGGACCAGTTCATGCCCGGCACCTACATCGCCGACGGCACGTCCGTTTCCATGACCATCTCGGAAGACGGCAACCTGGACGGCCTCATCCAGTCCGACCGCATCGCCTCCGGCACGAATTTCCTCAAGGACGTCATCATCCAGTTCGACAACCGCGACGGCATGCTCTTCGCCAACGTGCTCAGCCAGGAGCTGCGCGCCGGCACTTTCTCCATGCACAATCCCGCCATCACCGCCAGCGCCCAGGACAACGACATCACGCTCAACGTCCACTACGACGGCTTCTCGGGCGGCGGGGGCGACGCCGAGATCTACCTCGACGGCCAGCTGTACCGCGACGACAAGGGGGTCCTGGTCATCAAGGCCCACCCGCTCAACTCCTACATCGTGGCGGGCGACGAGACCTGGGAGCTCAATGAATCGGACATCGTCCTGTACGGCAAGAACCTCTACCTGGACCGGTTCCTGATCAGCAACGGGCAGCAGAGCCTGCTCGTCGACGGCGGATTCTCCTCGGAGCAGAGCGACACGCTCACCCTGCAGATGGACCGCTTCGACCTGGCCCTGATCGACCAGTTCCTGCCCTCCCCGCTCGGCATCGAGGGCGTGATGAACGGCAAGGCCTTCGTGGCCTCCGGCAAGGATGAGCCGCTGGGCATGCTCATGGACTTCCGCATCGACACGCTCCGCATCGGCGGCGCGGACGCCGGCACCATCCAGCTGTCCAGCATGTGGAACGACGAAGGCAAGGAGCTGGGGCTCTTCCTGAGCGACGAGATCCAGGGACGAAACGCCCTGTATGCCAACGGCACCTATTTCCCGGAAGAAAAACGGGTCGACCTCCGCGTGGACCTGGACGGCCTGCCGCTGGGCATCGCCGCCCCGTTCCTGTCCGAATTCGTCTCCGAACTCGGCGGCGGCATCAGCGGCGCCGTGACCTTGTCCGGTCCCGCCGACGCCCTCGTGCCCGGCAGCGAAGGCCTCCGTCTGGACGACGTCTATGCGCGCCTGGGCATGACCGGCGTGCGCTACACCCTGTCCGGCCCGCTTCGCGTGGACGGCAGCGGGGTGTACCTCGACGAGCTGGCGCTGCATGACGACACCGGCGGCAGCGGCCGCATCACCGGCGCGCTCCGCTACCGGGACCTCATGGATTTCGAGAGCTTCCAGCCGGAGATCCGCCTCTCCTTCAACAACCTCAAGGTGGTGGACACCCCGGAGCAGCCCGGCGGCATGTTCTACGGCCTGATGCGGGCCTCGGGCGCCGCGGCCGTGTCCGGTCCCCTCTCCTCCCTGCTCATCGACGCGGACGTGTCCACGTCCGGGCCCGGCAACATCCACATCCCCCTCTCCGGCGGGCTCACCAGCAGCTCCAGCAACCTGCTGACCTTCACCGAGCCGGCCAAGGAGCTCGACCCGTACGAGGCCATGCTGGCCAGCCTCGACAAGAAAACGGCTTCCAGCAGCGACATGCGCATCCGCGGCCACGTGACCATCTACCCGTCGCTGGCCACCTACGTGGAAATCGACAAAGCCGCCGGCAACGTCGCCAACTTCAACGGCTCCGGATCCGTCTCCCTCAACGTCCAGCCCACCCGCGACATCATGGAACTCAACGGCGACTACGTCATCAACGAAGGCTCCTACCAGTTCGTCATGCCGGGCATCATCTCCAAGACTTTCTCCGTGCAGCGCGGCAGTTCCGTCAAGTTCGGCGGCGACATCATGAACACCGAGCTGGACATCACGGCCAACTACACGCTCAAGACCACGCTCGACGCCCTCGTGCCCAGCGAATCGTCCGGTTCCCGCCGGCAGGTCAACTGCGCCATCAACGTGACCGACCGCCTGAGCGCCCCGAAGATCGACCTGGGCATCGACGTGCCCGACCTGGACCCGACCACCCGCGCCTATGTGGAGTCCGCCCTCAATTCGGACGACAAGGTGCAGAAACAGTTCGTCGCCCTGCTGCTGATGAACAACTTCCTGCCCAGCGAATCCTCTGGCATCTCGAACCAGACGACCAACCTCTTCTCCAACGTCGTGTCGCTGCTGACGAACCAGTTCAACAACATCCTCTCGAAGCTGGACATCCCCTTCGACGTCGCCCTCGGCTATCAGGAAAGTGCCGCCGGACAGAACCTCTTCGACGTGTCCGTGTCCACCCAGCTCTTCGAGGACCGCGTGATCGTGGGCGGCAGCTTCGGCAACCGTCACTTCTCCACCGGCAGTGCGGCGGGCGACTTCAGGGGCGACCTCGACATCTCCGTGAAGCTTGACCCTGACGGGAAATTCCGTTTCAACATCTTCTCGCACTCCGCCGACGAGTTCACCAACTACCTGGATTACTCGCAGCGCAACGGCCTCGGCGTCAGCTACCAGAAAGAGTACGGCGGCTTCCGGCAGTTCCTGCGGGAGCTGTTCGTCCCCAAGAAGAAACGCGCCAAGAGCGAGGAGGAGGAGGCCATCCTGCACAACAAACGAAAAGTCATCGAGATAGACAATGGCAAGACTGACGAATCCGGGGAGACTCTTCCTGATCCCGACGCCGCTCGGGAGCAATGATCCCGCCGAAGTGATTCCACGGCACGTCCTGGAGACGGCCTGCAGCCTCCGCTGCTTCGTGGTCGAGGAACTGCGCACCGCGCGCCGTTTCCTTTCCGCCTACGGCCTGCGCGGTCAGATCGACGCGCTGGACTTCCACGTCCTCAACGAGCACACGACGCCGCAGGAAGTGGAAGCGCTGCTGCCGCTCTTCGAGGGGCAGGACGTGGGGCTGCTGTCCGAGGCTGGCCTGCCGGCCGTCGCCGATCCCGGCGCCGCCCTGGTGGCCCTCTGCCACGCCCGCGGCATCGAAGTCGTCCCCCTCGTCGGCCCATCCTCCCTGATGCTCGCCCTGATGGCCTCCGGGCTCAACGGACAGTCCTTCGCCTTCCGCGGCTACATCCCCGCCAAGGCGGATGAGCGGCGTGCCGCCCTGAAGGAACTGGAGAAGCAGTCCCGCAGCCTCCATCAGAGCCAGATCCTGATCGAGACCCCCTACCGCAACGACGCGCTGCTGTCCGACATGCTCCAGACGCTCTCCCCCGCCACGCGCCTCTGCGTGGCCGCGGACCTGACGCTCCCTACCGAGAGCATCAGGTCCATGACTGTCGCCGAATGGCGAAGGGCGCCCGCCGGGATCGGCAAGCGCCCTTGCGTCTTCATTATCCTCGCCTGACGGTCCCCTATCCGATCACCAGTCCGTCGTAGGCGGGATGCACGTTGTCCGGAAGCATCGCGTCGAAGGCCTCGTAGGTGGGGAGCAGATGCGACAGATGCGTGATGTAGGCCGCTTTCGGACCCACCTTTTCAAAGAAATCCAGGCAGTCCTGCAGGGAGGGGTGCGAGAGGTGGTCGCCGATCTTGACGCAGCCCAGCGTGACGTAATCCACTCCCCTGAGCTTGTCCAGCTCGGCGTCGCTGTCCAGGATCTTGATGTCGGTGAGGTAGGCGATGTTGCCGAAACGGTAGCCCAGCACGGAGAGCTTCTTCTCGCGGTGGTGCCAGCCCTGGATAGGGACGACCTCCACGGAGGCGTCCGGCGCCGACTGCGGCGGCAGGTGGTGGTAGCCGAAGCCCCGCTCCCAGGAAAGGATCTCCTCATTGGCGTTGGAATGCACCCGGAAGGGGGTGTGCCCGTCGATGTTGTGGACGCGCCATTCCGGGGCACCGGGGTATTTCTCTTCCGCGAAAGCATAGCCGTATTCGCGGCGGAGCGTCTGCTCCACGTACGCTTCGCAATAGATATTGACCGGATGGCGTTCCGCCACATTGAATGCGCGGATGTCGTCCAGCCCGCCGGTATGGTCTTTATGGTTGTGCGTCAGCAGGATGGCATCGAGGTGATGCACATCCTCCCGCAGCATCTGGGCGCGGAAATCGGGCCCTGCGTCCACGAGGATCGTCAGGCCGCCGTACTCCACGAGCGCCGAGGCGCGCAGGCGCCGGTCGCGCGGGTCTTTCGAGCGGCAGATCTCGCAGTCGCAGGCGATCATCGGCACGCCGGACGAAGTGCCCGTGCCCAGGAAGGTCAGTTTCGCTTTGTTGTTCTCCATAATCAATCGATGACGATATCCACCAGCGTGTTCACGAGCGCTGGTTCATAAGGCCGCTTAATGCGGATGTAGTTGCCGGTGTATCCTTCCATCATCCCGTCGTGGACGGTCGACTCGAACAGGACCCGTTCGCGGACGCCGCGGTTCTGTGCGCGGAAATCTTCGTGCAGCCCGCGGCAGAGCTCCTCCAGCACCGCCACGCGGTGTTTCTTGACGGCTTCCGGCACCTGGCCGGGCATGGACGCCGCCGGCGTGCCGGGACGCCGGGAATAAGGAAAGACATGGATGAAGGCGGGGCGGATCCTTCCGATGAAATCGAAGGTCTCCCGGAAAAGCGCATCCGTCTCGCCAGGCAGGCCCACCATGACGTCGATGCCGAAGAAGACCTTCGGCGCGCCGGGCCGCTCCATCCGCTTGCGAATCATGGCGATGCGCTCCGCGAAGAAGGCGGTGTCGTAGCGCCGCCCAATGCGCGCGAGCAACTCGTCGGAGCCGGTCTGGAGCGGGATGTGGAAATGCGGCTGGAATTTGGTCCCGCCGGCAATCCAGTCCACGATCTCCTCCGTCAGCAGGTTCGGCTCGATGCTGGAGATGCGGTAGCGCCCGATGCCTTCCACGCCATTCAGGGCCTGCAGCAGCGCCAGGAAGGTTTCTCCGGTGCTGCGGCCGAAATCGCCCGTGTTCACGCCTGTGAGGACGATCTCCCTGACCCCTTCGGCGGCAATACGCTCCGCGTTGCGCACGCATTCGGCAACGGGCAGGTTGCGGCTCTCGCCGCGGGCGTACGGGACCGTGCAGTATTTGCAGTAGTTGTTGCAGCCGTCCTGTACCTTCAGGAAGGCGCGCGTGCGGCTCTCCGCCGCGGAATAGGCCGGGAACATACGGGGCATACTGCTCGAGGCATCAGACTGCTTCGCAGGGATACCCAGCAGCCGCAGCGTCTCCTCCACGACGAGGCCCTTCTCGGCAGCACCGAACACGCGGCTCACGCCCTCGATCCGCCCGATTTCGGCGCGTCGCAGCTCCGCGCTGCAACCCGTCACGACGACATGCGCCGCAGGGTTGACGCGGTGCACCTTGCGCACGAGGTTGCGGGATTTGCTGTCGGAAGTGGCCGTCACCGAACAGGTGTTGACCAGGTACACGTCCGCCGCCTCGCTCCACGGCACGACCTGCAGCCCCGCGGCGAGGAAGCCGCGTTCGTAGGTCGCCGTCTCGGCGAAATTGAGCTTGCAGCCCAGGGTCAGCAGCGCGATTTTCATAGGATCAGGTCGCTCTGGTCCACGTCGCCGAACCACTCATAGACCTTTGCCTCCGCAGCACTCCTGGTCAGCGGGGTGATGCAGTGCACGACCTTGTAGACCGCATAGGCCAGCGCAGCGATGTCGTCGGTGTATCCGATTGCGGGCAGGAAATCCGGAGCCAGGTCGAAGGGCAGCAGGAAATACCCCAGCGCCCCGATGATGATCCCCTTGTCTTTCCGGGAGACCTGCGGGTCCTGCATCGCATAATACAGGATCAGGGCATAATAGACGGCCCGTGCACCCAGACGCCGGAGCGCGCGGCGCAGTTTCTTCCAAAACTTCTCCACATCGTAATGCGGGATGTACTTCTCCAGGTGCCGGGGTGTTTTCATAGTTGCAAAAATACGCATTTCTGCGTAATTTTGTGCTATGCAAGAACAGGAAGGCCGCCGATTGGCGGAACTCGGCGAATTCGGCCTCATCGAGCGCATCCGCGCCCGCTTCCCGGCCCCGGACGGGGTCACGGGCATCGGGGACGACTGCGCCGTGCTGAAGCAGGACAGCATGCTGGACTGCCTCGTGAGCACGGACATGCTCGTCGAGGGGACCCATTTCCTGCGGGAGGACATCCCGCCTTACGACCTGGGCTGGAAGAGCGCCGCCGTCAACCTCAGCGACATCGCCGCCATGGGCGGGAAGCCCACGGGGACCTTCCTCTCCCTCGCCCTGCCCGCCGGCCTCCCGGTGGCGTGGATGGACGCTTTCCTGGACGGCTACGCCGAACTCTCGAAGCGCTTCGACGTGCCGCTGCTCGGCGGCGACACCACCGCCTCGCCCGACCGGATCTGCATCAATGTGACCGTGCTCGGCGAATGCCCCTACGGCCGCAGCCGGCTCCGCAGTGCGGCCGCGGTCGACGACCTGATCTGCGTCACCGGCCCGCTGGGCGATTCCGCCGCCGGGCTGAAAGCCATCCTGGAGGGCGTGGAGCGCGACGCGGACGTGCAGGCGCTCATCGACAGGCATTACCGGCCGATGCCGCGCGTGGCGGAAGGGCAGGAACTGCGGCTGAACCTGGGGGTCCACGCCATGATGGACATCTCGGACGGGATCGGCTCCGACCTGCAGCACATCCTCGACGCGTCTGAAGTCGATGCGCAAATCGACAAGGACGCCATCCCCCTCTCGCTGGCGCTCAAACGCGCCTGCGCCCGCCACGGCTGGGATCCCGTGGCGCTCGCCCTCGGCGGCGGAGAGGATTACGAACTGCTGTTCACCTGCACCCGGCAGGCGGAGATGCTGATCTGCGTGCCGCATTTCGTGATCGGCAGGATCACGAAACGCTCCTATTCCTCCTCCGCCGGCTCCGACTGGCGGGGCTCCGGCTTCGACCATTTCAAAAAACGCTAGTCTCCCGTGTAGAAACGGACCATGTCCCGGACGGCCTGCGAGCAGACGGGGCAGAAGTCTTCCGCGCCGTTGGTGCGCATCCGGCAGTCTTCGCTGGCGCGCCACACGCCTTTGGACTGATAGCCGCCCCCTTCGAGCAGGCCCACGCCGGGCTGCCCCAGCATGCCTTCCCATTTCGCGGAGAAATCCGCCTGCGTGGTGATGTTGGGCTCCCAGGGCTCCACGTCCGGATAGTAGTACTCGACGAACTGGTCGTCGTAGAAATACTCGTCCGCCAGGCCGGCGAAACTGTGGCCGAATTCGTGGACCACCACGGGCCGGAACTGGGTGTGGTGGGCCGTGGTGAGGGTATAGGAATTGAAGATGCCGCCGCCTCCGTAGGTATCCGTGTTCGCCAGGATGATGATGTGCTCATAGGGCAGCCCGGCCAGCAGGTCGTGCATGCGCTTGAGGTGCAGCGTGGTCAGGTAGCGGTCGGAATAGAACGTGTCGAAATGCGAGCCCAGCGCCGTGTCCTTCCACTCTCCCCGGCGGGGCACGCTCACCCCGCTCTCGGCGGAAGGCAGCTCCACGGCGACGAAGTTGAAGCGGTCGCGCATCTCCCCGAAAGCCTCATGCTTCATGAAACTCTCCACGGCCACGGCGGCATCCCGGTAGAACAGCTCCATCTCGGCGGCCGTATAGCCTTCCGGCAGGATCACCACGTCGATGCAGTCCTGCGGCGTCCCGCTGCGCAGGATGTCGTGCGTGCGGGCCGGTGAATCCCCGATCCGGCGGATCAGGATGTCGGCCGGGTCCACGCGGTGCGTCAGGCGCGCGACGATGTTGTCGTGGAAATCGAACAGCACCACCGTCACGTCCACCGGCACGGAAGGCATCGGCAGCAGGAAGACGTTCTCGAAGCTCTTCTGCACGCGGGTGGCCTCCTCGGTCGCCTGCCATTCCTGGAAGAGCGTGGAAAAGGAATTGCAGTACAGCAACTGCCCGGTCTGCGCATCATGCATCCGGATCTGGCCGTTGCCGCGCAGCGCCAGCCGGTCCAGGTGCACCCGCCGCCCGGCCCAGCCGTCGAAACAGCTGAGCTGGTCCAGGGCGATCGCACAGGTCTTGTCCGTGCCCGTAAAGATGTAGTCCACGCGGAGCGTCCGCTCCGTCAGCTGTGCGGGCAGCGGCTGCGCCTGCAGCCCAGCCGCCAGGCACGCCGCGGCCAGGAAGGCCAAGATTCGTCTCATGGTGCAAAGATAGGCAAAAAAGCGCTATTCCACCGTCACCGACTTGGCCAGGTTGCGGGGCTGGTCCACATCGGTCCCTTCGCGATGGCGATGTGGTAGGAAAGCAGCTGGAGCGGGATGATCGAGAGGATGGGCTCGAAGCACTCCTCCGTGTCCGGAATCTCGAAATACCAGTCGGACAGCACCTTGACGTCGCTGTCCCCTTCCGTGATCACGCTGATGATCCGCCCCTTGCGGGCCTTCACCTCCTGGATGTTGCTGAGGATCTTCTCGTAATTTCCCCGGCGCGGGGCGATCACCACCACCGGCATCTCCTCGTCGATCAGCGCGATCGGACCATGCTTCATCTCGGCGGCCGGATAGCCTTCGGCATGGATGTAGGAGATCTCCTTGAGCTTCAGCGCGCCCTCCAGAGCCACGGGATAGTTGTAACCTCGGCCCAGATAGAGGAAATTGCGCGTGTAGGTGAAGGTCTTCGCCAGGTCGGCGATCTGCGCGTCATGCTCGAGGATCCCGGCGATCTTGTCCGGGATGACCTGCAGCTCCCGCACCAGCGCGGAGCGGCGCTCGTCCGTGACGGTGCCGAGCAGCTCAGCCAGGCTGAGGGCCAGCAGGAACAGCGTCGTGACCTGGGCCGTGAAGGCCTTGGTGGAGGCGACGCCGATCTCGGGACCGATGTGGGTGTAGCAGCCGGTGTCCGTGGCGCGCGCGATGGAGGAGCCCACCACGTTGCAGACGCCGAACAGGAAGGCGCCCGCCTCGCGGGCCAGCTTGACCGCCGCCAGCGTGTCGGCCGTCTCGCCGGACTGCGAGATCGCGATGACCACGTCCGTCGGGAAGATGACCGGGCGGCGGTAGCGGAACTCCGAGGCATATTCGACCTCGACGGGCTTGCGCGTCAGCTCTTCGATCATATATTTGCCGATCAGGCCGGCATGCCAGGACGTGCCGCAGGCGCAGATGATGAAGCGTTTCGCCGCCAGCAGGCGCTCCCGGTTGTCAATCACACCGGAGAGCTTGACCTCGCCGAGTTCCGGATGCAGGCGCCCCTGCATCGATGCGCGCAGGGTGCGCGGCTGCTCGAAGATCTCCTTCAGCATGAAATGCGGGAAGCCGCCCTTCTCGATCTCGCTCAGGCTCATCTCCAGTTCGCGGACCTGCGGCGTCTGCTCGACGCTGCCCAGATCCGTGATGCGCAGCTCCCTGCCGCGCTGGATGTAGGCGATCTGCTCCTCGCCGAGGTATACGACCTTGTGCGTGTATTCGATGATGGGAGAGGCGTCGGATCCGACGAAAAACTCGTCCTCCCCCACACCGATGATCAGCGGGCTGCCCTTGCGGGCGGCGATGAGCTTGTCCGGCTGGCGCCGGTCCATGATCACCAGCGCATAGGCGCCGACCACATGGTTGAGCGCCAGGGGCACCGCCTCGTCGAAAGACACCCCCCGGGAATCCATCATGTACTGGATCAGCTGGATTACGACCTCCGTATCTGTCTGGCTCCGGAAATGATACCCCTGCCGGGACAGTTCGGTCTTGAGGGCCTGGTAGTTCTCGATGATCCCGTTGTGGATCAGCGCCAGTTCATGGTTCTCGGAATAATGCGGGTGCGAATTGACATCGCTCGGCTCGCCGTGCGTCGCCCAGCGGGTGTGGGCGATGCCGATGCAGCCGGAGGTGTCCTTGTCCGCCGCCACTTTCTCCAGGTCACGGACCTTGCCCTTGGTCTTGTAGACCGACAGGGCGCCGTCCGCGCCGATGAGCGCCACCCCGGCGCTGTCATACCCCCGGTACTCGAGCCGGGTCAGTCCCTTGATCAGGATCGGATAGGCCTGCCGCCCTCCGACATATCCTACGATACCGCACATATGAAAGAACTATAAATGAATCAAAGTATCCGTCATTCCCACTCGATCGTTGCCGGCGGTTTGGAAGAGATGTCATAGACTACACGGTTGACCCCGCGCACCTTGCGGATGATCTCGTTGGAGACGTCCCGCAGGAAATCATACGGGAGGGCGAACCAGTCGGCCGTCATCGCATCGGTCGATACCACGGCCCGGAGGGCCACGGGATTCTCATAGGTGCGCTCGTCCCCCATCACGCCCACGCTCTTCACGGGCAGCAGGATGACGCCGGCCTGCCAGATGGCGTCGTACAGGTTGGTCGCCGCCACGCGCGGATCCGAAGCCGAAGGGAAACCCATCCCGGTGCAGTCATAGGCGCGCAGGCTGCGGATGAAGATATCGTCCGCCTCCCGCAGGACGGCCAGTTTCTCTTCGGTGACCTCCCCGATGATGCGGATGGACAGGGACGGGCCCGGGAAGGGATGGCGGCCCACCAGCGCTTCGGGGACGCCCAGGGCGCGGCCGACACGGCGGACCTCATCCTTGAAGAGCATGCGCAGCGGTTCCACGATCTTCAGGTCCATTTCCTGCGGCAGGCCGCCCACGTTGTGGTGGCTCTTGATCTTGGAAGCGATACCCCCGACGCCGGCACTCTCGATCACGTCCGGGTAAATGGTCCCCTGCGCCAGCCAGCGGACGTTCCTGATCTGCCGGGCATATTGGTCGAAGGTCTCCACGAAGAGCCGGCCCACGACCTTGCGCTTGGCCTCCGGCTCGGTGACGCCGGAAAGGGCCTGCAGGAATGCGGCCGAAGCGTCGGCACCGATCACGTTGAGCCCCATCCCCTTGTAGGAGGCGAGCACATCCTCGAACTCGTTTTTCCGCAGGAGGCCGTTGTTCACGAAGATGCAGGTGAGCTGTGCGCCGACGGCCCTGTGCAGCAGCACGGCCGCCACGGTGGAGTCCACGCCGCCGCTCAGGCCCAGGATCACCTTTTCGCCGCCGATCTGCTCCCGAAGGGCCGCCACCGACGTCTCGATGAAGGAATCCGGCGTCCAGTCCCCCTTGCATCCGCAGATGTCCAGGGCGAAATTGGAGAGCATCCGCATCCCTTCCGTGGTGTGATACACCTCCGGATGGAACTGGACGGCGTAGGTCCGTTCTCCCGGGAACTGGAAAGCGGCGTGGGCCACGTCGGCGGTCGAAGCGATCAGTTCCGCCCCTTCCGGCAGGACCGAGATCGTGTCTCCGTGCGACATCCACACCTGTGTCTCCGGGCTCACGCCTTTCAACAAGGGAGAATCGGCCACGACCCGCAGCATCGCCCGCCCGTATTCACGGGTGCCGGAGGCCTCCACCATCCCGCCACCGGTAAAGGCAAGATATTGGGCGCCATAGCAGATGCCCAGCAGGGGCAGGCGGCCGCGGATGGAGGACAGGTCCACCTGCGGAGCACGGGCATCCCGTACGCTGCACGGACTGCCCGAGAGGATCACCCCCCTGATGCTGTCATCCAGCGCCGGGATCCTGTCGAAAGGATGTATTTCGCAATAGACGCCAAGTTCCCGCAGGCGCCGTCCGATCAGCTGGGTCACCTGGGAACCGAAGTCCAGAATGAGTATCTTTTCCATATCGTTATCTGAGTTCCGTCTCTTTCTCCATGTATTTTACAAATGCCTCATTGCACAGGCGCACGCCGCCCGGCGTGGGATAGCGCCCGGTGAAGTACCAGTCGCCGGGATGGTCCGGGCAGGCGCGGTGCAGGCCCTCGATGCTCTGGAAAACCAGCTCCACGGGCGTCTGCATCCCCTCCGGGCGGAGCATCTCCACGATCTTGGCGTTGATCTCGCCGACCGAGAAGGGCGCATAGATGTCCCGGACATGGTTGGCCGACAACGGGTCCTCCCTGCATGCCCGGTACGTGTCGTCGATCAGCTGCTGCATCCCCCGCTCCCGCAGGAGCGCCATGGCGGCGCGGAAGGCGCAAAGCTCCTCGAGGTGCGACATGTCGATGCCATAGTAATCCGGATAGCGGATCTGGGGGGCACTGCTGACCATCACGATCTTGCGCGGATGCAGACGGTCGAGGATCTTGAAGATGCTCTCCCGCAGCGTGGTTCCGCGCACGATCGAGTCGTCGATCACGACCAGGTTGTCCACCCCCGGCTCCAGCGAGCCGTAGGTGATGTCATAGACATGGGCGGCCAGGTCGTTGCGCTCGTCGCCCTCGGTAATGAAGGTGCGCAGCTTGATGTCCTTGACCACCACTTTCTCGATGCGCACGTCGTGGTCGAGCCGCCGCACGCCCTCCGTCATGCCGTAGAAGGCCACCTCGGCCGTGTTGGGGATATAGGAGAACACCGTATGGGCCACATCGCCTCCGACCGCGTCCAGGATGGCGGGTGTGAGCTGCTCGCCCAGGCGCTTGCGCTCCCGGTAGATGTCGCGGTCGGAGCCGCGGCTGAAATAGATGCGCTCGAAGGAGCAGGCGCTGTTCGCCTTCGCCTGCTGGATCTGCTCCAGCTGGATCTCGCCGTGCTTCGTCACGATCAGGGCCTGTCCGGGACGCAGCGTGCGGATGTCTTCGGCCCTCAGGTCGAAGGCCGTCTGGATCACGGGGCGCTCGCTGGCCACGACCACGACCTCGTCGTCACAATAGTAATACGCGGGGCGGATGCCCCAGGGATCGCGCACGGCGAACATCTCCCCGCTGCCCGTGAGGCCGCACATCACATAGCCGCCGTCGAAATGCGGCATCGTGGAGCGCAGCACGTTCCCGATCTTGACATGGTCGTCGATAAAGCGCGTGATGGCCGTCCCCTCCAGCTTCAGCTCCCGGGCGATGGTGTAGAGGCGCTCCACCTCCCGGTCGAGCCGGTGTGCCATCAGCTCCAGGGTGATATACGAATCGCCGAGGATCCGGGGCGACTGCCCCATCTCCGTCAGGTAACGGAAGACCTCGTCGATGTTGGTCATGTTGAAGTTGCCGCACAGGCAGAGGTTCTTCGCACGCCAGTTGTTGCGCCGCAGGAAGGGATGCACGTACTGCAGTCCGCTCCTGCCCGTCGTCGAATAGCGCAGGTGCCCCATATAGAGCTGGCCCGTGAAGGTGGCGCCGATGCGCTTGAACACCTCGGTGATGGCATCCTTGCCTTCCGCCCGCTCGCGGAACATGTATTCCTCCCCCGCGGGCGCGTCGAGGTTGACGCACGCCGCTCCCGCGCCCTCCTGGCCGCGGTTGTGCTGTTTCTCCATCAGCAGATACAGCTTGCCCAGGGCATAACGGTCCGTGCCGTACTTCTCTTTGTAATAGGAAAGCGGTCTCAGCAGGCGGATCATCGCCACGCCGCACTCATGCTTCAGCGGTTCCATACAGACTGCAAAAATACACTATTTCCAGAAAATCAAAGGGGTTTTGGCCATGTCCGTCACGCGTTTTCGTGAATATCGGCGACAGCGCGCCCGCTGGGCTCATTGAGACCCCGGAAAGCAGCATCCCACTCCAGCGCCACGGCGGTCGAGCAGGCCACGCTGGCCTCGCTCGGCACGCACAGGGCGGCGGAATTGCTCGGGAAGAGCTCCGAAAAGACGCTCCGGTAATAATACTCCTCCTTGTTCTGCGGCGTATGGATCGGGAAACGCTCCGCGGCATGCAGCATCTGGTCGTCGCTCACCGTCTCGGAGGCAACCTGCTTCAGCGTGTCGATCCAGCTGTAACCCACCCCGTCGGAGAACTGCTCTTTCTGCCTCCATGCCACCTCGGCGGGCAGCAGATCCCCGCATGCCTCGCGCACGATCCGTTTCTCGATGGTCTTGCCCGGACAAAGTTTCGACGAGGGATTCTGGCGCATCGCCACATCCAGGAACTCCTTGTCCAGGAAGGGCACGCGTCCCTCCACGCCCCATGCCGCGAGACTCTTGTTGGCCCGCAGGCAATCATAGAGGTGGAGCTTGGAGAGTTTCCGCACGGTCTCCTCATGGAAGGCGCGCGCATCCGGCGCCTTGTGGAAATACAGATAGCCGCCGAAGATCTCGTCTGCGCCCTCGCCCGAGAGTACCATCTTGATCCCCATCGACTTGATCACGCGGGCAAGCAGGTACATCGGCGTGGAGGCCCGGACGGTCGTGGCGTCATAGGTCTCCGTGAAATAAATCACGTCGCGAATCGCATCCAAGCCCTCCTGGATGGTATAGTTGATCTCATGATGGACCGTGCCGATGTGTTCTGCGACCACGCGGGCCTTCTCCAGATCCGGAGCGCCCTTCAGACCGACGGCGAAGGAGTGCAGGCGCGGCCACCAGGCCCGCGTCTTCGAATCGTCCTCGACGCGCATGGCACTGTATTTCTCGGCAATGGCCGAGATCACGGAAGAATCCAGGCCGCCGGACAGCAGCACGCCGTAAGGGACGTCGGACATCAGCTGGCGCTTCACCGCCGCCTCCAGCGCAGCGCGGAGCTCCGCCGGGTCGGCCGGATTGTCCTTGACGGCATCGTATGACATCCAGTCGCGGGTGTACCAGCGCTTCATGACGAGAGATTCCCGGTCAAGCCGGGAATGACGGACACTCCATACATAATGGCCCGGCAGGAAGGGCTCGTAGCGCTCGCACTGCCCTTCCAGGGCCTTCAGTTCGGAAGCGACATAGATTTTTCCGTCCGGATCGTATCCGATGTACAGGGGAATCACGCCGATGGGATCCCGCGCAATCAGGAAGGCGTCCCGCTCCGCGTCGTAGAGCGCGAAGGCAAAGATGCCGCTGAGCTCCTCCAGGAAATCCGGCCCCTTGTCGCGGTAGAGCGCCAGGATGACCTCGCAGTCGCTCCCCGTCCGGAAATCATATTTCCCGGCATAGCGCTGGCGAATCTCCTGGTGGTTGTATATCTCACCGTTCACCGCCAGCACCTGTTTCCCGTCCGGGGAGACGAGCGGCTGCCTCCCCGATTCCGGGTCCACGATGCTCAGGCGTTCGTGTGCCAGCACGGCGCTCCCGCCGCACCAGATGCCGCTCCAGTCCGGTCCGCGATGGCGGAGCTTGCGGCTCATTTCCAGTGCTTTGCCCCGCAGGGCATCGGACTGCTCCCGGACATTGAAAATTCCGACTATTCCACACATGATCTCGTTGATTCAGATCCCCGGTCAAGCCGGGGATGACGGGTTAAACGTTGTAGCAGCTTTCGCCGTGTTCGTAAATATCAAGACCTTCCTCTTCTACACGCTTGCCGACACGCAGGCCGTGGAGCTTCTTGATACCGAAGAAAAGCAGGAAGCCGGTCGCGGCGGCCCAGAGATCGATCACGAGGATGCCCAGTGCCTGCACACCGAAGAAGTGCCAGCCGCCGCCGTAGAAGACGCCGCCGTCCGTGGCCAGCAGGCCGGTCAGGAGTGTCCCGAGGATACCGCAGACTCCGTGCACGCTGGAAGCGCCCACCGGGTCGTCGATATGCAGCTTGCGGTCAATGAATTCGATTGCAAATACCAGCACGATGCCGCAGACCAGGCCGATGATGACCGCACCGAGCGGAGACACCACGTCGCAGCCCGCCGTGATGCCGACCAGGCCGGCCAGGACGCCGTTGAGGGTCAGGGAGAGGGACGGTTTGCCGTATTTCAACCAGGTAAGGAACATGGTCGCCACGCCGCCGGCGGCAGCCGCCAGGTTGGTAGTCAGGAACACATGGGAGATCGCCGTGCGGTTCACCTCACCGGAGGCAGCCAACTGCGAGCCCGGGTTGAAGCCGAACCAGCCCATCCAGAGGATGAAGACGCCGAGCGCAGCCATCGTCAGGTTGTGGCCGGGAATGGCGCGGCTTCTGCCGTCGGCGGTGTATTTGCCGATCCGGGGGCCAAGCGCCAGGGCACCGATCAGGGCGAGCACGCCGCCCACGCTGTGGACGATCGCCGACCCGGCGAAATCGTGGAAGCCCAGCTCGCTCAGCCAGCCGCCGCCCCAGGTCCAGTGGCCCTCGACCGGATAGATAAACAGCGAGATGAACGCGCTATAGATCAGATACATAGAGAACTTGGTCCGTTCTGCCATCGCTCCGCTCACGATTGTGGCGGAGGTGGCGCAGAAGACCGTCTGGAAAATCAGGAAACCCTCCACGGGGAGATCGCTCTTGTAGAACGACAGGTCGCCCCAGTTGGGGGCACCGATGAAGCCGGCGCCGTCGCTGCCGAACATGAAGCCGAAACCGGCCAGCCAGAACAGCAGGGAACCGAACATGAAATCAACAAAGTTCTTCATCAGGATGTTCGCCGTGTTCTTGCTGCGGGTGAAACCCGCCTCGCACAGCGCGAAACCCGGCTGCATGAAGAAAACGAGCATCGCGGCCAACAACATCCATACCGTATCGAGGGAAATAGCTAATTCTTCCATAAGGCATTAATTTTAAATAATCTAACCAACTAACTTACTTACTCTTTACTTCTTGTCCCGCAGGACCGTGTCGCCGTTCTCGCCGGTGCGGATGGACCAGGTGTCGATTACGTCGCTGATGAAAATACGGCCGTCTCCGATCTCGCCCGTCGAGGCGGTCTCGAGGATGACCTTCACGGTCGGTTCGACAAACTGGTCGCGGCAGACGATGGTCAGCGCCACGCGCTCGATCACGTCCGTGGAATACTGGACGCCACGGTAGATGCGCTCCTGGCGGCTCTGCCCGATACCATGCACATTGTGGTACTCGAACCAGTTGATGTCTGCGCCGAGCAAGGCCTCCTTGACCTCCTCGAACTTCGTCTTGCGGACGATGGCTTCAATCTTTTTCATACTACTAACTAACTATTAATTGGTGAAACAACTCTCAAACAAACAATAATATCCCCTGTCAAGCAAACTCCTACAAATTTGCAAGTAACTAAAATTCAAATATTTAAAGAGCTTTGGGGGCTTAGGTTCTGTCAGTCTCGGGCAGATTGCTGTCGACCGAGATCGGACGCCTGCGCGATGCAGGCCTTGACGAAACTGACGAAGAGCGGATGCGGACGGAGGACGGTGGAACTATACTCCGGATGGAACTGCGTGCCGATGTACCAGCGAAGCTCCGGGATCTCCACGATCTCGACCAGGTCGGCCTCCGGATTCACGCCCACGCACTGCATCCCCGCCTTCTCGTAATCCTTTCGATACTGGTTGTTGAACTCGTAGCGGTGGCGGTGGCGCTCCCGGATGGAAGCCTTGCCTCCGTACGCCTCCAGCGCCCGGCTGCCCTCCCGCAATTCGCAGGAATACTCCCCAAGCCGCATCGTGCCGCCCATCTGGGTAATGTTCTTCTGCTCCTCCATCAGGTCGATGACGTTGTGCGCCGTCTCCGGATTCATCTCGGTGCTGTCGGCACCCTCCAGCCTGAGGACGTCGCGGGCGAACTCGATCACCATCATCTGCATGCCGAGGCAGATGCCGAAACAGGGCACGTCGTGCGTGCGGGCATATTCCGCGGCAAGGATCTTCCCGGGGATGCCCCGCTGCCCGAAGCCCGGGCAGATCACGATCCCGGCCATGCCGGAAAGGAGCTCCGCCACATTCTCCCGGGTAATCCCCTGACTGGCAATGAAATGGATCTTGACCTTCACGTCGTCGTAGATACCGGCCAGGTTCAGGCTCTCGCGGATGCTCTTGTAGGCGTCCTGCAGGTCGTATTTGCCCACCAGCGCCACATGCACCTCGCGCTTCGCGCTCCGCTGCTTGTCCAGGAAATCGTGCCAGGACTTCATCGCGGGCGTCTCCCCGACGGGGATGCCGATCTTTCGCAGGATGGCTGCGTCCAGCCCCTGCCGCTGCATGTTGACGGGCACCTCGTAGATGCTCGGCAGATCCTCGCTCTGCACCACGCATTCGAGGTCGACATTGCAGAAGGAGGCGACCTTCATGCGCAGGGCGTCGTCGAGATGGCGCTCGGTGCGAAGGACAAGGATGTCCGGCTGGATGCCCATCCCCTGCAGCTCCTTGACGGAGTGCTGCGTGGGCTTGGTCTTCAGCTCTTCAGCGGCCTTCAGGTAGGGTACATAGGTCAGATGCACGCATACGGCGTCCCGGCCGAGGTCCCAGCGGAGCTGGCGGATGGCCTCCATGAAGGGGGCGCTCTCGATGTCGCCGATGGTGCCGCCCACTTCCGTGATCACGAAGTCCAGATCCTCTCCCTTCACGTCCTTGCGCAGCATCCGGCGCTTGATCTCGTCGGTGATGTGCGGGACGACCTGGATGGTCTTGCCGAGGTAGTCGCCCCGGCGCTCCCGGTCGATCACGGTCTTGTAGATGCGTCCGGTGGTGATGGAGTTCTCCCGCGTGGTGCGGATGCCCGTGAAGCGCTCGTAATGGCCGAGGTCCAGGTCCGTTTCCATGCCGTCGGCCGTGACGTAGCACTCCCCGTGCTCGTAGGGGTTCAGCGTGCCCGGATCGATGTTGATGTAGGGGTCGAACTTCTGGATGGTCACCTTGAAGCCACGCGCCTGCAGCAGCTTGCCGATGCTGGCGGAGATGATGCCCTTCCCGAGGGAGGAGACCACGCCGCCCGTAATAAATATATACTTGGTATTCATGTCGTTACATGTTTTTGCAATAATTGTCCAACGCCTCTGCAGCAGCATGTCCGGATGCCATCGCACGGACCACCAGCGAAGCGCCGCTCAGCACATCTCCGGCGAAGAAGACATTCTCCCCCACCTCGGGCAGCTGGGGCTTCAGGAAGCCCATCGCCAGCAGGACGATCTCCGCCTTGATCACTTCCGGCTTCCCGGCGGCCACCATCTTCGGACGGCCCCCTTCCGGGTCCGGGACCCATTCGACCGGTTGGACTTCGACCCCTTTCACGTGTCCGTTTTCTCCCAGGAAGCGCAGGGTGTTGATGTTCCATCTCCGCACACAACCCTCTTCGTGCGAAGAGGATGTCCTGAGCGTGCGCGGCCAAAGGGGCCAGGGATTGGCCGGGTCATCCGGGCCCTCCGGAGGCTTGGGCAGGATTTCGATCTGTGTCACGCTCTTGCAGCCCTGGCGGTGCGCCGTGCCGATGCAGTCGGAGCCCGTGTCGCCGCCGCCGATCACCAGGACGTTCTTCCCTTTGCAGGTGACGCGCTCGCGGGCAGGCACTTCTGCGCCGTACAGGATACGGTTCTGCTGCGAGAGGAGCTCGAGGGCGAAACAGACGCCTTCCAGCTCGCGTCCGGGGACGTTGAGGTCCCGCGCCGTGGGCGTGCCGGTGGCGACGACATAGGCGTCGAACCCTTCCGGCAGCGACGCCACGGCCACATCCTCCCCGTAACGGAACACGATCCCCTCCTGCTCCATCAGCGCGATGCGCCGGTCGATGACCGTCTTGTTCAGTTTGAAGTTGGGTATACCGAAACGGAGCAGCCCGCCCGCCTTCTCATTGCGTTCGAAGACGGTCACCTGATATCCCCTCCGGTTGAGGCGGTTGGCGGCCGCAAGTCCGGCAGGGCCGGCACCGACGACAGCCACTTTCTTCCCGTTCCGCAGCGGCGAGACCGGGCGGACGAAATTCTCCCGGAAAGCGATCTCGGTAATCGAGGCTTCGTTCTCGCGGTTGGTCGTCGGCTCGTGCAGGGTCAGGTTCAGCACGCAGGCCTTCTCGCAGAGGGCCGGGCAGACGCGCCCGGTGAATTCCGGGAAATCATTGGTGGCGTTCAGCAGTCTGTAGGCACGGTCGAAGTCGCCCTTGAAGACGGCGTCGTTCCACTCCGGCGGGCGGTTGCCCAGCGGGCAGGCCCAGTTGCAGAACGGCACGCCGCAGTCCATGCAGCGGGACGCCTGGAGACGGCGGTCTCCTTCGTTGAGCGTCTGCTCAACCTCCCCGAAATCCTGGATACGGTCGCGTACGGGCCGGTATCCCGCTTCCTTGCGGGGGATCGTCAGAAAAGCTTTATAGTCTCCCATGATGCGTCAGTATTGATATTGCAGGTTCTGCACCTTCTCTTCCAGGGCGCGCAGGCGCTCCTGTTCGAGGACGTGCTTGTATTCGATCGGAATCACCTTGATGAAATCCTCCACACAGCGGCTCCAGTCGTCAAGCAGGGTCCGCGCCAGGACGGATCCCGTGTAGAGGTAGTGCTGGCGGACAAGTTCGTGCAGTTCCTTGCGGTCCAGCTTGTCGTCGACCAGCGAGATCTCGACCATGTCCATGTTGCAGTAGAAGTCGAAATCGTGATTGCGGTCCAGGACATAGGCGACGCCGCCGGACATGCCCGCGGCGAAATTGCGGCCCACCGGGCCGAGCACGACGACGCGGCCGCCGGTCATGTACTCGCAACAATGGTCGCCTGCCCCCTCCACGACGGCGCGGGTGCCGGAGTTGCGCACGGCGAAACGCTGTCCGGCCCGGCCGGCCACATACATCTCGCCGCCCGTGGCGCCGTACAGGCAGGTATTGCCCACGATCATGTTCTCTTCCGCCTTGAAAGTCACGCGGGAAGACGGCCGGATGGCGATCCGGCCACCGCTCAGGCCCTTGCCCACATAATCGTTGGCCTCCCCTTCCAGGCGCACGTTCACGCCGGCGGCGAGGAAGGCGCAGAAGCTCTGCCCGGCCGATCCCTTGAATTTGATGTTGACCGTCGAATCCGGCAGTCCGGCCGCCCCGTATTTTTCTGCAATCCGCCCGCTGAGCATCGTGCAGACGGCCCGGTCGGTGTTGGCGATCGGGTACTCGAGGCTGATCTCCTCCCGCCACTCGATGGCCGGCTGCGCCGATTTGATGATCTCGCGGTCCAGCACGGACGGCAGCGCATGGGGTGGACCGCCTGCCCAGCAGAGCGCTCCCTTCTCCCGGAAGAGAAGCCGGGACAGGTCCACCCGGGCAGCCTTGGTCCCGGGATCGGACGGCTTGCGGACGAGCAGCTCCGTGTGGCCGACGATGTCGGACAGGCGTGCATAGCCCATCTCGGCGAGATATTCCCGCACCTCGCGTGCAAGGAAAGTGAAATAGTTCACCAGATAATCAGCCTTGCCCAGGAAATGCCGGCGCAACGCCGGATCCTGCGTGGCCACGCCGGTCGGACAGGTGTTGAGGCTGCACTTGCGCATCATCACGCAGCCCAGGACGATCAGCGGCAGGGTGCCGAATCCGAATTCGTCCGCACCCAGCAGCGCCATCAGGACCACGTCCCGGCCCGTCTTCAACTGGCCGTCCACCTGCAGTCGGACCGACTCGCGGAGGCCGTTGCGGACCAGGGTCTGCTGGGCCTCCGAGAGGCCGATTTCGGGGCTTATGCCCGCAAAGCGCATCGAGGATGCCGGAGAGGCCCCGGTGCCGCCTTCGGCTCCGGAAATGACGATCAGGTCCGCCTTGGCCTTGGCCACGCCCGCGGCAATGGTGCCCACGCCGCTCTCCGACACCAGCTTGACGCTGATGGCGGCGGACGGATTGACGTTCTTCAGGTCGAAGATCAGCTGCGAAAGGTCCTCGATGGAATAGATATCATGATGCGGCGGCGGGGAAATCAGCGAGATGCCCGGGATGGAGTTGCGGGTCTTCGCGATGATGGCGTTGACCTTGAAGCCGGGCAGCTGGCCGCCTTCGCCGGGCTTGGCTCCCTGGGCCACCTTGATCTGGATTTCGACCGCATTGACCAGGTACTCCGTCGTGACGCCGAAACGGCCGGACGCCACCTGCTTGGTCTTGCTGGACAGCGACACGCCGTCCACGTTACCATGGTAGCGCTCGCTGTCCTCACCGCCCTCACCCGTGTTGGAACGGGCTCCGAGGCGGTTCATCGCCAGGGCGATCGCTTCATGCGCTTCGATGCTCAGGGCGCCGAAGCTCATCGCCCCGACCACGAAATGCTTCACGATTTCCGACTCCGGTTCGACCTCCTCCAGGGAGATCGGGTTGCGCTTGAAGTCCAGCAGGTCGCGCAGGAACATGGGCTCTTCCCGGGTATCCGCGGCCGCGGTGAATGCCTTGAACTGCTTGTAACTGCCCAGGCGCGTAGCGAGCTGGAGCGCCGAGATGGTATCCGGGTTCCAGGCGTGGGCGATACCGCCCTTGCGGTAATGGAACAGGCCTGTATCGGGCAGGAAATCGATGGCCGGTGCGGGATTGAACGCCTGCGCGTGGAACCACATCGCATCCCGGGCAATGGTTTCCAGGCCGATGCCGCCGATGGTAGCGCTCTCCGTGCCGAAATACTCCTGCAACAGCTTTGCGTCCAGGCCGATGCTCTCGAAGATCTTGGCCCCGCGATAGGAGCGGATCGTGGAAATGCCCATCTTGGCCATGATCTTCAGCAGGCCCTTCTTCATCGCCTCGATGTAATTGGTGCGGGCGGTGGCGTAGTTCAACTGGACCTTGCCGCCATGCGCCAGCGAGGAAATGATGGCGAAAGACAGGTACGGATTGATGGCGGAAGCGCCGTAACCGAGCAGCAGCGCGGCATGCATGGTCTCCCGGATCTCCCCGCTTTCGACGATCAGGGCGGTCTGCACCCGCTTGCCGACGGCGATCAGATGGTGGTGAACGGCGCTGACGGCCAGCAGGGACGGAATCGGCGCGTGCGCCGCATCCACGTCCCGGTCCGACAGGATGATGTAGTTCACCCCCTCGTCCACACACTGCTCCGCCTTCCGGCAGAGCGCAGACAGGGACCGCTTGAGGTTGGCCGCGGCCGATTTTACATCGTTGGAACAGGGAAACACGATGGGCAGTTTCTCCGTCTTGAAACCCTTGTAGCGGATGTTGCAGAGCAAGTCCAGCTGCGTGTTGGTCAGAATCGGGTACGGCAGGCGCACCATCTTGCAGTTGTCCTCGTCCGGGGTCAGGATGCCCGTCCCGACACGGCCGATGTACTCGAACAGCGACATCACCATCTGCTCGCGGATGGAGTCGATGGGCGGATTGGTCACCTGGGCGAACTGCTGCCGGAAATAATTGAAGAAACTCTGCGGCCGTTCCGTCAGGACGGCGAGCGGCGTGTCGTTGCCCATCGAGGAGGTCGGTTCCAGACCACGTTCGCACATGGGTTTGAGCGTGTTCTCGACATCCTCGGCCGTGCAGCCGAAAAGCAGCTCCTTGCACAGGAGTTCTTCCTCTTTATGCTCGATCTTGCGGCCGCTGTGCAGGTCTTCCAGCTGGATGCAGCCGGAAGAGAGCCACTTGCGGTAGGGATGCTCGGCAGCCAGGGCTTCCTTGATCTCCGCATCGTAGTAGATGCGGCCTTCCTTGGTGTCCACCAGCAGCATCTTGCCGGGCTCAAGACGGCCCTTGACGGCAATCTCGGTCGGATCGAAGTCAAGGACGCCCACTTCGCTCGCCACCACCAGAAGTCCGCTTTTGGTGATGGTGTAGCGGCCCGGACGCAATCCGTTGCGGTCCAGGATGCCGCCGGCATAGCGTCCGTCACTGAACAGGAGCGTGGCCGGACCGTCCCATGGTTCCATCAGGATGGAATGGTACTCATAAAAGGCGCGGAGATCCTCGGAGATCGGATTGGTCCCGTCAAAGCTCTCCGGCATCAGCACGGCCACCGCCTGCTGCAGGCTGAGCCCGCTCTGGATCAGGAATTCGAGGACGTTGTCCAGGCTGGCCGAATCGCTCATGCCCGGCTGGACGATGGGGGTCAGGTCCGAAATGTCGCCCAGGGCGCCGGAACCGAGCACGCTTTCGCGTGCCTGCATCCAGCTGCGGTTGCCCCGGATGGTGTTGATCTCGCCGTTGTGGCAGAGCATGCGGAAGGGCTGAGCCAGGCTCCACTGCGGGAAAGTATTGGTCGAGAAGCGGGAATGGACGATCGCCATCGCGCTCGTGAACCAGGGACTTGTCAGGTCCGTGTAGTACTCCCGCAGCTGCCGGCTGGTCAGCATCCCCTTATAGACGATATTGCGTGTGGACAGCGAACAGACGTAGCAGTCTTCGCCCAGCCGTTCCACATGTTTCCGGATGCGGTAGAGCTTGCGCTCCAGGTCAGCTTCTTCAAGGTATTCGCAGGAGGTGACAAAGATCTGGACCGTGAAGGGCTCTCCCTTCGCGGCGACCTCGCCCAGGCAGGCGGGATTCACGGGCACGTCCCGCAGGAATGCCAGCTGGCACCCTTCCCGCTCCACCTCCACGCGGAGTTTGTCCAGGATTTCGGGGCGTTTCCCCGCATCCTGCGGCAGGAAGACCAGCCCGGTGCCGTAATGGCCCTTTTCCGGGACTGGAACGCCCTGCAGCAGGATGAATTCGTGGGGAATCTGGACCATGATGCCGGCGCCGTCGCCGGACTTCCCGTCCGCTCCCTCGGCCCCACGGTGGCTCATGTTCTCCAGGACGGACAAGGCGTTGGAAACCAGTTCATGCGTCTTGTCGCCCCGGATGTTCACGACCATACCGACCCCACAGGCATCGTGTTCCGATGCCGCGTCATATAGACCGGATTTCATTTAGCGATGCTTGAAGTAAAACTACTAACTAACTTACCAACAACTAGTTGATGAACAGCATCTCGCGATACTTCGGCAGCGGCCACAACTTGTTGTCCACGAGTTCCTCGAGCTTGTCGATGGGGTAGCGCAAGGCGGAGAAGCTTTCGGCGATGTCATGATACGCGAGGGCGCGTTCGTAATCGTTTTCGATGATGTTGGCCTTCTTGCGGGCCTCGCGCATGGCCGTGGCCTTGACGCGTACGTCCTCGACATATTTGTTGATGTCGCCGAGGATGGCCATCTCGGTGGTGCAGTTGGACAGGTCGCCGTAGATGCCCTTCGCGAGGGTCACCTCCTGCAGGAGTTTCGCCTTGTATTCGAGGGCGGCCGGGACGATGTGGTTGAGCGCCATCCGGACCATCACGCGGGATTCGATCTGGACTTTCTTGATGTAAGTCTCCCATTTCACCTCGTTGCGGGCCTCCAGCTCCTTCTCCGTGAAGACGCCGGTCTTGGTAAACATTTCCACGGCGGCGGGCTTCGTGAATTCGCAGAACATCCTGGGCACATTGGTCTCCACATCGAGGCCGCGGCGCTTCGCCTCTTCCTTCCACTCCTCCGTGTAGCCGTTGCCGTCGAAGCAGACCACGCCGATCACCGACTTGATGACGGGCTTGAGGGCGTCCATGATGGCCACATTGGCCGCTTTGCCGGCCGCGATCTCTTTCTCCACGGCGGCCTTGAAGTCAATGAGCTGCTCCGCAACGGCAGCGTTGAGCGTGGTCATCGCCCCGGCGCAGTTGGCGCAGGAGCCGACGGCGCGGAACTCGAAGCGGTTGCCCGTGAAAGCGAAGGGAGAGGTGCGGTTGCGGTCGGTGTTGTCCACGAAGATCTCCGGGATCTCCACCAGGCCGACGCTCTTGCCTTTCTTGCCTGCAATCTCGATCGGGGTGTCCGACGGGACTTCAAGCAGCTTGTGCAGCACCTCGGTCATCGTGCGGCCGAGGAAGGCGGACACGATGGCGGGCGGCGCTTCGTTGGCGCCCAGGCGGTGGGCATTGGTCGCCGAAGCGATGGAGGCCTTCAGCAGGGCGTTGTGCTTCTGCACGGCTGCGAGCACGTTGACGAAGAAAGTGACGAACTGCAGATTGCCTTTGGCATCCTTGCCCGGTGCAAGGAGCTGCGTCCCCGTGTCCGTACCGAGCGACCAGTTGTTGTGCTTGCCCGAGCCATTGACGCCGGCGAAGGGTTTCTCGTGCAGGAGCACCACGAAACCGTGCTTGCGGGCGATGCGGCCCATCAGGTTCATCACGATCTGGTTCTGGTCGTTGGCAAGGTTGGTCTCGCCATAGATCGGGGCAAGCTCGAACTGGTTGGGCGCCACTTCGTTATGACGGGTCTTGATGGGGATGCCCAGGCGGTGGCCCGCCACTTCGAGGTCACGCATGAAGGCGGCCACGCGCGTCGGGATCGCACCGAAATAGTGGTCGTCCAGCTGCTGGTTCTTGGAGGAATTGTGGCCGAACAAGGTGCGGCCGGTGATCATCAGGTCCGTGCGGGCGGCGTAGAGCGCCTCGTCCACGAGGAAATACTCCTGCTCCCAGCCCAGGTAAGAGTAAACCTTGGAGACAGCGGGATCGAACAGCTTGCAGATGGGCACGGCGGCGTCACTGACGGCCTTGAGCGCCTTCTTCAGCGGGGTCTTGTAGTCCAGGGCCTCGCCGGTATAGGAAATGAAGACGGTCGGGATGCAGAGGGTGTCGTCCAGGATGAAGACCGGGGAGGTCGGATCCCAGGCGGTGTAGCCGCGGGCCTCGAAGGTGGCACGGATGCCGCCGCTGGGAAAGGACGAGGCATCGGGCTCCTGCTGGGCCAGCATCTTGCCGTCGAAGGTCTCGATCACGCCGCCCTTGCCGTCGTAGTCGATCAGGGAGTCGTGCTTCTCGGCGGTGCCTTCGGTGAGGGGCTGGAACCAGTGGGTGACATGGGTCACGCCGTGCTCCATGGCCCACTCTTTCATGCCGCGGGCGACGCCGTCGGCCGTCTTGCGGTCGAGGGCGTGACCGCCGTCGATGCAGTCGAGCAGGGCCTGCAGGGTGTCGGCGTCCAGGTACTTGACCATCTTCTTGCGGTCGAACACGAGTTCACCGAAATACTCGGAAGTCTTGCCAGCGGGGACTTCTGCCGGAACCTCTTTCCTCTCGAAGGATTCCTTGACCAAATCAAATCTGTCCATAATAATTACACTATAGGTTTAACTAACTACTTTCCACTTTTTGAAAAAGAAAAGAGGCTAGTCCGCCGGACCAGCCTCTATTTATTTCTCTAAAACTTGTTTCTGACTTTGACGTGCCGCATACGGCTGGAGTTATACGCACACAGAAACGAGCCAGACCTGATTGGACTGGGACTGCTGATTCTGCTGCTGATTGTAAAAGGCGTTTGCCACTACTTACTAAACCAAAAATTCGAGTGCAATTTACGAAGAAAATCCGGAGATGCAAGCGTTTTTTTTATTTTTTTTCATGTCCGCTTTTTCTGCAATATATAAGGTAAAAAAACGTATCTTTGCATCTATGGACAGTCTTGGATTCATCCGTGTGGCGGCGGCGATGCCGCGCGTGCACGTTGCCGACCCGGCGGCCAACGCCCGGGAGATCTTGGATCTCTGCAAGGAACTTGCAAAGCAGCATCCATCCGTGGTCGTCTTCCCGGAGCTGTGCGTCACGGGCTACACCTGCGCCGACCTGTTCGGGCAGAACCGCCTGCTCGCAGACGCCGAGACCGCCGTGGCGGAGATTGTCGCTGCCAGCGCCAGGCTGGAGCCGATGGTCGTGGTCGGCGCCCCCGTGCGCCACGCCGGCCGGCTGTTCAACTGCGCGGTCGTCCTCCGCGCCGGCCGCATCCTCGGCATCGTGCCAAAATCCTATCTGGCCGGCAACAACGAGTTCTATGAGCCTCGCTGGTTCGCTCCGGCGCGCGCCCTCCCCTGCGGCGGCGCCCGCATCCGTTTTGCCGGGCAGGACGATATCCTGCTGGGCCCGCGCCAGCTTTTCCGCCTCGGAGGCGCGACGGTCGCCGTCGAGCTCTGCCAGGACCTCTGGGTCCCCGTGCCGCCCTGTTCGCATGCGGCCGTCGCCGGAGCCCAGCTGATCCTGAACCTCTCCGCCAGCAATGACTACCTCTTCAAGAACGAATACCGCAAGAGTCTCATCCGCGCGACTTCCTCGCGCCTGTATGCCGCGTATGTCTATTGTTCCTGCGCCGAAGGCGAATCCACCACGGACCTCGTCTGGACGGGAGCCTCGATGATCTGCGAGAACGGCGCTTTCCTCGCCGAAGCGGAGCGTTTCGCCCGCGGCAGCCGCAGCATTGTCGCGGACGTCGACATCCAGCGCCTGGAGACGCTGCGCGCCAAGGAACACAGCTTCGGCTTTGAAGGCCCCGTGCCGCCCTACTGCGTCCAGGACGCCGGTGAAGCTGCGAAAACGGACTTCGAGGCAAGCCTGCTGCGCCGGCTGGAGCCGCATCCTTTCGTCCCGCAAGGCGACCCCGCCGAGCTGGACATGCGCTGCCGCGAGATCCTTTCCACGCAAGTGGCGGGCCTCGTCACGCGCCTGGAGCACATCCACTGCCGCAAGGCCGTGATCGGCGTGTCCGGCGGGCTGGACTCCACCCTCGCCCTGCTCGTGACCGCGCTTGCGTTCGACACCCTCGGGCTGCCGCGCGAGAACATCATCGGCGTGACGATGCCCGGCTTCGGCACCACGCACCGCACGCACGACAATTCCGTGGACCTGATGAAGGGCCTGGGCATCACCGCCCGCGAGGTTTCCATCGTGCCCGCCGTCCGGCAGCATTTCGCCGACATCGGCCAGGACGAAAGCAACCATGACCTCACCTACGAGAACAGCCAGGCGCGCGAGCGCACCCAGCTCCTGATGGATATCGCCGGCAAGGAAGGAGGCATCGTCGTGGGCACAGGAGATCTCTCCGAGCTGGCCCTGGGCTGGTGCACCTACAACGGCGACCACATGTCCATGTACGGCGTCAACGCAAGCGTGCCCAAAACCCTGGTGCGCACCCTGGTGCGCTGGGCGGCCGACAACAAGTTCGGCACCTCCGGAGACATCCACCGGACCCTGCTGGACATCGTCGACACCCCGATCAGCCCCGAACTGCTGCCGGCCGGCAAGGACGGCAGGATCGCCCAGATCACCGAAGATACCGTCGGCCCCTACGAACTGCACGATTTCTTCCTCTATCACTTCTTCCGGACGGGAGCCGGACCGGACAAGCTGCTTTTCCTCGCCCGCAAGGCCTTCGCCGGCAGCTACGACGACGCAACGATACGCAAGTGGCTGGAGACCTTCATGCGGCGTTTCTTCCAGCAGCAGTTCAAGCGTTCCTGCCTGCCCGACGGCCCGAAAGTCGGCTCCGTGTCCCTCTCGCCGCGCGGTGACTGGCGCATGCCCTCCGACCTCGAGACCTGGTGGAAACTGAGCGAATAGGCCCATGTTCGAGAAGATCGTCTCCGTGCTCAACGACATCGTATGGAGCCCCGCCCTGGTGGTGCTCCTGGTCGGTGCCGGCCTGTATTTCTCCTTCCGCACCCGCTTCGTGCAGGTGCGCCGCTTCGGCCTGATGATCCGTTCGCTCTTCTCCTCCGCAGAGAAGTCCGAGGACGGCAGGAAGCAGGGCATCTCCTCGTTCGAGGCCTTCTGCGTGGCCCTGTCGGGCCGCGTGGGCACGGGCAACATCGTGGGCGTGGCCACGGCCATCGCCCTGGGCGGCCCCGGCGCCGTCTTCTGGATGTGGATCATCGCCTTCTTCGGCGCCTCCACGGCCTTCGTGGAGTCCACGCTGGCGCAGAAATACAAGTTCCAGCACGCAACGGGCTTCCGCGGCGGTCCCGCCAGCTACATCGAGAAGGGCCTGGGCATCCGCTGGCTGGGCATCCTCTTCTCCGTCCTGGTCCTGGTGGGCTACGGGACTTTCCTGCCCACGGTGCAGTCCAACGGCATGGCGGCTGCACTGCAGAATTCTTTCCGGCTGCCCCCGCTGGCCGCCGGGCTCGGGCTCGCCTTCGTCCTCGGACTCGTCATCATAGGCGGCATCAAGAGCATCGCCCGCGTGGCCTCGATCGTGACCCCGTTCATGGCCCTGGGCTACATCGTCATCACCGTCATCGTCATCGCGAACCACATCGACACCGTCCCGGAGGTCCTCGGCCGCATCGTCAAGGGCGCTTTCGGCTTCGATCCCCTCGTCGGCGGCATCGTCGGCTCCACCATCATGATGGGGGTCAAGCGCGGCATCTTCTCCAACGAGGCCGGGCAGGGCGGCGGCGCCATCGTGTCCGCCTCCGCCGCCGTCTCGCACCCCGCCAAGCAGGGCCTCGCGCAAGCCTTCTCGGTCTATGTGGACACCCTGCTCATCTGCACGGCCACGGCCCTGATGATCCTCTGCTCGGGCCTGTACAATATCTTCGACGCCAGGACCGGCGAAATGATCGTCGCCGGCGCCCCGGCGCTCGGAGACAACTACGTGGGTTACACCCAGGCGGCCGTGGACTCCGTCCTGACGGGCTTCGGCGGCACTTTCGTCAGCATCGCCCTCGTGTTCTTCGTGTTCACCACCGTGATGGCGTACTATTTCTACGGCGAGTCAAGCATCATGCAGATCTTCGATGGGCGCCCGGAGAAGAAGCGCGCCGAGCGGCTCTGCATCTGGATCTTCCGCTTCTCGCTGCTGGGCATGGTCGTCTTCGGCGCCCTGCGCGAGACGAACGTCATCTGGCAGCTGGGCGACGTGGGCGTGGGCCTGACGGCCTGGATCAACGTCGTCGTGCTGATCCTCCTCTGCCCGCACGCCATCAAGGCCCTGCGGGAATATGAATCCTCCATTCCCAAGAAACGCAAATCATGACGCCGAAACCGTTCCTGCACGAAGTCAAATACTACGAGACCGACAAGATGGGCATCACCCATCACTCCAACTATATCCGCTTCATGGAAGAAGCCCGCATCGACTGGATGGACCAGCTCGGCTACGGCTTCGACCGCATGGAAGCCGAGGGGATCGTCTCCCCCGTCGTCGCGGCGAGCTGCAACTACAAGAAGACCACCACTTTCAAGGACCTGATCGAGATCACGGTCAAGGTCAAACAGATCAGCGAAGTCAAGCTCATCCTCGCCTATGACATGCGCGTGGACGGCAGGACCGTCTGCACGGGCGAGACCGTCCACTGCTTCTTCGACGGCGGCCGCCCCGCCGTCATCAAGGACCGCTTCCCCACCCTGTATGACGCCATGATCCAGACCACCTTATGAGAACCCTGCCATTCGAAGCCATCGAGAACGCCCGCGAACTGGGCGGCCTGAAGACCCGCGACGGACGCACCGTCCGCCGGGGCATGCTGATCCGCTGCGGCAACCTCTCCCGCGCCACCGACGCCGACCAGGAACGCCTGCTGCGGGATTTCGCCCTGTCGGACGTGGTGGATTTCCGCTTTCCCGCCGAGGCGGGCCGGGACCCTGACCGGATTATCCCCGGGGTGCGCTACACCTCCCTCTCCACCCTGCCCCAGCGCATGATCGACGGTTTCTCGCAGGGGCGCGTCGACGGGGACGAGCAGCCCGGCAATGCTGAATTCGTCAACCTGCTCGTCCATTATGCCGCCAACCCCGGCGCGCAGGAGCTTGCCCGCCAGCTGTATCCCGCCATCCTGACGGATCCCCGCTCCCAGCGGTACTACGGCGACTTCCTCCGGACCGTCCTGGAAGCGGCGGGCGGCGTGCTGTGGCACTGCTCGCAGGGCAAGGACCGGGCCGGCCTGGCCACGGCCTTCCTGCTCACCGTCCTCGGGGTGGACCGCCAGGCCATCATCGACGACTTCGACCTGTCCAACGAAGGTTTCGCCATTCCCCTGGCCATGCTCTCGCAGAAAGTCCGCGACATGGGCGGCGACCAGGACGCCCTGGACTTCATCCAGGCCATGGTGGGCGTCAGCAAGAAGAATTTCGTCCGCGGCCTCGAGCTCGTCGATGCGCAGTACGGCACCCTCGAATCCTACATTACCGACCGGTTGGGCTTCTCTCCCGCCGACCAGGAGCGCCTCCGCGCCAAATATCTCGAATAGCGGCAAACCTGTCCTTTCTGCCTCTTTCCCCGGCGGCCTTTCCCGTCATTCACCGGCTGCTTTCCCGTCATTCCCGGCTGCCTTTTCCGTCATTCCCGGGTACCTTTTCCGTCATTCCCGGCTTGACCGGGAATCTCCTGTCTGGAGGGGAAGATCCCCGGGGCTTTTGGGGAAGGTCTGATTTTAGATGGCGGACCTTCCCCACCCAAAGTGCCCCTGGCACCACCCAGTGCCCTTTTTCATGGGGAAGGTCCCGACCCTGAAATGAGACCTTCCCCATTTTTCATGCAGAATAAACGTTTATGTTTGTTTAAACGGATACGGTTTCCTACCTTGACCGCGTAAAAATTACTGCTATGAAAAAGATTCTTGAAATCCTCCAGTACGGAGACACCGACATCCGCTTCAGGACAGACCTGAAGCCCGCCGAGAAACCGGACACGATTCCGGGACTGATCACTTCCGTTTCTTTCTCCTTCATGACCTCGCTCTGGGGCGGCAACGAGCAGGACATCCTCGCCGTCATCCGTGCGCTGACGATCGCCGACCTTGCCGTCAGCGTCAATCGGGAAGAAATGGTCAGGATGATGGACCAGGACTCGAAGATGTTTGCGGACATCCTCCGCGAAGCCCACCGGGAGTTTGAGAAAAACGGCGGGAAAGCTGTCCGTTTCGCACCCTTCATCATGCCGGGAAAGACGCGCAGCTAGCCGTGCAGCGCGTTGTCAACCATGAACTGCCGGATGGCACCATCCGGCAGGTTCATCCATTCCATATCAGCATGGAGGGGTTGGAGACCGCCGTCCTCTGCCGTGACGAGGCCGATTACGATGCCATGGTCAAGATCCTGTGCGTCGCCTCCCGCAGAAAGAACGTGGTCATCATCATTTATGCCGTCGTCTCCAATCACGGCCATGTCGCGGTGCTGGCGGAACGCCGGCAGGATGCAGAAGCGTATGGGCAGGAAGTAAAAAGGATGTATGCCATGTGGTTGCGACGGAAGTACGGAGAAAGCGCCGTCCTGCGCGGAACGGACGTGAAGGCTATCTTGCTGGACGGGGTACCGGGCCATGTTCCGGAAAGGTCGCCGGCCGGAGCCCGGAAGGCCCGTAGCCGGTTTGACCAAACGCGACAGGGAAAGGATCATGCACACGGGGGATGATCTGACAGGGGTGAGCTGGTGCCTTGACGGCCGCGACGAGCTGATTCCGGATAGTTTCTGCGACTACCGCTACCTGGAGCAAGCTTTCGAGCATGATCCGGCCTTCTTCTTGAAGACTCTCGGCGGCCAGAACGCCGCCGAAATGCATGACAAGCTGATTGAGAACCCCAGAAGGATGCGGACCGACAGTGAATACTTCAAGCTGGCCAACGAGACCTGCCGGCGATGGTTCCAGGCGGAGCTGTCAGAAATCAGCCAGGAAAGGAAAGAACGCCTTGTCCAATATCTCTACCGGACGGCGCATACCACGGTCCCGCAACTGGCCCGGGTCATCGGGCTCTCCCGGGACCGGATTTCCCAGGCCATCGGCAAAAAGAAGCGTTGACCGGGGACCTTCCCCACCAGACAAGGGATTCCCGGTCAAGCCGGGAATGACGGGAAAGGCACCCGGGAATGACGGGAAAGGCCGCCGGCGAAGGAAGGGAGAGCCGGCGAAGGACGGGACTAGCCTTCGAAGAAATAAGCTTCCGGGAGGCGGTGGCAGTTGTACTGCGAGGCCATGGATTCGCCGTAGGCGCCGGCGGAGCGGATGGCCACCAGGTCGCCCCGGCGGCACTTGTCCATGGAGAATTCCTTGATGAAGACGTCGGAACTCTCGCAGACCGGCCCCACCACGTCGTAGACCTCCTCCGGCTCGTCCGAAGTGAGGTTCTCGACCCGGTGGTAGGCCCGGTACATCGCCGGCCGGACCAGTTCGGTCATGCTGCCGTCGATGATGGCGAACTGCTTGTGGGTGCCCTGCTTGACATAGAGCACGCGCGCGATCAGCGAACCGCAGGACGCGACGATGCTGCGTCCAGGCTCGAAATGCACCAGGGTGCCCCCGGGCAGCTTCAGGTGCTGCCGGAAGACGTCGAACCAGCCAGCGAAATCGGCGATCGGCAGGTGGTTGGGATGCTGGTAGTTGATGCCCAGGCCGCCGCCCACGTTGATGTCGCCCACCGGGCGGCCGCCGCGGGACAGGCGGACCACCAGCTCGTTGACGCGGTTGCACAGCGCCACGAAATCGCTCATGTCCAGGATCTGCGAGCCGATGTGGAAATGCAGGCCGCAGTACTTCACGTGCGGCAGGCGCAGTGCCAGGTCCATCACCTCGTCCAGCTGCTCGTAGCTGATGCCGAACTTGTTCTCCGCCAGGCCGGTGGTGATGCCGGCATGGGTGTGCGCCCCGATGTCGGGATTGATGCGCAGGCTCACCGGAGCCACGGTCCCCATCTCCCCCGCCAGCGCGTCGATGACCTCCAACTCAGCCGCGGACTCCACGTTGAAACGGGAAATGCCGGCCTCCAGGGCGAGGCGGATCTCTTCGTCGCTCTTGCCCACCCCGGCGAACACGATGCCCTCCGGCGGGAAACCGGCGGCCAGGGCGGCCTGCACCTCCCCGCCGCTCACGCAGTCGGCCCCGAACCCGCGCCCCGCGATCTCGGAGAGGATGCGCGGGTTGCTGTTCGCCTTGACGGCGTAATGCACGCGGAAATCCGGATTCCGCTCCAGCTGCGCCTGCACGGCGTCGAGGGTCCGGCGCAGCAGCGGCAGGTCGTAGAAGTAGAACGGGGTCCGCAGGCCCGCAAAGCGTTCGACCGGAAAATCGCCCTTCAGCATTACTCGAACAGGCATTTGCTCAAGGAGCGCAGGGCGCGCGCCTTGTCCTCCCCCTTCACGAGGAAGGAAATGTTGTAGTTGCTGCCGCCGTACGAGATCATGCGCACGGGGATGTCCTTCATGGCCTCCATGGCGCGGGACTCGAAGCCCACGTTCTCCCAGTCCATGTCACCCACCACGCAGATGATGCACATGTCCAGGTCCACGCCCACGGTGCCGTATTTCTTGAGGTCATGGACGATCTCGCCCAGGTGCCGGGTGTTGTCGATGCTCATCGACACGCCTACCTCCGAGGTACAGATCATGTCGATGGACGTCTGCCAGCTCTCGAAGATCTCGAACACCTTGCGCAGGAAACCGTGCGCGAGCAGCATGCGCGAAGACTTGATGCGGATGGCGGTGATATTGTCCTTGGCCGCGATGGCCTTGATCGTGCCCGTCTCGGGAACGTTGTCGATCAGCGTGCCGGGCGCGTCCGGGTCCATCGTATTGAGCAGCAGCACCGGGATGCCGGCGAACTTGGCCGGCTGGATGCAGGTCGGATGCAGGATCTTGGCCCCGAAATAGCCCAGCTCGGCCGCCTCCTCGAAATGGAGGTGGCGCACGGCGGCGGTGTGGTCCACGATGCGGGGATCGTTGTTGTGCATCCCGTCGATGTCGGTCCATATCTGGATCTCGTCCGCACCGAGGGCCGCACCGACCAGCGAAGCGGTGTAGTCGGAACCGCCCCGCTGCAGGTTGTCGATCTCGTCATGGGTGTTGCGGCAGATGAAGCCCTGGGTGAGGTACAGCGGCGCCTTGGGGTACTTCTCCATCAGCGCGCCGAGCTTAGTGCGGATATATTCCGTGTCGGGCTCGCCCTGCGCGTCGATCTTCATGAACTCCAGCGCGGGCAGCAGCTGCACCGCCACGCCCTTCTCCTCCAGGTAGAAGGCCATCATGTGGGTGGACAGGAGCTCGCCCTGGCCGATGATGATCTTGGACTCCACCTGCGTGAAGAGCTTCTTGGTGAAGGTCTTGATATAGTCGAACACGCCGTCGGCGTACTGCTGCGCCTTGTCGCGCGCCTCCGCCGTGGCATACAGTTCCCCGATCACGCCGCGGTACTTCGCGGCCAGGCGGTCGATCGTCTCCCGGGCCCCTTCGACATTGCGGTTGAAGAGGTAGTCGGAGATCTCCACGAGCGCGTTCGTCGTGCCCGACATCGCGCTCAGGACCACCAGGTTGCGGCCTCCGCGCGAGACCAGGTCCGCGACGTGCTTCATCCTCTGGGCGGACCCTACGGAGGTCCCGCCGAATTTCATGACTTTCATATGCTTGTGTCTTCTGTTACTTGCTGTGCTTTTCGAGCAGGGGCTGCAGGATGGCGGTCAGCTGGTCGTTCTCCACCAGGAAACCGTCGTGGCCGAAGGCAGAACTGATCTCCCGGTAGGCCGCATGCTTGAGCGCGGCGACGGTCTGCCGCCCGTGGCTGGGCGGGAACAGCACGTCGCTGTCGATGCTGATCATCATGCAGTTGGCCTGGATCCGGGACAGGGCGGCATCCACGCCGCCGCGGCCGCGGCCCACGTTCATGCTGTCCAGGGCGTAGGTCAGGTACCAGTAGCTGTAGGCGTCGAAGTTGCGGCGCAGCAGCTTGTCTCCCTGGTAACGCTGGTACGAAGCCGCCCGGTCGGCGAACAGGGTGTCCACCTCCGGCTCCGGCTGCGTGATGTTGTATCCCGCATAGGTGCGGTAGGAAATGAGCGCGATGGAGCGGGCGCAGCGCAGGCCGGCGCTGCCGCCGGACAGGTCCTTTGCTTCGCGGAAGCTGGGATCGGCCTCGAGGGCCAGGCGCTGCGATTCGTTGAAGGCGGTCATGAACGGGCTGACGCGCGTGGCCGTGGCGAGGAACACCACGTCCTTCACCACCTCCGGCTCCATGATCACCCACTCCAGGGCCTGGAACCCCCCGATGGAGGGCCCCAGCATCAGGTCGATGCGCCCGATGCCCAGGTGCTTGCGCACGAGGATCTCGGCATTCACGATGTCGCGCACCGTCGTGCGCGGGAAATCGAAGAAGTACGGCCGCCCCGTCGCGGGATTGACGCTGGCGGGCCCCGTCTCGCCGTACGGCGAACAGAGCATCGACACGCAGACGATGAAATACTTGTCGGGATCGAAGAACTTGCCCTTCCCCACCAGCTGCGGCCACCAGTCCTCCGGATTGGCGTTGCCCGTCAGCGCGTGGCAGACCCAGACCACCGTGTCCCCGGGGCGATAAGCCCGGTCCGAGGTATAATACACCAGGTCCAGGTGGTCGATCCGGCCACCGGCCTCAAAAAGGAACGGTCTGTCTATGACAAGCTTATTATACTTCATATAAACTATTTCTTCGGGTGATCCCGCTCAAACTCCGCCATCCTTTCATCCAGCACGGGATACAGTTCGTCGCGCATCCGGCTCGTGCAGCCGCGCACGCCTTCGCGCCTGCTGCCCGTCGTGGACAGCGAGATGCTGCTCACGCCGTACGCCATCAGCTCGACCACCAGCTCGTCACCGCTAAGCCCTTCGTAGCCCAGGGTGAAGAAGAATCCGTCCCCCACCTCGCGGGTCACATCGCGGTCATAGACCACGGTGAAGCCGTGGCGGCGGAAGATCTCCTTCATCCGGGCGGCGCGGCGCTCATATTCGCGCGTGTCCGCCACGAAATCGACCGTGCCTTCGCAGGAAAGGCGCAGCATCTCGGCATAGGCGTACTGCGTGGTCGCCGTACAGCCGCTCGTGATCATGTACAGGATGGAGGCGGTCAGCGTGACGCCGAACACCCCCGCGTCCAGGTAGCGCTCCGCCAGGGCGGGATACTGCCGCTCGTAGAGCGCGTCCCCGATGCAGCACAACGCGATGCGCTGGCCGGCATAGCTGAAGATCTTGGAGGCGGACAGCATCAGGATGTAGTTGTCCGTATAACGGGCCACCGTAGGCAGGAACGGAGCCTGGTAAGGTTTCCCGAGGTCCTGCCGGTAATCCATGCAGAAATACGCCAGGTCCTCCATCACCACCGCGTCGTACTTCGTCGCCAGCTCACCGACGACCTGCAGCTCCTCCTCCTCCAGGCAGATCCAGGCCGGATTGTTGGGGTTGGAATAGACGATGGCGGCGACGTCGCCCGCGGCCAGCTCCTCCTCCAGCTTCTGCCGGAGCCGGGCGGCCCCGCGCCAGGCATAGATGTCGAACTCGCGCCAGGCGATGCCCAGCACGCGCAGCTGCGATTTCTGGATCGGGAAGCCCGGATCGATGAACAGGACCTTGTCCTTGCCGGGAATGCGCTGCGTGCAGGCGATGAACGCCCCGAAAGAGGCCGCTACGGAGCCCGTCGTGGGCACGCAGGACCGGGGGCTGACATCCACGTCGATGAAGGCCTTGATGAAGGCGGAAGCGGCTTCTTTCAGTTCGGGCACGCCCGCGGCGGGCGGATACTGCGAGCCAACGCCCCTGTCCAGCGCCCGCTTCTCGGCTTCGACGCCGAAGCGGTTGACCGGAAGCCCCGGCGACCCCTGGTCCATCCGGATGAAGGGGATCCCCGTCTTACGCTCCAGGTACTGGGCCGCCAGCAGGATCTCCCCGATGGTGGCCGTGGACAGGTCGGCTATGTTGTTCTCGCGGCACGCCTCGGCGAGCAGCGTTTCACTGAACAGTCTCATCGCTTAAATCTTGTGGCACCAGCCGTGCACGTCTTCGATCTCGCCGAACTGGATGCCGGTAATACGCTTGTAGAGCTTCGTGCAGACAGGGCCCACCTCGCCGTCCTTCTCGTAGCGGAAGGAGCGCGACACGGCCGGTTCGGCAAGCACGGGCTTCATGTCGATGTGGGACATCGGGGTGATCACTACGGCCGTGCCGCAGCCGCCCGCCTCCTCGAAGGCGTCCAGCTCGTCGAGGGGCACGGGGCGCTTCTCGACCTTCATCCCGAAGTCGGCGGCGCACTCCTGCAGGGTCAGGTTCGTGATCGAAGGCAGGACGCTGTCGGACAGCGGGGTGATATAGGTGTTGTCCCGGATGCCGAAGAAGTTGGACGAGCCGAACTCGTCCACGAACTCACGGGTCGCGGAATTCAGGTACAGCAGCTCCGCATAGCCCTGCTCATGCGCGATCTTGTAGGGCACGAAGGTGCCGGCATAGTTGGCGCTGAGCTTGTAGGAGCCGGTGCCCTTGGGCGCGGCGCGGTCGAAGTCGCCGGGGATCACGGCGGCCGCCGAACGCAGGTGGGCGCCGTAGTAGGAGCCCGCCGGGGCGCACATGACGGCCAGGATCACCTCCGGGTACGGGACCAGCTGCATCTGCGGATGCGGGGCGAAGAGCAGCGGGCGGAGGTACAGCGAAGCCTGGTGGCCGTAGGGCGGCAGGAACTCCATGTTGTTCTTCACGCACAGTTCGCACATCCGGATGAACATCTCTTCGGACGGTTCGGGCAGCCCGAGGAAGCGGGCGGAACGGGCCATGCGGGCGGCGTTCTTCTCCGGACGGAACATGATGATGCCGCCGTCTTTCTGGCGGAAAGCCTTCAGTCCTTCGAAGCAGGAGATGGCATAATGCAGACCCTGCGTGAAGGGATCGATGGTGAAGGAGAAAGTCTCGGTCGTCCGGATGTCCGACCAGGCTCCATCCCGGTAATGCGCCAGGACCACGGTCCGGGTGCGGTAGGCGTCAAAGCCCAAAGTATCCCAATCAATCTGTGCCATAACTTTATCTTATAATTCGTATTTTCAGATGTGTGCAGCCACCCAATCACCCACTTCCGTGGTCGAAAATACCTTCGTAGAAGTGGCCAAATCGGAGGTGACAATATTGTTTTCTATGCTGCTAGCCACCGCATTACGAATCGCCTTACCCTCCTCCATCATTCCGAAGGCATATTCGAACATCATCGCGGCCGAAAGGATGGCTGCGAGGGGGTTCGCGATGTTCTGTCCGGCCGCCTGGGGCCAGGATCCATGGATCGGTTCGTACACGCCGGTACGCTCCCCGATGGAGGCGGAGGCGAGGAGTCCCATCGAGCCGGAGACCACGCTGGCCTCGTCCGTGAGGATGTCGCCGAAGGTGTTTTCCGTGACGATGACGTCAAAGAATTTCGGGCCGGTGATAAGCTTCATCGAGGCGTTGTCCACGAACATGTAGTCGGTGTCCACCTCCGGGTACTGCGGGGCCATCTCCTGCGCGATCTGGCGCCACAGCCGGGAGGACTCCAGCACGTTGGCCTTGTCCACCACGGTGAGGTGTTTGCGGCGCCGCATGGCGAACTCAAAGGCCTGCCTAAGGATGCGCTCGATCTCGTAGCGGTGGTAGATGTTGGTGTCGTAGGCGGTGTCGCCCCCGTCCAGCCGGCCCTTCTCGCCGAAGTACATGCCGCCGGTGAGCTCCCGGATCACCAGGAAGTCCGCCCCGTCCACCAGCTCCTCCTTGAGGGGCGACTGGTGCACCAGGGACTTGAAGGTCTCCACCGGGCGCAGGTTGGCGTACAGGCCCAGCTGCTTGCGCATGGCGAGCAGCCCCTGCTCCGGCCGCACCTTGGCCGTCGGGTCGTTGTCATACTTGGGGTCCCCTACCGCGCCGAACAGCACGGCGTCGGCCTCCAGGCAGGTCTGGTAGGTGATTTCCGGGAAGGCGTCGCCGAAACGGTCGATGGCGCCGGCGCCCACGTAGGCGAAATGGTAGGAGGCCTCGTGGCCGAACTTGCGGCAGACGGCGTCCACGCACTTGACGGCCTGGCAGATCACTTCGGGGCCGATGCCGTCCCCGGGCAAAAGGGCGATATTCAGTTTCATTTCAGTTGATTTAGATCCATGTTTTCGATGATGTTGAGCATCTTGACCGTGGCCTTGATGGCGGCTTCCGTCTGGTCGGAGTCGATGCCGCGGGTCTTGAACTCGTTGGCGCCGTCCTTCCAGGAAATGGTGGTCGCCACAAGGGCGTCGGTCTTGCCGCCCGGCGGGATGGTGACCTGGTAGTCCGTGAGGACGGGATGCTTCTTGCCGAGCTTGTCGTAGATGATCCATAGCGCCTTCATGAAGGCGTCGTACTGGCCGTCCCCGGGCGCCGCGGCCTCGTATTCCTCGCCATGGATGCTGACCTTGACGATGGCCACGGGGCGCATCCCGCGGGCCAGCTGCAGGGAGTAGTTGACGATGTGGATGTTGTCCTGGGTGGCGCCGTGGGCCGTCTTGAGGACGTCCGCCACGATGAACGGCAGGTCCTCCGGGGCCAGCGCCTCCTTCTTGTCGCCCAGCTCCACGACGCGCTGCGTCACGAGCCGGACCTGTTCGGGCGTGAGCCGGATGCCCAGCTTGTCGAGGTTCTTGATGATGTTGGCCTTGCCGCTCATCTTGCCCAGGGCGTAGCTGCGCTCCCGGCCGAAACGCTGCGGCAGCAGGCGGTTCGCGTACAGGTCGGCCTTGTTGTCGCCGTCGGCATGCACGCCGCTGCTCTGCGTGAAGACGTTCTCCCCCACCACCGGCTGGTTGTCCGGGATGCGGATGCCGGAGATGTTCTCCACATATTTGCACACGTGCGTCAGGCGCGTCTCGTCCACCCCGATCTCGCAGCCGAGCTGGTCGCGAAGGGCCGCCACGACGCTGGCCACGGGGGCGTTGCCGCTGCGCTCACCCAGGCCGTTGACCGTGGTGTGGACGCCGCTGACCCCCGCACGGACCGCCGCGAGCGTGTCCGCCACGGCGAGGTCGTAGTCATTGTGGGCGTGGAAATCGAAACGGAACTGCGGGAACCGCTCCAGCATGGCGCGCACGTAGGCGTCCACCTCCCAGGGGTCCAGCACCCCGAGCGTGTCGGGGAGCATCACGCGGCGGACGGGCTCGAAACGCAGCCGCTCGAGCAGGTCGAAGACATAGTCCCGCGAATCGGCCATGCCGTTGGACCAGTCCTCGAGGTAAAGGTTCACCGCGAGCCCGCGCACGCCGGCATGGGCGATCACGCGCCGGATATCCTCGGCATGCTGCTCGGGGGTCTTGCCCAACTGCTTCTCCAGATGGCGCAGGGATCCCTTGGCGAGGATGTTGACCACCTTGCCGCCCGCATCCGCGATCCAGTCCACGGACACGCCGTCGTCGACGAATCCGAGGGCCTCCACGCGGTCCAGGCAGCCGGCTTCGGCCGCCCAGGCGCAGATGCGCCGGAAGGCCGCGCTCTCCCCCTTGGACACGCGGGCGGACGCCACTTCCACGCGGTCGACCTTCAGCTCCTCGAGCAGAAGCTGCGCGATCGCGAGCTTCTCGTCCGGGTTGAACGAGACGCCGGCGGTCTGCTCGCCGTCGCGAAGCGTGGTATCGAGTATTTCCAAGCTATTTCCTCGCACGTTCAAAAGCTTCTATTTTATCCTTTTGCTCAAGAAGATAGTCAATATCATCTAAAGCATGGGTCAAACAATACTTCTTATACCCGTTGAGCTCGAAGCGTTCGCTCCGGCCGGTGGCGAGGTTGGTCACCGTCTGCGCCGGCACGTCCACGCGCACCTTCATCGAAGGGTCGGCGGCGATGCCGGCGAAGAGCTCGGACAGGAAGTCCTCGCTGACCACCACGGGCAGGACGAAATTGTTGAGTTCGTTGTTCTTGTGGATGTCGGCGAAGAAGCTGGAGATCACCACACGGAAGCCCGCGCCCGCGATCGCCCAGGCCGCGTGCTCGCGGCTCGACCCGGAGCCGAAATTCTTGCCGGCCACGAGGATGCAGCCGCCGTAGCGCGGGTCGTTCATCACGAAATCCTTTTTCGGCGTGCCGTCGGCCTCGTAGCGCCAGTCCCGGAAGAGATTGTCCCCGAAGAACTTCTCGTCGCGCGTGGTGGCCTTCAGGAAGCGGGCCGGGATGATCTGGTCCGTGTCCACGTTCTCCAGCGGGAGGGGCACGCAGGTGCTCTCTATGATATCGAATTTCTGTTTCATAATAGCGTCCTCGGATCGGTTACCACTCCTGTCACGGCTGCGGCTGCCGCGGTCAGCGGGCTCGCGAGCAGCGTGCGGGAGCCGGGGCCCTGACGGCCCTCGAAATTGCGGTTGCTGGTGCTGACGGCATACTTCCCGGCGGGGATCTTGTCGTCGTTCATGGCCAGGCAGGCCGAGCAGCCGGGCTGCCGGACTTCGAAGCCCGCCTCGGCGAGCACCTTGTCCAGCCCCTCCTCCTCGACCTGGCGCTTCACGGCCCAGGAGCCGGGCACCAGCCAGGCGACGACGCCGGGGGCCTTGTGCCGGCCCCGCACCAGCGAGGCGAAGGCACGGAAATCCTCGATGCGCCCGTTGGTGCAGGCGCCCAGGAACACGTAATCCACAGGGTGCCCGAGCAGTTTCTGTCCCGCTTCGAATCCCATGTAATTCAATGCCTTGGGCGTTGCATCTGAAGGAATGCTTCCATCAATGGGCATCCCCATCCCGGGGTTGGTCCCGTAGGTGATCATCGGGGCGATGTCCGCCGCGTCGAAGACCAGTTCGCGGTCGAAGACGGCGTCTTCGCCGCTGCGCAGGGTCCGCCATTGAGCGACGGCCTTGTCCCAAGCCTCCCCCTTCGGCGCATACTCGCGCCCCTTCAGGTAGGCGAAGGTCGTCTCGTCCGGGGCGACGAAGCCGCCGCGCGCGCCCATCTCGATCGAGAGGTTGCACAGCGTCAGGCGGCCCTCCATCGAGAGCGAGCGCACGGCGCTGCCGCGGTATTCCACGAAATAGCCCGTGGCGCCGCTCGTGGTGAGCTTGCTCATCAGGTACAGGGCCACGTCCTTGGCGGTCACGCCCGCGCCGAGCGTCCCTTCGATCCGTATGCTCATCGATTTGGGTTTCTGCTGCAGGATGCACTGGGAGGCCATCACCATCTCCACCTCGGACGTGCCGATACCAAAGGCGACGGCGCCCATGGCGCCATGGGTGGAGGTGTGCGAGTCACCGCAGACGATGGTCATGCCGGGCAGCGAAAGGCCCTTCTCCGGGCCCACCACGTGGATGATCCCGTTGTCCGGGCTCATCATCCCGTAGTGCGTCAGGTCGAACTCGGCGGCGTTGCGCGCCAGCGCGTCCACCTGCGCCTTGGACACGGGATCCCCGATGGGCTTGTCCTGGTCGTGGGTGGGCGTATTGTGGTCCGGCATGCAGAAGATGCGTTCCGGACGCAGGCACTTGATCCCCCGCGCGCGGAGCCCGTCGAAGGCCTGCGGGCTCGTGACCTCGTGGCAATAGAGCCGGTCGATGTACAGCTGGGTGGGGCCGTCCTCGACCATCGAGACCACGTGGGCATCCCAAATCTTGTCGAATAGCGTATTCATTCCCTAGTTCTGGAACTTGTTGATACAGTCGATGTAAGCCTCCACGGAGCCGGTCACGATGTCCGTGTTGGCGCCGAAGCCGTAATAGACATGGCCTTCGTGCTCCACCTGCATGTGCACCTTCGCCACGTCGTCGGAGCCCTTGGTGATGTTCTGGATCGTGAACTCCTTGATCACCATCTGGCGCTTGATGATGGACTTGAGCGCGTTGATGGCCGCGTCCACCGGGCCGTTGCCGTGGGCCGCGCCCTCGAACTTCTCCCCGGCGATGTCCAGGCCGATGCTGGCGACGGGTTTCAGGCCCTTGCCGCTCGTGACCTGGAGGTAGTCCAGCTTGACGTGGGCCACCGCGGCGCGCTCGGCGCCGGCCAGCACCAGCAGGTCGTCGTCCATGATCTGCTTCTTCTTGTCCGCCAGCTTGAGGAACTCCTGGTAGAAGGCGTCCAGCTTCTCGTCCGAGAGCTTGATGCCCAGGGTCTCGAGGCGGAAGCGCAGGGCGGCGTGGCCGCTGCGGGCCGTCAGGACGATGTTGTTGTCGTCCAGGCCGATGTCCTTCGGGTCGATGATCTCGTAGGTGCTCACCTCCTTCAGCACGCCGTCCTGGTGGATGCCGGACGAGTGCGCGAAGGCGTTGCGCCCCACGATGGCCTTGTTGGCCTGCACGGGCATGTTCATCAGGCTCGACACCATCCGGCTGACCGGATAGATGCGCTGCGTGTTGATGTTGGTCGTCAGGGGGATGTCGGAATGGCTCTTGAGGATCATGGCGATCTCCTCGAGCGCGGTGTTGCCCGCCCGCTCCCCTACGCCGTTGATCGTGACCTCGCACTGGCGCGCCCCGGCCAGCAGGCCGGAAATGGTGTTGGCCGTGGCCATGCCCAGGTCGTTGTGACAGTGCGTGGAGAGGATGGCCTTGTCGATGCCGTCCACGTGCTCCACCAGGTACCTGATCTTGGCGGCGTACTCCTCCGGCAGGCAGTAGCCGGTCGTGTCGGGGATGTTGACCACCGTCGCGCCCGCCTTGATCACGGCCTCGACCACCTGCGCCAGGAAGGCGTTGTCGGTGCGGCCGGCGTCCTCGGCGTAGAACTCCACGTCGTCGACGAACTGCCGGGCGTACCTGACCGCGCGCACGGCCCGCTCCATGATCTCCTCGCGGGTGGAGTTGAACTTGTAGCGGATGTGCGAGTCGGAGGTGCCGATGCCGGTGTGGATGCGCTTGTGCTTGGCGTACTTGAGCGCCTCCACGGCCACGTCGATGTCCTTCTGCACCGCCCGGCTCAGCGCGCAGACGGTCGGCCAGGTCACGGCCTTGGAGATCTCGACGACGGAATTGAAGTCGCCGGGACTCGAGACCGGAAAGCCCGCCTCGATCACGTCCACGCCCAGCTCCTCGAGCGCCTTCGCCACCTGGATCTTCTCCACGGTGTTGAGCTGGCACCCGGGGACCTGTTCGCCGTCGCGCAGGGTGGTGTCGAAGATATAGATGCGGTTGCTGTCCATATTACTTGTTTTCGGGGCGCAGTTCGCGGACCGCGGCGCCGGTGCGCCACAGCTCGCTCTCGCGCAGGGCCTTCAGCTCCTTCTCCAGGCCTTCGCGGTAGTCCGGCTTGGAGTTGGCGTCGATGGAGCGCTGGGCTTCGTTGCCGCAGGCGACTTCGTTGTAGAGCTTCTCGAACACAGGCTTGGTGGCGTCGTGGAAGGGACCCATCCAGTCGAGCGCGCCGCGCTGCGCCGTGGTGGAGCAGTTGGCGTACATCCAGTCCATGCCTTTCTCCGCAAAGAGCGGCATCAGCGACTGGGTCAGCTCCTCGACGGTCTCGTTGAAGGCCTCCGAAGGGCTGTGGCCATGCTCGCGGAGCACCTCGTACTGCGCGGAAAGGATGCCCTGGATGGCGCCCATGAGGGTGCCTCGCTCACCGGTGAGGTCGGAGTACACCTCGCGCTTGAAGTCGGTCTCGAAGAGGTAGCCCGAGCCGATGGCGATGCCGAGGGCGAGGGTGCGGTCGAGGGCGCGTCCCGTCGCGTCCTGGAACACGGCAAAGGAGGAGTTGATGCCACGGCCCTGCAGGAAGAGCCGGCGCACGGAGGTGCCGGAGCCCTTCGGGGCCACCATGATCACGTCCACGTCCTTCGGCGGGATGATGCCGGTGCGCTCCTTGAAGGTGATGCCGAAGCCGTGGGAGAAATACAGGGCCTTGCCGGCGGTGAGGTGCTTCTTCACCACGGGCCACTGCTCGATCTGCGCGGCGTCGGACAGCAGGTACTGGATGACGGTGGCCTTCTCGCAGGCCTCCTCGATGCTGAAGAGCGTCTTGCCCGGCACCCAGCCGTCGCCGATGGCTTTCTCGAAAGTCTTGCCGGCACGCTGGCCGACGATGACATTGATGCCGTTGTCCTTGAGGTTGAGGGCCTGGCCGGGTCCCTGGATGCCGTAGCCGATGATCGCCACGACCTCGTCCTTGAGGACCTCACGCGCCTTTTCGAGGGTAAACTCATCGCGGGTGACCACATTCTCGATCACGCCGCCGAAATTCATCTTTGCCATAGTTGCACTTTTTTATTGGTTTCTGTTTTGTAAATAATCTTCCATGATCCCGTGCTCCGCCGCGCTCGTGGCGTTGTCGGGGAAACAGAATGCGCGCACGACCTCCACCTTCTTCTCGATGAAGCCCACCACCTGCTGCGCGGCGCGCTCGGTGGTGATGGCCCGGAAGGTGAAATGGTGGATGCCGGGGAACTCCGACGGGAACACCGTCAGGCTCTCGATGTTGATGCCGCGGCGGGTGAAAATGTTGGAGATCGAGCTCAGCAGACCCACCTGGTTCTCGGAGTACACCGAGATGATATACATGCTGCTACTGTCCATCGCGATACCATTCGTCTTTGTTCAACAGGATCTCGTCCAGGCGGCGTCCGCCCGGGACCATCGGATACACCATGCCCATCTCGCAGACGTGCGCGTCCAGGATATAGGCCCGGTCGGAATCGAGCATCTCGCGCACCGCATCCTCAAGCCCGGCGCGGTCCTCCACGCAGCGGTAGCGGATGCCGTACGCCTGCGCGATGAGGGAATAGTCGGGGTTGAGCAGGTGCGTCTGCGAGTAGCGCGCACCGTAGAAGAGCTCCTGCCACTGGCGGACGTTTCCCAGCCAGTTGTTGTTGAGCAGGACGATCTTGACGGCCGTGCCCTCCTGCATGATGGTGCCCAGCTCCTGGATGGTCATCTGGATGCCTCCGTCGCCCACGAACAGGACGACCTGGCGCTCCGGGGCGCCCACTTTGGCGCCGATGGCGGCGGGCAGGCCGAAGCCCATCGTGCCCAGGCCGCCGGAAGAGATGAAGCTGCGCGTCTGCGCAAAACGCGAATAGCGCGCGCCCATCAACTGGTTCTGCCCCACGTCGGTGACGATGATCGCCTGGCGGCCGGACAATTCGGCCACCCTGGACACGACCTCGCCCATGTTGACCGCCCCTTCGGAGGGCGCCGTCTCGACGTCCGCCACCTTCTCGCGCTCGACGCGGTCATAAGCGCGGGCGCTCGCGGCCCACTCGTCGTGGAACGAGAAGCGGATCTTCTGCGTCAGGCGCTCCAGCACCTCCGCGGCGTCGCCGAGGATCCCGACGTCCGCGCGGATGATCTTGCCGATCTCCGTGCGGTCCACGTCGATGTGGATGATCTTCGCTTTCGGGGCGTAGGTCGAGGGCGTGCCGGTCACGCGGTCGCTGAAACGCATGCCGACCGCGATCAGCACGTCGCACTTCTGCGTCATCATGTTGGAGGCGATGTTGCCGTGCATGCCCGCCATGCCCACGTAGTACGGGAAATCCGAAGGCAGGGCGCTCAGGCCCAGCATCGTGGACGCGGCGGGGATGCCGCCCTTCTTCAGGAAAGCCTTGAGCTGCTCTTCGGCGTGGGAGATGACCACGCCCTGGCCGAACACCACGAAGGGGCGCTCCGCCTCGTCGATGAGCTCCGCAGCCGCCGTCAGCGCCGCCTCGTCGGCCGGAGCCGGGAGGGCGTAGGTGCGGATGTGCGTGCATTTCTCGTATTCGAACCAGCCCACGCCCACCTGCGCGTCGCGCGTGAAATCCAGCACGACGGGGCCGGGACGGCCCGTGGAGGCGATGTGGAAGGCCTTGGCCACCGCAGGGGCCACGTCCTCGGGCTTGCGGATCTGGAAGGTCCATTTGTCGATCGGGCCGGTCATGCCGACCACGTCCGTCTCCTGGAAGGCGTCCGTGCCGAGCATGGCGTTGCCCACCTGGCCGGCGATCACGATCACCGGGGTGGAGTCCACCATGGCGTCGGCCACGCCCGTGAGCACGTTGGTGGCGCCCGGACCCGAGGTCACGATCACCACGCCGGGGCGTCCCGTCGCTCGGGCGTAGCCCTGGGCGGCGTGGATGGCGCCCTGCTCGTGGCGCACCAGGATATGCCGCAGGCGGTCCTGGTAGCCGTACATCTTGTCATAGACGGTGATGATCTGCCCGCCGGGATAGCCGAAGACGGTGTCCACCCCTTCGGCGATCAGCGATTCCAGCAGAATCTCCGCTCCTGTCAGTCTCTGCCCCATACGCTAGTCCTCGATGATTCTGACCGCACCCTTGTCCGCGCTGCTGACCATGGCCGCATAGGCCTTGAGGCTCTTGGAGACCTCGCGACGGCGGAAAGGCGGCGTGAAGGCCTTGCGGCCCCGCGCCTCCTCCTCGCAGCGCCGCTGTGCGAGCTGCTCGCCGGAGAGCGCCACGTCGATGCGGCGGGAAGGGATGTCGATGGTGATGATGTCCCCGTCGCGGACCAGGGCGATCTCGCCGCCGGAAGCCGCTTCGGGGGATATGTGTCCGATGCTCAGGCCGGAGGTGCCGCCGCTGAAACGGCCGTCCGTCAGCAGCGCGCACTCCTTGCCCAGGTGCATCGACTTGATATACGAAGTGGGGTACAGCATCTCCTGCATGCCGGGGCCGCCCTTGGGGCCCTCGTAGGTGATCACGACCACGTCACCGCTGGCCACCTTGCCCCCGAGGATGCCCTCGCAGGCCGCCTCCTGGGAGTCGAACACGCGGGCGGGGCCCGAGAAATGGAAGATGCTCTCGTCCACGCCGGCGGTCTTGACGATGCAGCCGTCGCGGGCGATGTTGCCGAACAGGACGGCGAGGCCGCCGTCGCGGGTATAGGCGTGCGCCACGTCGCGGATGCAGCCTTCGGCGCGGTCGGCATCGAAGTCGTCGTAGTACATCTTCTGCGAGCCGAGCTCGATGTTGAAACGGCCGCAGGGAGCCGCGCGGAAGGTCTTCCGGGCCTCTTCCAGGCAATTCGGGGAGAGGATGCACCACTTGTCGATCTCCTCGGCGAGGGTCATCCCGTCCACGCGGCGCACCGACGTGTCCACGAGCCCCGCCTTTGCGAGCTCCGCCATGATGGAGACGATGCCGCCGGCGCGGCCCACGTCCTGGACATGGTACTTCGCGGTGTTGGGGGCCACCTTGCAGATGCAGGGCACCCGGCGCGACAGGGCGTCGATGTCGGCCATCTTGAAGTCGGCACCGGCCTCGCTGGCGACGGCCAGCAGGTGCAGGACCGTGTTGGTCGATCCGCCCATCGCGATGTCCAGCGTCATGGCGTTGAGGAACGCGGCGCGGGAGGCGATGCTGCGCGGCAGCACCGACCCGTCCCCGTCCCTATAATATTTATACGCGTTCTCCACGATCTGGCGCGCCGCCTTGCGCAACAGCTCCACGCGCAGGGCGTGGGTCGCCAGGACGGTGCCGTTGCCGGGCAGCGCCAGGCCGATCGCCTCCGTCAGGCAGTTCATCGAATTGGCCGTGAACATGCCCGAGCAGCTGCCGCAGGTCGGGCAGGCCGCCGACTCGATCCGGGCCACCTCCTCGTCGCTGACGGAAGGGTCCGCGGACTTGACCATCGCGTCGATGAGGTCGAGCTTCGCAGCGCCCATCACGCCGGCCTCCATCGGGCCGCCGGACACGAAGACGGTGGGGATGTTTAGCCGCATGGCGGCCAGCATCATGCCGGGGGTGATCTTGTCGCAATTGCTGATGCATACCAGCGCGTCCGCCTTGTGGGCGTTGACCATGTACTCCACGCTGTCGGCGATGATGTCGCGGGAAGGCAGCGAATAGAGCATCCCGTCGTGGCCCATGGCGATGCCGTCGTCCACCGCGATCGTGTTGAACTCGGCGGCGAAGCAGCCGAGCTTCTCGATCTCGGCCTTGACGATCTGGCCCGCCTCGTGGAGGTGGGTGTGTCCGGGGACGAACTGGGTGAAGGAATTGGCGATGGCGATCACAGGCTTGCCGAACTGGCTGCGCTGCATCCCGTCCGCTATCCAAAGCGCACGGGCGCCGGCCATCCGCCGTCCCTCCTGGGTAACACTACTACGTAATTTCATAACCAACTGAGGGCCCTCTGGCCCATACTAGGTTACGAATCTCGGGTTTTTTTGCGGAAAAAGCAAGGAACACTGCAAAATATTTTGAAAATTTCTTAAAAATGCTTTACTTTGGGATGGTAAAACGCGTTAGTTAGTCATGAAAATCCTCAAATTCGGCGGTTCTTCGGTGGCCAATCCGGAGAGCATCCTCAGAGTCAGACAGATTGTAAGTTCCCGTCCGGAATCGTCCATCGTCGTCGTTTCGGCGCTGGGCGGCGTCACCGACCGGCTCATCAGCGCCTCCAACCTGGCGGCGGCGGGCGACGCGGCTTTCCGTGAAGTGCTCTCGGAGATCCGCACCCGGCATCGTGAGGTATGCGCCGGCGTCGTCCCGGACACCGCCCGCCGGCAGGCCCTCGAGGCCGAAATGGACGCGCTGCTGGACCAGCTGGAGCGCATCTGCGAGGGGATTTTCCTCCTCCATGTCCTCCCCCGCAAGATCTCCCACAAGGTGATGAGTTTCGGCGAACGCCTGTCCTCGCGCATCGTCGCGGCAGCGCTCGAAAACGCCGAACGGAAGGACGCCATCGACTTCATCAAGACCCGCCGCCACGGCAACCTGGACGACGTCGACCAGGGCATGACCTACGCCCTCATCCAGGAGGCGTTCCGCGACTGGACACCCGCCGGCAAGACCGTCGTCGTGCCCGGATTCATCGCCTCGGACGCCGTCAGCGGCGAGATCACCACCCTCGGCCGCGGCGGTTCGGACTACACCGCCAGCCTGCTCGCAGCCGCCCTGAACGCCGAACTGCTTGAAATCTGGACGGACGTGGACGGCTTCATGACGGCCGATCCGCGCATCATCAAGACCTCCTATGTCATTGACGAGATGACCTACGAGGAGGCCATGGAGCTGTGCAATTTCGGGGCGAAAGTGATCTATCCCCCGACCCTCTACCCCGTCTGCGCGAAAGGCATTCCGATTCTGATCAAAAATACTTTCAATTTGAAAGCACCGGGCACGATCGTCAAGCAAAATGTCGCTCCCGGCCATACTTCCATCAAGGGTATTTCGTCGATCGACGACATCAGCCTCATCACCCTGTCCGGCACCTCCATGGTCGGTATCGTGGGCGTGGACGCGCGCATCTTCGCCGCCCTTACGCAGGAGCAGATCAGCGCCTTCCTCGTCAGCCAGTCGGCTTCCGAGACAGGCATCTCCATCGGTGTGAGCCGCGCCGACGGGGAGCGCGCCCGCACCGTGCTCGAAGAGGCCTTCGGGCGCGAGATCTCCAGCGGCGCCATCAACCCCATCGACGTGCGCAGCGAACTCGCCGCCGTGGCCGTGATCGGCGAGAACATGAAGCAGCACGCCGGCATCGCCGGCAAGCTCTTCACCACCCTGGGGCGCAACGGCATCAGCGTCATCGCCCTCGCCCAGGGCGCCGCAGAATCGAACATTTCCTTCATCGTGGAGCGGCGCCAGCTGCGCAAGTCGCTGAACGTCATCCACGACAGTTTTTTCCTGTCGGAGTACCAGGAGCTCAACCTCTTCCTGTGCGGCACCGGCACCGTGGGCGGCCGCCTCATCGACCAGATCGCGCAGCAGCGCGACCGTCTCATGCAGGCCCGCGGCCTCAAGATCAACATCGTCGGCATCGTCCGCAGCAAGCGCGCCCTGTTCGACCGCGGCGGGATCGACCCCGCCTGCTGGCGGGACCGCTGGCAGGAAGCCGTCGACATCAACCCCGCCCGCCTGCGGGACGAGGTCCTCGGGATGAACATCTTCAACTCCGTGTTCGTGGACTGCACCGCCAACGCCGACATCGCCGCCCTGTACGGCGACTTCATCGACCACGGCATCTCGGTCGTGGCCGCCAACAAGATCGCCGCTTCCTCCGACTATGCCAACTATCGTTCCCTCAAGGAATTATCCCGAAAACGCGGAGTCAAATGGCTCTTCGAGACCAACGTCGGCGCCGGCCTGCCCATCATCGGCACGATCAACGACCTGTGCAACTCCGGCGACCGCATCCTCAAGATGGAGGCCGTGCTGAGCGGCACGCTCAACTTCATCTTCAACACCCTGTCCGCCGACATCCCCTTCAGCCAGACGGTCCGCATGGCCAAGGAGCAGGGCTTCTCCGAGCCCGACCCGCGCATCGACCTCTCCGGCACGGACGTCATTCGCAAGCTGGTCATCCTGTCCCGCGAGGCGGGCTACGAAGTCAGCCAGGAGGACGTCTCGGCCGAACTCTTCATCCCGCAGGACTTCTTCGACTGCAGCGAGGAGGAGTTCTGGGCCAAGCTCCCCTCCCTCGACGCCGGCTTCGAGCAGCGCCGCCGGGAGCTGGAGGCCGAAGGCAAGCGCTGGCGCTTCGTCGCGCAGAACGACCACGGGCGCCTGTCCGTGGGGCTCCGCGCGGTCGCCCGCGACCACTCCTTCTACGTCCTGGACGGTTCCAACAACATCATCCTGCTCACGACCGAGCGCTACAACCGCCACCCGATGCTCATCCAGGGCTACGGGGCCGGCGCGGACGTGACCGCCGCCGGCGTGTTCGCGGACATCATGAGCATTGCCAACATCTGACGCCATGAAAAGGATCAAGGTATTCGCCCCCGCCTCCATCGCCAATCTCGGCTGCGGATTCGATATCATGGGCCTCGCCCTCGACGAAGTCGGCGACGTGCTCGAAATGACCCTCGACGAGACCGCCGAAGGCCTCACGATCATCAACGACACCGACGTGCCGCTGCCTGCGGACCCCGAAGACAACGTCGTCACCCCCGTCATCCGGAAATTCTTCGAGATGACCGGCAACCACGGGCACGTCCAGGTGCGCATCGTCAAGAAGATCTTCCCGGGCTCCGGCATCGGCTCCAGCGCCGCCTCCAGCGCCGCGGCCGCCTTCGGAATCAACGAGCTCTTCGGCGCTCCCCTGTCCGAGGAGGACGTGGTCGTGTGCAGCATGGAGGGCGAGAACCTCGCCAGCGGCGGCTACCACGCCGACAATGCGGCCCCCGCGGTGATGGGCGGCATCACGCTCATCCGCGGCTACGACCCGCTGGACATCATCAAGCTGCCCGTCCCGGGCAACCTCTACTGCCCCGTCATCCACCCCCACCTGACCGTCTCCACCAAGCAGGCCCGCAGCATCCTCCCGAGGGAGATCCCGATGCACACCGCGATCACGCAGTGGGGCAACGTGGGCGGGCTCGTGGCGGGACTCTGCACCGGCAACATCGAGCTGGTGGGCCGCGCCATGCGCGACGCCGTGGCGGAGCCCTTCCGCAAGCAGTTCATCCCGGGCTTCGACGAGCTGCGCGCCAAGCTGCTCGGCGCAGGAGCCCTCGCAATGAACATCAGCGGCTCCGGCCCTTCCGTGTTCGCCCTCGCGAACCGCGCCGACGTCGCGCAGCGCGTGGGAGCCATCATGGAGCGCCATTTCGCCCAGAAGGGCATCCTTTCCGAAACCTACGTCGTCAAGGTGTCCAACAAGGGCGCCCGACTCATCGCATAGCCCATGAAATACTACAGCACCAACGGACAAGCCCCCCTGGCCACCCTCGAGAAAGCCGTCATCCGCGGCCTCGCCGAGGACCGGGGCCTCTACATGCCGGAGCGCATCCCCGTGCTGCCGGAGGAGTTTTACCAGAACATCCAGACCATGACCTTCCAGGAGATCGCCTGCACGGTCGCGGACGCGCTGTTCGGCGAGGACATCCCCGCGGACGAGCTGCACCGCATCGTGGAGGAGACCCTCTCCTTCGACTGCCCGGTGGTCCCCGTGACGCGGAGCATCGGCGCGCTGGAGCTCTTCCACGGTCCCACCCTCGCCTTCAAGGACGTGGGGGCCCGTTTCATGGCGCGCCTGCTGCGCCATTTCACGCAGCACCCGGGCGACCCGCGCACCATCCACGTGCTCGTGGCCACGAGCGGCGACACCGGCAGCGCCGTCGCGAACGGCTTCCTCGGCGTCGAGGGCGTGCGCGTGCATGTCCTTTACCCGAAGGGCAAGGTCAGCCCCATCCAGGAATGCCAGTTCACCACGCTCGGGCAGAACATCACCGCCCTCGAGGTGGACGGCTGCTTCGACGACTGCCAGGCCCTGGTCAAGAGCGCCTTCATGGACGCGGAGCTGACGGAGCGCCTGCGCCTCACCTCCGCCAACAGCATCAACGTGGCGCGGCTGCTGCCGCAGAGCTTCTACTATTTCCACGGCTACGCCCAGATGAAGCGGCTCGGCCTCGCCGGGCAGCTGGTCGTGTGCGTGCCGAGCGGCAATTTCGGCAACCTGTGCGCCGCCCTCATCGCCGGCCGCATGGGCCTGCCGGTGAAGCGTTTCGTCGCCGCGAACAACGCCAACCAGGTCTTCTTCGACTACCTCCGGACCGGGGAATACCGTCCCCGCCCCAGCGTTCCGACGCTCGCCAACGCCATGGACGTGGGCGACCCGAGCAACGCCGCCCGCATCTTCGAGCTGTACGGCCGCGACTGGGAGGCCATCCGCGCCGCCATCTCCGGCTCCGTGACCGACGACACCCGCATCCTGGCCCTCATCAAGCAGTGCCGCGCGCAGTACGGCTACCTGCTGGACCCGCACGGGGCCTGCGGCTTCGACGCGGTGTACCACCGGCTCGGACGGGGCGAATCCGCCCTGCTCTGCGAGACGGCGCATCCCGCGAAATTCAAGGACACCGTGGAGCGGGCGACCGGCCTCCCGGTGGACGTCCCCACCCGCCTGGCCGCCTTCATGCAGGGCACCAAACAGAGCATCCCGATGGGGAGAGATTACAATGAATTCAAAGAATACCTATCTGATTTACAATAAGATAAAAACGATTAAGTAAACGAGATATGAAAGTAGCAATCGTAGGCGCAAGCGGAGCCGTGGGACAGGAGTTCCTGCGGGTCCTGGACGAGAGAAAGTTCCCCATCGACGAACTCCTGCTCTTCGGATCGGAGCGGAGCGCCGGGACGAAATATACCTTCCGCGGCAAGGAGCTTGAGGTCAAGCTCCTGCAGCACAACGACGACTTCAAGGGCGTGGACTACGCCTTCGTGTCCGCCGGGGCTTCCACCTCGAAGGAGTTCGCTCAGACGATCACGAAGCACGGCGCCGTGATGATCGACAATTCCAGCGCTTTCCGCATGGATCCCGACGTGCCCCTGGTGGTGCCCGAGTGCAACGCCGAGGACGCCCTGGTGCGTCCGCGCGGCATCATCGCCAACCCCAACTGCACCACCATCATGATGGTCGTGGTGCTGAAGCCCATTGAAGCCCTCTCCCACATCACCCGCATCCACGTCGCCAGCTACCAGAGCGCTTCCGGCGCCGGCGCACAGGCGATGCTCGAGCTGGAGAACCAGTACAGGGAACTCGTCGAGGGCAAGCCCGTCACCGTCAAGAAGTTCGCCTACCAGCTGGCCTACAACGTCATCCCGCAGATCGACGTCTTCACGGACAACGGCTACACCAAGGAGGAGATGAAGATGTTCAACGAGACGCGCAAGATCCTCCACTCCGACGTGAAATGCAGCGCGATGTGCGTACGCATCTCCGCCCTTCGCTCCCACTCCGAGGCCGTGTGGATCGAGACCGAGAAGCCGCTCGGCGTCGAGGAGGTCCAGGCCGCCCTCGCCGCCGCCCCGGGCGTGACCCTGCAGGACGATCCTGCCACGCAGACCTACCCGATGCCGCTGTTCACCGGCGGCAAGGACGACGTCTACGTGGGCCGCGTCCGCAAGGACCTCGCGGGCGAGAACGGCATCACCCTCTGGCTCTCCGGCGACCAGATCAAGAAGGGCGCGGCCCTCAACGCAGTACAGATCGCAGAATATCTGATCTCCAGGAAATAACTGATCCCGGGCTTGCCGAAGGATCTTCCCATCCCCGTCATCCCAGGTCTGCCGATGGATTTCGGAACCGATACGCAATGCCGCCACCCGTAAAGAGATGGCGGAAGATTTTGCAAGGTAGAAGGGTTTTTACTAACTTTGCGTGACAGCGCGAGATTCCTCAGCCATGAAAAAACAACACCTGCATAAAGCCATTTTCCTTGCAGACCATAGAGACGAAGAGCGTCTCGAGTATGCGAGATTGTCCCTTTGCTTCTCGGAAGAAGGCCCTTACCTGCTGGAAGATGTCATCACCCCGGGGTGGGCCGCCAGCAACTACGGCGGCGGGGTCGTCCGGACCGACCTGCCCGCCGATTTCTACAAGGGCCTGACAGCGGAGTCCTTTGCGGAGCGTTTCGGAGGACGCTTCCGGGAGCAGATCCGGCAGAATGCCGAGCTTGCCGCCTTCCTGGAAGAAGCCAACCGCCGGCAGGGATAACGGGGCCGGGCCATCTACAAGGACGGGAATGTGGTGCATTTTTTGCAGATGATAATAAGTATGAAACGGTTCCTTTCTATTTCCCTGACGGTATTGTTTACGGTCATCGCCCTTTGTTTCCAAGCCCCCGCATGGGCGCAGGACGACGATTTCCCCGAGTTGGTCAGCCACGAAGTGGCCCTCCAGCAGGTCATCAAGGAGTGGCACTCGAAGGGCCTGTACACCGCGGGCTGGGTTGAGAAACCCACCATCCGCAACTATTTCGTCGGACTGGCCAACGCCTATCCGGGCGACCTCTTCCAGATGATGGTGGGCAAGATGCTCGGACTGGGCACGGACGACGCCCTGTCTGAGTACACCCTGGACGAGCGCAACGGCTACATCTCCGGCGAACTGGGCACGGAGACCTCCCCTTCCGTGCAGATGTGCTTCTGGAACTGCAAGGACGGCTCGCGCCTGGTCGGCGTGGCCCTGCAGGGCTATGAGTACAACCTGGAGGAGGCCGATCCGGACTGGACCGACGAGGAGATCGACGACAACATCTTCGTCAACCTCAACGACATCGCCTTCTTCCGCATCCTGTCGGACGAACTCATCTGGCGGCCCGTCGCGGTCAGGGACATCTGCGGGCGGGAGATCGATTTCCGCGAGTACGACAGGATCGAGATGCCCCGCCAGGGCAAGGACATCCGCCTCATCTTCGTCCCCGAGATCGGCGAGGAGGATGTGGTCACCACCCTCGCCTGGGACGGCACCCGTTTCACCGTCAAACTGCCCGCGAAATAGTATGAAGAGGATTTCCGTTTTCCTGCTGTTCGCAAGCGCCCTGCTCATCATGGCCTGTACGCAGGACAATACCCGGTATTCCGTGCAGGGTACCGCCCCGGAAGATGGCCGGACAGCCTATCTGCTGGACATGATCACCAACGAGCCCATCAACAGCACCGTGGTCTCCGGCGGGACCTTCCAGATGAAAGGCAAGGCCGCCAGGGACGCCTATCTGTCCGTCAACTTCGACAACGACGACTGGTGGTTCCTGTTCTTCAATGACGGGGTTCCCGTGCAGGTGGACGGCGCGGGCAGGTCGCTGAGCGGTTCCGCACTCAACAACAAGCTGGCAGATTGCGACAGGCGGAACGAGGACGCCTACGCTGAATATACCCGGATCAAGAAGACGTTCAATGCCCTTCCGATGGAGGAGCGGCTGGCCCGCGCCGAGGAGTGCTTCAACGAACTGCTCGCTTCCGGCGCCCCCTTCACGAAACATCCGTATGTGATCGAGCTCAAGCGCAGGATGAAATAAACATCCGGGACTTACCCGATCTCGAAGTCCAGGCAGGCGCGCTGGACGGTGTAGGGACGGACTTTCCCGTTGGCGACGGCAAGGTGCGCGGGATGCCCGGCGTAGGCTTTCAGCGCTTCTGCGCTTTCCAGGGTGCTGTCCAGCATCAGGTCCGCGTTGGAAGAGTCCAGGCGCCCGTCGGCGTACACCTTGATGTCGATCAGCCCCGGCACCTGGCCGGCCAGGCCCTCCAGGCCTTCCTTGATACCGGCCTTGACGGCCTTTTTCTCCTCCTCGGAGAGCTCCGGATTCAGCGTCCAGAGAATGATATGCTTTACCATGGTCATCGGTTGATTTCTTCAAGCCAGATCTGCAGGTCCTGCATCCACGCCGCACGATAGGCGAAGTCCAGGTGGTCGGCCCAGCCGTGCCCGCCGGTCGGATAGATGTGCAGCGCGGCGGAGACCCCGTTCGCCCGAAGGGCCTCGTAGTAACGGATGCTGTTCTCGCAGGGCACCAGACCGTCGTCGGAATTGGCCATGATGAAGGCCGGCGGCGTGTCGGCGCTCACCTGCTTCTCGTTGGAATATGCCTCCAGCTGCTCCGGGGTGGGGTCCCCGCCCAGCAGATAATAGCTGGAGCCGGCGTGCGTGACGGCAGGGGCCAGCGAGATCACCGGGTAGAAGAGGATCTGGAAATCCGGACGCTCCGCCGGGCTCGCGAAATGCGTGGCGGCCGTCGCGGCAAGGTGGCCGCCGGCCGAGCAGCCCGCGATGCCCAGCTTGCGGAAGCCGTACTCCCCCGCATGCGCCTGCAGGATGCGCATCGCCTCGTGGACGTCGTCCAGCGGCACTTCCGGATGCGCGTTGGGCAGGCGGTACTTCAGCACCGCATACACGATCCCCCGGTCGGTGTACCACTTCGAATTGGCATAGCCCTCCGTCTTGTCCCAGACGTCCACGTAGCCGCCGCCGGGACAGACGAGGATCGCGAGGCCGTTCGGCTTCGCCGGCAGGAAGACCGCCAGCGTGGGCCGGGTCACGTTGGAGACATGGTCGCCGTAGTCGATCTCCTCCCCCGTGAGGCCGTTGTCGGTCGGCGCCCCGTCGGGCCAGAGGTCGAACATCACGTCCGGCTGCGGGAATCCGGCCGGCTGCGGGCCCTTGCAGCCAAGAATCGCCGCGCCCGCCAGGACAAGGGAAAGGGTCAGGAACAAATGCTTCATGATACAGGATTATGTGTCTGTAAAGATAATGAAAAATATCAGCTATTTTTCGTATCTTGCACCTTGTTAGTCAGTATTTGTATCATGACGGAAGGCAAAGCCATCATCCTGCTGCATTGTCCGGACCGGCAGGGCATCATCACGGACGTGACGGGATTCATCACCCGCAACCACGGCAACATCGTCTATCTCGACCAGTATGTGGACACCATCGACGGGCACCTGTTCATGCGTATCGAATGGGAGCTCAAGGGCTTCTTCATCCCGCGCGAGCACATCAAGGAGGTCGTGGACGAACTGTTCGCGGAGCGCTACGGCATGGTCTCGAGCATCTTTTTCAGCGACGTGAAGCCGCGGATGGCCATTTTCGTGAGCAAACAGAGCCACTGCCTGTACGACCTGCTGGCCCGCTACCGCGCGGGGGAATGGGACGTGGAGATCCCCTGCATCGTCAGCAACCACGAGGACCTGCGCTTCGTCGCCGACCAGTTCGGCATCCCCTACCACGTGTGGAGCATCGCCCCGGACAAGAGCAACCGCGCCGAGGTGGAGCGCGCGGAGATGGACCTCCTGCACAGGGAGCGGATCAGCTTCATCGTGCTGGCGCGCTACATGCAGGTGATCAGCGACGAAATGATCGCGGAATACCCGCACCACATCATCAACATCCACCACTCCTTCCTGCCTGCCTTCGTGGGCGCGAAACCCTACCACCAGGCCTACGAGCGCGGGGTCAAGATCATCGGCGCCACGAGCCACTACGTCACGCGGGAGCTGGACGCCGGACCGATCATCGAACAGGACGTCGTGCGCATCAGCCACAAGGACACGCCCGACAGCCTGATCCTCAAGGGCCGCGACCTGGAGAAGATCGTCCTCAGCCGTGCCGTCACGAAGCACATCGAGCGCAAGATCCTCACCTACAAGAACCGCACGGTCGTCTTCGGCTAGCATGCGGATTTGGCGGTCCTCAGCCACAAGAACATCGTCCACCGCCACGGCACGGAAGGCCTCAAGCCGCCGTACCTGCTGCTCTGCAACCACAACGCATTCATGGACTTCAAGGTGGCGACGAAGGTCATCTATCCCGACAGGGCCAACTACGTCGTGGCCATCGACGGCTTCATCGGGCGGGAATGGCTGCTGCGCAACGTGGGCTGCATCTGCAAGCGCAAGTTCACCAACGACGCCACCCTGGTGCGCCAGCTGCGCAAGGTCCTGTACCAGTACTCCTGCCACATCGAATACGAATACCTCGGGAAATACGGCGACTGCGTGGACCTCAACACCCTGAAGGACACCTGGTACATCTACCCGGAGGACGAAAAATTCTCCGTGACCAAGATGGCCCTGGCCACGGAGGAACTCTTCTATGCCTGGCGGCGCGGCATCGGCCGCCCGTGCAAGCCGGGGCTGGCCTAGCCGAAGATGCGCTCGTCGAGCCAGGCGGCAATGCGCGCCTGCGCCGCCGGGCTGCATGAATCCAGCGAATTGAAACACAAAAACTTGCGCCGCCTGTCCGCTGAGAACCGCGCCAGTTTTCCCCACACGTATCCGTCCGACGGATGGGACCGTTTGAGCACCAGGCCCGCCCGCAGGTCGGAAATGAGGTCCATGCGCCCTTGACGCTCCATGTCGACGTAGAACGCCTCCTGGACCTCGAACTGCGACACGTCCCGGAACTTGTCCCTCAGGTTGCGCTCCACCATGTCCGGCCGCTCCTCCGCCCATCGGGCGAACCAGCTTTTGAGCATCGGACAGGGCGTATGTCCCAGATACAGGATATGGCCGCCCCCGCCCATCAGCTCCCGTGCCAGGAGCATGGATTCCTTGTAGCCCACATGCCTGGGGCGCAGGAAGCGCCACAGGCGCACCAGCGCGGAAGGGTATTTGTGCGCATAGCAGACCACTTTCCCGTCCCGGAAGAAATCCTCCACCGACACGGGACGGATCAGCATGATGTCGTCGTTGAGGTACAGGAAATGCTCGGACAGGTCCGGGATGTTCCAGATCAGGGTGTCGATCGAATTGGAATTGAAAGTCGGCAGGCACGCCTCCCGCCCGCGGAAGATGACGCTGTGGTCCACGACCACGACATCGTCCGCCCGGTCCGGGAAATACTCCCGCAGCATCCCGCCCAGGTCCGGGTCCTGCCCGTCCGTGACAATGAAGATCTTGCGCAGGAACGGAGCAAAGCGCAGCATGGACGCCACCGTCCATCTGATCTCCCCCAGGGAGACATAACGGGCGGGACCGCCCACTTCGTCATTGGCCAGCATGCCGTCCCCGGCATACTGTGCACGCTTGCGCGCCAGTACGGGATCGCTGCCGTCCACCCAGGGCAGCACCGCGTCGATCGGAAATTGCGTCATGGAAGAATTCATGGTTCAACCCGCAGCACACGGATGCCCGTGATGTTGCGCGAGGCGGCGAGCGCCGTCTCCAGGGTACGGGGATCGATGATCACTTTCTTTTCGTTGATGGAGGCGTGGATGAAGCCGAGGCGGTCGCCCGGCTTCGCCCGGTAGGCGATCACGACGTGCGAGACGTCGAGGCCCTCGACACCCGTGGTGAAGCAAAGGATGTCGCCGCTGCGGATCCGCTCCTCCACGGCGCGGACCTGCGATTTGGGAATAAACCACTTGGGAATGGCGCTGATGCGCTCCTCGATGGCGGCCATCCGCGCGCGGTTCTCCTTTGCGTAGCCGGACTCCCCAGCCAGCGGGGCGTAGCTGTCCGAATGATGCGTCATGAAGTTGACGGGGCGCGGATCCGGCACGCCGCCCAATTCGCCGGTCAGGTCACGGAACAGCCCGGTCCGCTCCCCCTGCGCCACCCACTCCGTGACATAATGCAGGCGGGATTCGTAGCGATCCACGACACCGTCCCGGTAGCGCGAGCCCAGGAGCGTCTCCGCCAGGTCCTCGAACGTGGCGTCCGCCCCGCAGCGCTGCGCGGTCTTGACGAGCCCCAGGCAGGTCTCGGCGAAGAGGATGCAGTCCGTCTGCGTCAGGAAGATGCGGAGCTTCTCGTCGCGGCCCTCCTGCGTGCCGGCGACGTATTTCCGGCCCAGCAGGCTCCTGGCGGCACGGACCATGAGTTCCGGCCCGTCCTCACGCCCGGCCTCCGCGGCGAGCTCCTTCAGGACCATGCCGCCCAGGGCGATGTCCTCCGCCGTGGACACGTACTGCACCTGCGCCCGCAGCGGGCACAGGGAAACGGCCAGGAAGAGACCGGCCAGAAGGATGCGGCGGACCATGGCTAGCGGACCACCTTGCCGAAGGGGAACAGGGCCCCGATGGCCATCTTGAAATGCTGCACGCCCCAGGGGATGCCCACGACGGTGATGCAGCAGATGAGTCCGAACACCCCGTGGATGATGGCGATCTCCCACCAGCCCAGCAGGATCCAGATGAGGTTCATCACCACCGCCAGGCAGCCCGGCTGGTTGGGTGCGAAGACGATCTCGCGGCCGAAGGGCCAGAGGGCATAGGCGCCCAGCTTGAAGAGCTGCGCCCCGAAGGGAATGCCGATGATCGTGACGCAGAGCAGCAGGCCCACGATGAAATAGAACAGGGCGACGAGGAAACCGCCCAGGACGAGCCAGAGGATATTACCGAGGAATTTCATGTCACAAAGATAATAATTCTGCTCAATATGGCACGGCGTCCAGGTGGCGGCGTACGGCCGCCCGGAGGCGCTCGCAGCTCTCCGGGCTGTTGGCGGCCACGGTGAGCATGGGCTTGAACGGGGCCGGGAAAGCCCCGTCGAAGTCACAGATCGCCCCGCCGGCCTCCGTCAGGACCAGGCTGGCCGCGGCGTAATCCCAGGGCATGAGCCGCATCTCGAAGAAGAGCTCGGCGTATCCGGCGGCCACCAGGCACAGCTCCACCGCGGCGGAGCCCGTGCGGCGCACGTCGTTGCACTTCATGTAGAGGTCGTAGATGATGTCGCTGCAGGTCCTGGCGAACTCCTTCCGGTAAACGCACAGGGCCGTGAACAGGAGCCCCTGCTCGAAAGGCCTGTCCGACACGTGGATGGGCCTGCCGTTGCAGAAGGCGCCCTTCCCCTTCTCCGCCCAGTACATCTCCCCGCGCCAGGGGCTGTAGACGACGCCCATGAAGGGCTCGCCCCGGCGCACCAGCGCCACGCTGACGCAGCAGTTCTCGTTGCCCCGGGCGTAGTTCGCCGTCCCGTCGATGGGGTCGATGACCCAGACCGCCTCGTGGCCGGAGTAGTCGGACATGTCCTCCTCCTCGCAGAGGAAGCCGCTGCCGGGCAGCAGCGCCGCCAGCTTCTCCGTCAGGCAGTGCTGCACGGCCAGGTCGGAGGAGGTCACGATGTTCTCCCGGGCACCCTTGTCATGGATCTCGAAGCCGCCCGTGCGGTCCATCAGCGCCGACGCCTCCCGGACCGCGTCGATGATTCTTTCTATCGTAAAATCCGTAAAATTCATAACGGGGGCAAAGTTAGCAAATAATCCCGCCGCATTGTCAAGGAAAATCGCTATATTTGCCTTCGAGATCGCATAGAAAGTTCCTATTCAGCCTTTACGCTCTTACTTTCCGCGATCTCTTTTTTTGTCATGGATCCGACCCTCATACAGTTCTTCAAGGCCGCCGTGCCCGGCGCCCCGGCCGTCGCCGACCCCGCCAGGCTCCAGGCGGACGCCGGCAAATGCGGCTTCCTCATCCATCCCGATCTGCTCAACACGGACGTCGAGGCCTTCATCGCCCGCCAGACGGCCGACCCCAACGCCACCTTCTACAAGCGCTGGGAGGACGTCCTCTCCAAGACCCGCTTCGAGCTGCTGCTCGACCAGATCCGCCACTACGCAAGCACCTACGGGACCGGTTTCACGCAGGAAGGCAACGGATGGGTCCCCAACGACGGGGCCTCGGCGCCGTACCTCCACGAATTCACCTTCATCGTCCCCATGACGGAGGAGGAGCTCTACCGCCGCTGCCTGACACTGCTGCGGGGCGGCGCGGCGCTCAAGACCACGACGGTCCAGGCGCTGTGCGGCGCCGTGACGGACTACCTCGCCAAGCATCCCGGGGAGCCGTTCGACATCGACGCCATCCGCAACCGCGAAGCCCTCAGCATCCTCTGCAAGGCCCTCGGCCGGCGTCCGTCCGCGCCGGTGGACCTGCTGCGCTACATCGTCTACGAGACCACGCACCAGACCCTCCTGATCAAGTCGCGGCAGATGCTCGGCTTCATCCGGATGGCAGGGAATCCCTTCGACTTCCGCCAGCTCTCGCAGGCGGAGCTGGAAGGCCTCGCAAGCATTTTCTACCGCTTCAAGAAGCTGTTCCTCGCGTTCCGCTTCCGGGACGAATACGACTTCGAGCGCCAGGCCTGGGTCATCCGGCCCACGGTCAACCGCGCCGTGATCAACCGGCTCCGCCGCCTCGCGCCCCGGCGCCATGTCCCGATGCAGGCGGGCTTCTGGGAGCGCCTGCTCGCTGCGGACGTGACGGAGGAGGAGTTGGAAGCGCGGCTGGACGGCGTGTCCAACTTCAAGCTGGTCAGGCTCCTGCAGGCCATCCGCGAGCGCCTGCTCCTGCAGGAGGGGGATCCCGTCATGTACATCATCCGGAACGGCAGCGTCTGGCTGAAGGACGCCCCGGCGCAGGGCGTCAGGACGGAATACCTGAAGATGCTGGAGCGCGTCCTGCACGCCCGGCTGGTGCGGAACCTGTCCGCCAGGGCCTGCACCGTCCGCTTCCCGAAGGAACTGACACTCACCTGCCCCGCCTCGGAGAAGACCTTCGTGGGCAACTTCCCCTTCGGCTCCTGCTACCGGATGAGCAGCCACAACTTCTTCGGCATCTACTGGCGATCCGAATGGGGCTGCCACGACTTTGACATCAGTTTCGTGGACTGGGAAGGCGGCAAGACGGGGTGGAACGCCGAATACGACACCGGCAAGACCGTGTATTCGGGCGACATGACGGAAGCCGATCCGGAAGCGGCCGAGCTGCTGTATGTCAAGGAAGGCTGCCCGGACGGCACCGTCTACTGCGACCGCTACGAAGGCCGGGAAGGCAGCCGCTTCCGCTTCTACTTCGGCCGGCAGGAAATCGCCGGGCTGACGAAGAACTATATGGTGGACCCGAACGCCAAGGTCGTGGACGAGGAGCTCGTCTCCGAGCGGCGGGAGCAGATGCTCGCGATCGTGTGCGGGGGCTGGATCTACCTCTGCGACCTGTCGAACGGCAACGGACGCGTCTCCGGCGGCAAGGACGCCGGGCGCAAGGAGGCCGTCATGGCCCGCCGGGCGCACTGCTTCCTGTCGCTGCGCGACCTGCTGCTCGAAGCCGGCTTCACGGAGACCGACAAGGATCCCGCGCTCGACCTCACCCTCCTGAAAAAGGATACGCTGCTCGCGCTGTTCGGACAGGAATAAAGCCTACTTGATCAGGGCGCGCCCGGTGCGGCCGTCGATGCAGATCTGCAGGTCCGCATCGAAGTGCACCTGGCGGATATAGTGCGTCTCGAACTCCGCCGGCATGGCGTCCAGCCGGGCGGCGTCGAAGCATTCACCTTCGCGCGCGAAAGGATTGACGTTGACGTAACCGGCGTTGAACGAGGTCATGTTCTGGAAGAAATGTGTGCCCTGGCTGGGATCTACCCGGAAATGGTCCAGGCAGCATTCCACGATGGCGCGCGCCTCGGAGATATCGCTCCACTGCACCGGCACGCCCAGCGACGGGATGCTGGAGCCCCAGCGGCCATAGCCCACCAGGACATAGTTGCGCCCCGCGGCGCGCATCCGCGCGTTGAGATCCTTGAGTTCGGCGGCCATCTCCTGCGTCCTGAGCACGTCGAAGGCGTCCGCCCGCAGGTACACGATGTCGCGCACCCCGGTGATCCAGCCCGGGCCGATGGCGCTGCCGGAGGACACCAGGGCGCCTTCGGCGTCGATGCCGTTCCAGTCCACCTCGGCATCCATGCCGTCGGCCGAGATGGGCCGCACCTGCAGGACGTTGAAGACGGCGGGGCTGTCGGCGTCCACGTCCAGGTTGGCCGCGAACTCGATCTCCACGCCGCACTTGACCTCGCGCTGCATGATGTCCAGCAGTTCCGTCAGGATGTCCGCGAGCGGGAAGGTATTGTATTTGAGGATGTGCGCGAAGGTGACGAACTTCGGGCCCTGCGGGGCCGGCGAGTCCACCATGCGCATGTTCTCGTAATCGTAAGTGGAGACCACTTTGGAGAAGGTGCGGAACTTGCCGCAGTCCGTGACGGGGATGCGGTCCAGGTTGACCGCGTCGTCCACGGAAGTCTTGAACTTGTCCGGCTGCAGGTCAAGGGCGAACATCGCCTGCTGCGTCTCGCTCATCACGAGTTCGGGGGTGGACGTCTGCAGGACGCTGCGCGGGTATTTGGGCGAGAAGCGGAGCACCTGGTCGCCGTCCACGACGGCCTTGCCCAGGCCGAAGGCGATCTTCGCCACGCCGTCCTCCGGCTTCTCATAGCCGAGCGGATAGAAATTGACCGAGCGGGCCACGCCCGAGAAGGTCGGGAAGAAATAGCCCTTGTCCTCGCTGCCGCAGATCTCCTGCAGCACGATAGCCATCTTCTCCTCGGAGAGGACGTTGGCCGTGGCCGTGATGTAGCCCCTCGACGAAGCGAAATACACGGAGGCGTAGACGCTCTTGATGGCCTTGGACAGCAGGCGGAGCTGCTGGTCCTCGTTCTCCGTGTGCGGGATCATATAGGTCGAATAGACCCCCGCAAACGGCTGATAATAAGAATCTTCCAACTTGGACGATGAGCGCACGGCAAGGGGCCGCCGGACGTTGCGAATGAACACGCGCAACGCGTCCGTGAGCTCCTGCGGGAGCGTCGAGGCCACGAACTCCGAGAGGATCTCCGCATCCGCGAGGTCCGAGTTGATGACGTATTTCAAGCCGTTCTCCCGGATGAAACGGTCGAAGTATTCGGTGGTGATCACCAGGGTCCGCGGCACGAGCACGCGGACGTCCTCCCACTTGTCGTAAAGGTCGTATTTCTGGAGGATGTGGTTGAGGAACGCGAGGCCGCGCGCCTTGCCGCCGAGGGAGCCGGAGCCGATGCGGGCGAACCAGATGGCGTCGTTGTAGGTCTCCGGATCGAAGCGGGCCACCACGCCGAGCCCCTGGCTGATGCGGTAGTCGCGGATCATCCGGAGGTTCATCTCACGCACGTGGGCGACGTCCTCGTCGCTCTGGATGCGGATCGGGCGGAAGAGGTCGCCGATGGCGAAGATGCCGCGGCCGTAGAGCCAGCGGGAGATGTAGTTCTTGTCCGCCAGGTTGCGGAGGGCCTGGTCGGACATGCGCGCCACGACCTGCTCGAACTCGTAGAGGTTGTGCGCGCGGGCGGTCACCCGGCCCGTCCGGGGATCGGTCACGATGAAGTCGCCGAAGCCGAACTCCCGGCCGATGTACTCGGACACCTCCTGGGTGAGCGTCTTGGAGCGCTTGTGCACGAAGCCCACGCCAAGCTGCTCGGCCACGGCGCGCATGCTCTGCTGCGAGGACTGCATCAGGAAGGGCATCGTCGGGTTCTCCAGCCGCACCAGGCGGCAGAGGTCGATGCCCGCGTCAATCTTCTCCATCTCGGGTTTGTCCCCCTTGTGCAGGACGAAACCGATGTCGGAGATGATGCCGATGATGTTGGACTTGTACTTCTGGTAATAGTCATAGGCCTCGTCGTAGCACGTGGCCATCAGGATCTTGGGGCGGGCGCGCTTGCGCAGGAACTGCTGCTCCTCGTTGAGCGCGTCGCGGACCGCTTCGCTGTTCTGCTGGAGCACCAGCCTGTACAGCAGCGGCAGGTAGGTCGAATAATAGCGCACGGAGTCCTCCACGAGCAGGATCACGCGGGCTCCCATCTTCAGGCAGTCGTGCTCGGCGTTGAGCCGGTCCTCCAGGAGCTTGATGATGGCGATGAGCACGTCTGTGCTGTTGTTCCAGCAGAAGACGTAGTCGATGCCGGCGTGGTCGCGGGCCGCGATCTTGCGGTAGATCTCCCGGGAGAACGAGGAGAGCAGGACGATGGGCGTGTCGGGGGCCAGCTCCTTGGCCTGCAGCGAGAAGCCGAAGACGTCCAGCTTGCCGACGTTGTACATCGTGATGATGAGGTCGAAACCCGTGTCCTCCTTCAGCACCTCCAGCGCCTCCAGGGTGGATTCGGCCCGCACGATGGCCGGCGGGTTGCTCAGGTTGAGCTCCGAATACTCCTGCGTGATCAGCTGCTCGATGTGCCCGTCCTCCTCGAGGGAGAAACTGTCGTAGTTGTTGCAAACCAGGAGGATTCGACGAATCCTCCTGGCCATCAACTGAGTATAATCCGTGCTGTTGCCCATAGGTTAGACAAGGCCCTGGTCCACCATCGCGTTGGCCACCTTGATGAAGCCGGCGAGGTTGGCACCCTTGACGTAATTGATATATCCGTCCTCCTCGGTGCCGTACTTGATGCAGGCCTCGTGGATGTCCTTCATGATGCGGTGCAGGTGCTCGTCCACCTCCTCGGAGGTCCACTTCTGGCGGATGGAGTTCTGGGTCATCTCCAGGCCGGACGTCGCCACGCCGCCGGCGTTGGACGCCTTGCCCGGCGAGTAGAGCATCTTGTTGGCCTGGAAAATGGCGATGGCTTCCGGCGTGGAAGGCATGTTGGCACCCTCGACGACGCAGAAGCAGCCGCCCTTCACCAGGTTCTCCGCGTCAGCCTTCTCGATCTCGTTCTGCGTGGCGCAAGGGAGCGCGATGTCGCAGGGGATGTGCCAGGGACGCTGGCCCGGGAAGTACTGGGCGGTGGGATACTTGGCGACGTATTCCTTGATACGTCCGCGACGGATGTTCTTGAGTTCCAGGACATATTTGAACTTCTCCCCATCCAGTCCGTCAGGATCGTAGATGGAGCCGTCGGAGTCGGACAGGGTCACCACCTTGGCGCCCAGCTGCATGGCCTTCTGGGCCGCATACTGGGCCACGTTGCCGGCGCCGGAGATCGCCACGGTCTTGCCTTCGAAGCTATCGCCGCGGGTCGCGAGCATCTCCTGCGCGAAGTAGCAGACACCGTAGCCGGTGGCCTGCGTGCGGAGCAGGCTGCCGCCCCAGGCGATGCCCTTGCCGGTCAGCGTGCCGGTGAATTCATCGCGGAGGCGCTTGTACTGGCCGAACATGAAGCCGATCTCGCGGCCGCCCACGCCGATGTCGCCGGCAGGCACGTCCGTGTCGGCGCCGATGTGGCGCTGCAGCTCGGTCATGAAGCTCTGGCAGAAACGCATCACCTCGGCGTCGGACTTGCCGCGCGGGCTGAAGTCGGAACCGCCCTTGCCGCCGCCCATCGGGAGGGTGGTCAGGGAGTTCTTGAAGGTCTGCTCGAAGGCGAGGAACTTCAGGATGCTGAGGTTCACGCTCGCGTGGAAGCGGATGCCGCCCTTGTAGGGGCCGAGGGCGCTGTTCATCTGCACCCTGTAACCGCGGTTGATGTGGATCTCCCCCTTGTCGTCGGTCCAGGGGACGCGGAACATGATGACCCGCTCTGGCTCGACCATGCGCTCGAGGATCTTGAGATCCATCAGATGGGGATAGGAGGTGACATAAGGTGCTACACTCTCCACCACCTCACGGACAGCCTGGTGGAATTCCTTCTCACCAGGGTTGCGTGCGATCAGCTCATCCATGAACCGGTCGACGTAGTTCTGTGTGAATTTGTCCATAATATGGGAATTTAACTAACCGGATTCAAATATAGGAAAAAAACTTCAAAAACCAAACTGCCGGTCGAGCCAGGCGATGCGGGCCAGGGCGAATCGGCGGACGGAGGCGACCTCTTCGGCATACGGGGAAGTTCCCGCGGACAACACCCCCTGGCGGGGCCAGGCCTGACGGTCGCGGGCGGCGGCTCCGCCGGCAGCCAGCAGCGTGGAGAGCGAGTCGATGACGGCCGGCACGTCGGCATAGCCCCCCCGGCGATACTCGGCATACCGGTCCTTCAGCTGCTCCACGTAGGCGGGATCGGACATCAGGCGGCCGAACCAGAAGACCATCCTGTTGCTCAGGAGAACGGCAGCGTTGCTCTTGTAGGCCCAGGTCCCGGTCCTGTCGACCCCGGTGAACCCCGTGACGGCGGGCTGCCCCCAGGCGAGGTCGAAGTCCCACAGGGACATCTTGAAGCGCGGGTCCACGCTGTCGCGATACTTATAGAGATAGGTACTGAGGCGGTAGCCGTCTATGTTGCCGGAAATCTCCGTCGCCAGCTGATAGTCGATGAACGACATCACATCGATGTGCTTGCGGTAGCCTTCTTCGGGATCCTTGAAGCCGTCTGAAGCCAGCGCGTCCTCGAAAGCGTCGAAGCGCCCGTCGATGTAGGCGCGCTGCGCCTCGGTGATGCCTTCACAGTCCGGGTCGGTGTACTGCATCCAGACGGATTTGCCGGCGATCGGCTTTCCGGCCGCATCGACGGGATGGTACTTGCTCTTGTGGACGAACGCCTCGTCGTCGCGGTCCACGCAGACGACGTAGCCGCCCGTCAGGGCATCCCCGCTGTCGCCGGGCTTCTTGATGTTCAGGCGGGCGTCCCCGCGCCGGACCTTCTCCGTCAGGCAGTGCACGCCGTAATAGATGCCATCCATGACGAGCTCGCAGAAGCGGGTCCGGGGCACGAACTCCGTATAGCCCCGTGCGAGGGAGAGCGAGAGGGTGTTGCGGATCAGGGAGGCGTCGAGGTACGGGGCCAGCAGCACCCAGCTGCCGTCGCTGCCCATGCCCAGGAGCGGAGCCTTCCGCTTGCTGCCGTCCGCCGTGATGAGCTTGATGTTGTAGGGCTTCTTGGGAGACAGGTTGTAGGACGAGTTCCCGCGGTATTTGATCGAGATGTATCCTTCGTAGTCCGCGGCCTGGCCGGCATGCGCCAGCGTGTCTCCGTAATTGACCCCGTCCGGATTGTCCACGATCTTCATCCGCGCCTGCACGTATCCGTCCCGGCTGATGTCATGCCCCAGCGTGTTGATGAACACGATGGGGAGATTGGTCCTGTCGATGCGCACGTCCTGCACGGGCGGCGGATTGTTCCTGACGGAGGCCGGCTGCGGATCCTTCCTGCAGCCCGCAACGGCAAGCATCACCGCCAGGACGGCGGCCGGTATGTATCTGGCGGTCTTCATCCTTATGCAAAGCTAGTCATTTTTCCCGCGAGATGCAGCACGCAAGGTGAAAAAATGTCAGCAATTCTGACAAAATGTCTTGATTTTCAGCGAGTTATGGCGATTTTTACGCCAAAATGTCCCAAAACGGCAGGTGGTCTGGGAGTTGTAATCCATAAAGGCGTCCCCCGGTCGGGACAAGGATAAAAATGTTAAACGACTTTAAAATGATAGGAGATTTGATTATGTACCCCGCAAGAAGAAACCAGGCTTGGATTCCGAGCATTTTCGGTGATTTGTTTGACGATTTCGCAGTGATGCCTGCAAAGCAGTTCGCCTCCCCTGCCGTCAACATCAAGGAGACCGACAAGGACTTCCAGATCGAGATCGCGGCCCCGGGCATGACGAAGGACGACTTCGCCATCCGCGTGGACAACGACGAGGAGCTGGTGATCGCGCTGGAGAAGAAGCATGAGAACAAAGAGGAGAAGAAAGCGGAGAATTACCTCCGCCGCGAGTTCTCCTACGCGTCCTACCACCAGGCCTTCACCCTGCCCGACAACATCGACCTCGAGAACATCAAGGCGGCCATGACCAACGGCGTGCTGGGCATCGTCCTGCCGAAGAAGACCCCGGAGAAGCAGATCCCCGCTTCCCGCCACATCGAGATCGCCTGAGCATCTTCCGGCCAGAAAAACGGGGCTGTTGCGGAAAAAAAACCGCAGCAGCCCCGTTTTTCTGAGAAAATCCTTATCTTGCAGCATAAAACCAGCCAATAACCTTTTATGTACAGACTCTTCTCCATCCTGCTGGCGGCCCTCGCCGTCTCCTGCTCCGCGCCCGAGTCCCCCTTCCCGGTCGTCCAGTACAAGACCCCCAAGGGGGCCAAACTCGAGATCTACATGGTCACGCACGGGTCCGTAGCCATGAATTACAAGGGATTCTCCGTCCAGGTCGACCCTGTCGGCAAGATGGGCCAGGCCGAGATCGATTACTCCTGGTTCCCCAAGGCCGACCTCATCCTCATCACCCATGAGCACGGCGACCACCTCAGTCCCGACACGATCGCCCTACTGAGCAAGGACGACACGCAGATCCTGCTCAACGCCAAGAGCCGTGACCAGCTCGGCAAGGGCGAGGCGGTCGCCAACGGCGAATCCCGCAAGGTCGGGCCCGTCGGCATCACCGCCGTGCCCGCCTACAACATTTCGGAGGGACGCCAGAACTTCCACCCGAAGGGCAACGGCAACGGCTACATCCTCGACTTCGACGGCTTCAAGGTCTATGTGGCCGGCGACACGGAGGACATCGACGAGATGGCCTCCATCGGTCCCGTCGACGTGGCGTTCCTGCCCGTCAACCAGCCCTACACGATGACCACGACCCAGTGCATCGAGGCGGCCATGACCATCAAGCCCAAGGTCCTGATCCCCTACCACATGTCCCAGACGGACATCCAAGAGGTCAAGACTGTGCTCGACGCCAACGACTCCGGCATCGAAGTCCTGCTCTTCGAGGAGCTCCGCTAAATCGCCTTCCCGCACAAAAGGCCCGTTTTTCCGCAAGGAAATCCGGGCCTTTTTGCCTATCTTTGCACCTATGGAAGGACAAGAGCCTGTCAACAAGCTGGCGGAAGTGCTGGAAGTCGCCTCCGAGGCGGGGCACATCCTGCTGGAGAACGGCGCGGAGATCTCCCGCGTAGAGGATGTCATGTCCCGGATCGCCACGACCTTCGGGGTGGATTCGGGCAGTTTCTTCGTCATCAGCAACGGCATCTTCACCACCGGGATGCTGGACCAGGTCCGCCAGGGCGGCGGACAGGTGCAGACCTATGCCAACGTGGAATTCATCCCCCTCAAGGGGATCCAGCTGTCCAAGGTGGTGGCGGTCAACCGCCTGAGCTATGACATTGCAAACGGGCTGTGCTCCCTGGACCAGGCGCGCGAACGCCTGAAGCTCATCCGCGCCATGGCGCCGCATCCGGCCTGGCTGACGGCCGTCGCCACGGCCCTGGGCGCCGCCGGCTTCTGCGCCGTGTTCGGCGGCGGCTGGATGGACTGCGCCGCCTCCTTCGTGGTGGGGGCGCTCCTGTTCGCCTACATGTCCTTCGTCAGCGGACGCTATCTGTCCAAGATTGTCGGAGGATTAAGCAACGCACTGGTTGTCACGCTTTTATGCACAATCTTCTATAGGATTGGTTTCGGAGACAGCCTAAGCAACATGATCATCGGCTCCATCATGCCGCTGATCCCCGGCGTCCCCTTCGTCAACGGGGTGCGCGACCTCGCGAACTCCGACTACCTGGCCGGACTGACGCGCCTGACGGACGCGATGCTCGGCTTCGTGTGCATCGCCCTCGGCGTGGCCTTCGGCTTCCTGCTGGACGGCTGGGCCTTCGGCGGCATGATCGCCCTGCACGGGCTGAGCGTCTCGCCGCAGACGGCCGGACTGGCCGCCCAGGCGGCGGCCGCTTTCACCGGCACGCTCGCCTTCGCGGGCCTGTTCGGCGTCCCGCGCACGCAATGTCCCGTGGCCGGAATCATCGGCGCGGCCGGCTGGGCCATGTACCTGGTCCTGGTCCGCTATGCCGGCGCCTCCCCCATGGCCGCCATCATCCTGTCGTCGGTGGTCATCTGCGTACTCGCCCGCATCGCGGCGGTGTGGCAGCGGAGTCCCGCCCAGGTCTTCCTGCTCTGCGGCATCTTCCCGCTCGTGCCGGGAGCCGGGCTGTTCTGGTTCACCTACTACATGGTCTCCGCGCAGTTCCCGCTTTCCCTGTCGAGCGGCATGGACGCCGTCAAGGCGGCGGTCGCCATCGTCCTCGGCATCATCCTGGCGATGGAGCTGCCGCAGCGCCTGTTTTCCGGCCGCAGGCCCCGTACCGGCCGACCCGTCCATTGAAACAATCAAACCGAATCATATGAAACGTTCCCTTCTCTGCCTGCTTGTCCTGGCGATCTGCCCGTGCCTGCTGCATGCCAACGGAGACCCGGTGATTTCGTATTCCGCCAACATCCGCTCCTGCAACCCCGTGCCGCTCAAGGTCTCGGACGTGCAGGTCGTGCGCGAAGACCTGCGCATCGACGTGAAGCTTCCCTACACGAGCGTCAAGGTGGCTTACCGCCTGAAGAATTCCTCCGCGAAACCCATCCACGTGGACTACGGCTTCCCCGTGGACTTCGACGGACGCGTGAACGACGCGCCCGGTCTCACCGGCGACGATATGACGGAGTCGCTGACCGAGGTCGGCGTCGCCGGCCGGGCGGTGCGCGACGTGCACTTCCGGCTGGACGGCGCGGAGCTGCCCTGGACCCGCTCCGACACCGTCGTCAAGCTGGATGAATTCGAAGAGGACGGGGAGACGTACATTATCGACGTATGCCGCCTGTGGACCTACACGGTGCTGGACATTCCCGCCGGCGCCACGGTGACCCTCGAGGTGAACTATTCCGTGCTCTGCAGCTGGAGCACCGGCCTGGGCATGCTCAGCGTTTCGCCCCTGTCCCGTTATTTCCTGGATGAAGCGTCCTTCAACTACGACTTCACGCCGGCGCGGCACTGGGGCAACGGCAAGGCCGGTGAGATCTCCGTCACGCTGGACTGCTCCGCAATGCCGGCAGGCTTCCTCCATTCCGAGAGCCCCGGCATATACGATGACAGGTACGTACGCAGCGGCAATGTATGGAAGTTCGCGGCGAAGGACTTCGACTTCACCGAGGACGAAACCATCGCCGTCCGTTTCTACCGGAATTACAGCGACACGGCCCGCGAATACCCGTCCTGGGGAGATCCGCTGAAGAACTGCGCCATACCGGCCTCCGACTACCGGCTCTCGGTGTCCGGGGCACAGGACAAATATCCCTCCGCAAACCTGCAGGACGGGGATCTGTCGACCGCCTGGGTGGCGCCCGGCGACGGGGTCGGCGCCACGGTGGAGATCGTCTTCCCGCAGCCGCGCCGCGTCTCGGACATCGTCCTCTGGAACGGCTACCACAAGTCCGCCTCCCTGTGGAGTTCCAACAGCCGGATCAAGCGGCTGCGCCTGGAGGTGACCCGCGCCGACGGCTACAAGGACGAGCCGGTCGAGATCGATCTCACGGACTGGTCCTACGGCTGTTACACCCTCTGTGAAGAGGAGACCCCGGCGTTCGGAAGGCCCTCCCTCCTCACCGTGAGCAACCTCTACCGTTCGCTCTACGGCCGGGAACTGGGGGCTGACGAAGACGGTATCTACCAGTATGACAAGGTCAGCGAGGAAGCCGACAGGGTCGCCTCCATCCGCATGACCGTCCTGGAAGTCGTCCCCGGCACCAAATACAAGGACCTCTGCCTGTCCGACCTCGTCGTGCTGGACGGCTTCATCGACCTCTCGGAGAAATGAAGGCGGGACTGATCGTCGCGATGACCTCGGAATACGAGGCCCTGCGCCGCGCCGGCGTGGACGGAGTGATCAGATCCGGCATCGGCAAGGCCGGCGCCGCCCGCGCCGCCACCGAGTTCATCTTGCAGGAGCATCCCGATTGCATCATCAATTCCGGATGCGCCGGGGGCATCGGGGCGGACGTACGGATGTTCGACATCGTGGTCGGCTCGCAGTACGCCTACCACGACGTGCACTGCGGCGACGGTTTCCTGCCCGGCCAGCTCCAGGGCGAGCCGCAGCGCTTCGACGCGGATCCGGCTCTGCTGCAGACGGCGCTTTCAATCCGGGCCGGCCGGCCCCTCCACGCCGGGCTGATCTGCTCCGGGGACCAGTTCCTCACCACCCCGGAAGACGACGCGCGCGTGCTCGGGATCTATCCCGACGCCCTGGCCTGCGACATGGAGTCGACGGCCGTCGCGCAGGTGTGCCGGCACTACGGCGTGCCTTTCCTCAGCTTCCGGATGATCAGCGACGTCCACCGCTCCCACGAGGAAGCGGAAGCGGGCTACCGCGACTTCTGGGAGCGCATCGCCGACGACTCCTTCACCTTCGTCCGCCAGCTGCTGGAAAAACTATGATCCGCAATATCCTTTTCGACTTCGACGGGACCCTCGCCGACACTTCGGAAGGCATCGTCCGCTGCACCCAGGCCACCCTTCGGGAAATGGGCATCGCCCCTTCCACCCCGGCGCGCATCCGCGCGACCATCGGCCTTCCCCTCGGGCAGTGCTTCGGGCGCGGCACGGACACGCCGCCGGAGCGCATCGACGAGGCCTGCCTGACCTACCGGCGCCTGTTCAACGAGATCGCCATCCCCTGCACCACCCTGTTCGACGGCGTGGCGGAGACGCTCGCCGCCCTGCATGAAGGGGGCTACCGCCTCGCGATCTGCACCTCGCGCAGCAGCGCCTCGCTGGAGAAATTGCTGGAGGTGCACGGCATCGGGTCCTGCTTCAGCGCCCGCACCTGCAACGACGACGTCCTCCAGGGACGCGCGCGGCCCAAGCCGGCCCCCGACCTCGCCACGCTGCTGCTCACGCGGCTCGGCGCCCGCGCGGAGGAGTCCCTGGTCGTGGGCGACACCGTCTTCGACCTGGAGATGGGCCGCCGCGCCGGCTGCCGCACCTGCGGCGTGACCTACGGCAACCAGGACCGTGCGCAGCTGCAGGCCGCCGCCCCGGACGCGCTCATCGACCGTTTCCCGGACCTGCCGGGGATACTGAAAGGATAAATTGCTATATTTGTAGAAAACCCCGTACGATATGTTCAGGCTCCCGGACAACGCCTCCATCGGCGAATACACCATCGCCCGCTTCATCAAGAAAGGCTTGCTCAACGACAGCTACGTCATCCGCGACGAGAACGGCGTGCCGTTCTTCATGAAGGCATTCGACCTCGGGCGCATCCCCGACAAAATGCTCGTGGAGGGCGTCGTCGAGGAGATCTGGCAGTGCCGCCGGATCAGCCATCCGAACATCATCAAGTACACCGCCGACGGCGTCCTGTCCGTCAGCGGGCAGAAATACCCCTGCCTGGTCACCCAGTTCTTCAACGGAGCGCTCCTGTCGGAAGCCCTGCGCGGCGGCAGGACCTTCTCCGTCGCGGAGGCCAAGGCCATCCTCATCCCCATCGCCGAAGGGCTGGTGTACCTTCACGACGAACTGCAGGTGAACCACAACGACCTCACCCCGCGCAACATCCTCCTCGAGACTGCGGAAGACGGGACGGTCACCCCGAAGATCATCGACCTGGGACACATGCACGCCGACCTCGAGAGCGCACCCCCCTTCCCCGTGGACGACCTCAACGTGCAGTACCTGGCGCCGGAGGCGCTGAAAGGCACCTTCACGTCCAAGGGCGACGTCTTCTCCGCCGCGGCCATCCTCTACACCATGCTCTACGGCATGCCGCCCTGGGACTGCGGCGTCACGGAGAAGACCCCTTATTATTCGAAGAAAATCACCGTCCAGCACGCCCGGGAAGTGCCACTCATCTTCCCCAACACCAAGCAGGTCGACCCGGAAATCATCGACCTGCTGGAGCGTGGGCTCCGCTTCAATCCGGACGAGCGGCCCGACGCAGCCGCATTCCTCGAGCTGCTCTCGGCGGGCTGCGCCCCGACGCCGCCCGAGCTGGCGCACAACCAGAAGGCGCGCCGCCAGCCCGGCAACCCGGTCATTCCGCCCCCGGACCCGCAGGAGCCGCCGAAGGATCCCGGCGAGCAGACGGACAAGCCCCGCGAGGACGCCGTCTCTTTGCAGGCCCGGCGGGGCAAGCCCGGCGACGGAGGCTTCGCCGACGTGGCCGGCATGGAGGGCCTCAAGCGGGAGCTCCTCAACCGCGTGATCTGGGTCCTCCGGGACAAGGAGAAGGCCGCCAAATACCGCCTCACGCCGCCCAACGGCATGCTGCTCTACGGCCCGCCGGGATGCGGCAAGACCTTCTTCGCCAAGAAGTTCGCGGAAGAGTCGGGCTTCAACTACTACCTCGTCAACGGCTCCGACCTCGGCAGCACCTACATCCACGGCACCCAGGGCAAGATCGCGGACCTGTTCCGCAAGGCCGCGGAGAACGCCCCCTCGGTGATCTGCTTCGACGAGTTCGACGCCTTCGTGCCCGCCAGAGGTTCGGATTCCGCCCGCCACCGCGCAGACGAGATCAACGAATTCCTGTCGCAGCTGAACAACTGCGCCGAGCGGGGCATCTTCGTCATCGGCACGACCAACCGCATGGACATGATCGATTCGGCCGTCCTCCGCAAGGGGCGCATGGACCTCAAATACGAAATCCCCGCCCCGGACGCCGAGACGCGCCGCGCCATGTTCGAACTCTACCTCAAGGGACGCCCGCTGGACGGCGAGCTCAACCTGGGCAGGCTCACCACCCTCACGGAGGGCTACGCCTCGGCGGACATCGCCTTCATCGTCAACGAATCGGCCATGGTCGCGGCCCTGGCGGACCAGCCCATCACGCAGCAGATCCTGGAAGAATCCATCCAGGCCAATCCTTCCTCGCTGACCATCCAGAAGCGGGTCAAGATCGGATTCGACACATTCTAAACCCCATACCACCCATGCAGAAGAGCGAATTTGAGAAATACGCCATCCTCGCACGCGGGGTCAATCCCTTGACCCTGAGGGACTACCAGGCGGCGGTCGGCGCCTACATCAACCCGACCATCATCGAGGAGCGCCCGCTCAACGTCGCGTCGATGGACGTGTTCAGCCGCCTGATGATGGACCGCATCATCTTCCTCGGCGTCGGCATCAACGACGACGTGGCCAACATCATCATCGCGCAGCTGCTCTTCCTCTCGTCCACGGACGCCACCCGGGACATCTCCCTGTACATCAACACCCCGGGCGGGCAGGTCTCCAGCGGCCTGGCGATCTATGACACCATGCAGCTGATCCAGCCCGACGTGGCCACCATCTGCACGGGCATGGCCGCCTCGATGGGCTCCGTGCTGCTCTGCGCCGGGCAGCCGGGCAAGCGCTCCGCCCTGCCCCACTCCCGCGTGCTCATCCACCAGCCGCTCGGCGGCGCCGAGGGCCAGGCATCCGACATCCTCATCGCCGCCAAGGAGATCGAGAAGACCCGCGCGGAGCTCATCTCCATCATCGCACAGCACAGCGGGCAGCCCTACGACAAGGTTTTCGCCGACGCCGACCGCGACTACTGGATGACGGCGCAGGAGGCGCAGGATTACGGCATGATCGACAGGATCCTGGTCAAAAAGGCCTAGCCGGGATTTGGATTTCCGGAAATAATCGATATATTTGCATCGAGTATGACCCAGATGCGCGCATATCACCATCACCGCCGAGTCTAAGGATCCGGTAGGTCGTCGTGTGCGTACGTTTGCGTTGAGAGAGGCTTGCCGGTGTGTCCGGGGAGCCTTTTTTAATTGTTAGTAGTATGTTAAGATTAGCCATCCAATCGAAGGGCCGCCTCAACGAAGAGAGCACCGCCCTGCTGCGCGAGATCGGGATCGACATCGACGACTCGCGCCGGAAGTTCCTGGCCCAGGCGCCGAATTTCCCCATTGAGATCCTCTATATGCGCGACGACGACATCCCGCAGGTCGTCTCCGCCGGCACGGCCGCGCTGGGCATCGTCGGCCTCAACGAGGTCGAGGAGCGCGGCCTGCCCGTGCAGGTCGTCAAGAAGCTCGGCTTCGGCGCCTGCCGCATCTCGCTGGCCGTGCCCAAGAGCGCGGACTACGACGGTCCGCAGTGGTTCGCGGGCAAGCGCATCGCGACCTCCTACCCCCGCATCCTGAAGAAGTGGCTGGAGCGGCAGGGCATCGAGGCCCGGATCGAGATCATCACCGGCTCCGTGGAGATCGCCCCCGCCGCCGACATCGCCGACGCCATCTTCGACATCGTCTCCTCGGGCGGTACGCTCGTGTCCAACGGACTCGTCGAGGTGGAGAAGGTCTTCTGGTCCGAGGCCGTGCTCATTTCGGGCGGCAGCCTGACGCCCGACCAGCAGGCGGTCCTGGACGAGATGCTCTTCCGCATCGACTCCGCCATGGTCAGCCGCCGCAAGAAATACATCCTGATGAACCTCCCGTCCGCCTCCGTGGAGGAAGCCTGCCGCATCCTTCCTGCGATGCGCAGCCCGACCGTGATGCCGCTGGCCGCGGAGGGATGGTGCTCCATGCACTCCGTCGTGGACGAGGCCGACCTCTGGGACAAGATCCGCCAGCTCAAGGCCATCGGCGCCGAGGGCATCCTGGTACTCAACATCGACAAGATCATTCCGTAACGATATGGACAGTTACCTCAATCCTCCGCGGGAGCAATGGCCGGCGCTGTGCCGGCGCCCCTCGTCCGCCAATCCGGTGGTCCGCACCCGCGTGGAAGCCATCCTGCAGCGCGTCCGCGAACAGGGCGACGAGGCGCTCCGCGCCCTCTCGCTGGAGATCGACGGCCGGCCGCTCGATGCCATCGAAGTCAGTGCGGAGGAGATCCGCGAGGCCTCGGAGCGGGTCGGAGAAGCCGTCCGGCGCGCCGTCGCGCAGGCCGAAGCCAACATCCGCGCCTTCCACGCCGCGCAGCGGCCGCAGGAAATCAGCGTGGAGACCGCCCCGGGCGTGCGCTGCATCCAGCGTCCCGTCCCCATCGAAAAGGTGGGCCTGTACATTCCCGGCGGCACCGCCCCCCTGTTCTCCACCGTGCTGATGCTCGCCGTGCCGGCGTCCATCGCCGGCTGCCCCGAAGTGGTGCTCTGCACACCGGCGGGCAAGGACGGCAAGGTCAACGCCGAGGTGCTCTACACCGCCGCGTACTGCGGCGTGAAGCGCATCTTCAAGCTCGGCGGCGCCCAGGCCGTGGCCGCGATGGCCTACGGCACGCAGACGGTCCCCCGCGTGGACAAGATCTTCGGCCCCGGCAACCAGTACGTCACCACCGCCAAGCAGCTGCTGTCCGCAGACACCGTGGCCATCGACATGCCCGCCGGGCCGTCCGAGGTCATGGTCGTCACCGACGGCTCCGTCCCCGCCTCCTTCATCGCCGCCGACCTGCTCTCGCAGGCCGAACACGGCGTCGACAGCCAGGTCATGCTGGTCTGCAAGGAGGAGCGCACGGTGGAGGAGGTCCGCGGGGAACTCGCGCGGCAGACCGCCGCGCTGCCCCGCGCCGACTTCGTCCGGCAGGCCCTGGACAAGAGCCGCCTCATCGTGCTCACCGACGCCGGCGACCGCGTCGATTTCGCGAACGCCTACGCCCCCGAGCACCTCATCCTCGCCGTGCGGGACCCCTGGGCCGCCGCCGCGCGGATCACGGCCGCGGGCAGCGTGTTCGTCGGCCCGTGGACCCCGGAGAGCGCGGGCGACTACGCCTCCGGCACCAACCACACCCTGCCCACCTGCGGCTGGGCCCGCTCCTTCAGCGGAGTCAACCTGGACAGCTTCTACCGCAAGATGACCCTGCAGGAGCTCACCAGGGAGGGGCTGCGCGCCCTGTCGGGCACCATCGTCACCATGGCGGAGGCGGAGGGCCTGCAGGCCCACGCCAACGCCGTCAAAATCCGCCTGGGAGATGAATAGCTTAGAGAAACTCGTCCGCCCCAACATCCGCGCCCTGTGCCCCTACAGCACGGCCCGCGACGAATACGAGGGCTCGATCGGCATCTTCCTGGACGCCAACGAGAGCCCCTACCCCACCGGCTGGAACCGCTATCCCGACCCGCGCCAGAAGGCCCTCAAGGAGCAGCTCTCCCGCATCAAGGGCATCCCTGCGGACTGCATCTTCCTGGGCAACGGCAGCGACGAGGCCATCGACCTGTGCTTCCGCATCTTCTGCAAGCCGGGCAAGGACAATGCCGTCGCCATCGCACCCAGTTACGGTATGTACGCCGTGGCCGCCGACATCAACGACATCCGGATGCGCAGCGTCCCCCTGGGGCCGGACTTTTCCCTGCCGGCGGAGGAACTGCTCGCCGCCGCCGACGCCCACACCAGGCTGCTCTTCCTGTGCAGCCCCAACAACCCCTCGGGCAACGCCTTCCCCGCCGCGCAGCTGACGGACCTGATCCGCCGCTTCCCGGGCATCGTGGTGCTGGACGAGGCCTACGCCGACTTCAGCGCCGAAGGCAGCCTGCGCGGCCGCCTGTCGGAATTCCCCAACCTGATCATCCTCCAGACCCTCTCCAAGGCCTACGGCCTGGCCGGTCTGCGCCTCGGCATGGCTTTCGCAAGCCCCTACATCATCCGGCTGATGTCGATGGTCAAGTACCCCTACAACATCAACCAGTCCACCCAGGAACTCGTCTCCAAGGCCCTGCGCGAGCCGGTCGACGGATGGATCGCGGAGATCGTCGCCCAGCGCAGGCGCGTGGCGGCGGCGCTCCCGGCCTTCCGCTGCGTGCGGCGCGTATATCCCAGCGACGCCAATTTCCTGCTGGTGCAGGTGGACGACGCGGACGCGCTCTACGCGCACCTGATCGCCGACGGCATCATCGTCCGCAACCGCAGCCGGGTGCCCGGATGCACGGGCTGCCTGCGCATCACCGTCGGGCTCCCCGCCGAAAACGACAAACTCCTGAAATCCCTGCAAGCATATGAAAAAGGCGATATTCATCGATAGGGACGGCACCCTGCTGGCCGAACCCGCCGACGAGCAGATCGACGCCCTGGACAAGGTCGCGTTCGTGCCCGGCGCCATCGGCGGCATGAAGGTCCTCTCGGGCCTGGGTTACGAGCTCGTCATGGCTTCCAACCAGGACGGCCTCGGCACGCCGGCATTCCCGGAAGAGACTTTCTGGCCCGCCCAGAACCTGCTTCTGAAGACCCTGGAGGGCGAAGGCGTGGTCTTCGACGACATCCTGATCGACCCTTCGATGCCGGAGGACAATTCCCCGAACCGCAAGCCCGGCACGGGCATGTTCGGCAAGTACCTCGACGGCTCCTACGACCTCGCTGCGAGCTGGGTGATCGGCGACCGGGAGACGGACCGCCGGCTGGCGGAGAACCTCGGCGCACAGGCGCTGCTGGTGGGCGAACGGAGCTGGGCGGAGATCGCCGAGACCATCCGCAGCAGCGCGCGCAGCGCCACCGTGGCCCGCAAGACCGCCGAGACGGACATCTACGTGCGCGTGGACCTCGACGGCAAAGGGCCGTCGGGCGTGGACACGGGCCTGAAATTCTTCGACCACATGCTCTCGCAGCTCATCCACCACGGCGGCATCGCCCTGGAAATCAGGTGCAAGGGTGACCTGGAGGTGGACGAGCACCACACCATCGAGGATGTGGGCATCGCCCTCGGGGACGCCCTGCGGCAGGCCCTGGGCGACAAGCGCGGCATCGGCCGCTACGGCTTCGCCCTGCCCATGGACGAGAGCCGCGCCATCGTGCTGCTGGACTTCGGCGGCCGGAGCGAGCTCGTCTGGGACGTGACCTTCACCCGCGAGTACGTCGGCGACGTGCCCACGGAGATGTTCAGGCACTTCTTCAAGTCGCTGTCCGACGCCATGCGCGCCAACCTCTACGTCCAGGCGCGCGGCGAGAACAACCACCACCTTGCCGAGGCCTGCTTCAAGGCCTTCGCCCGCTCGCTCCGCCAGGCGGTGCGGCGGGATGTATTCTCCTGCGACCTCCCATCCAGCAAAGGCCTGCTATGATCGCGATCATCGACTACGACGCCGGCAACATCCGCTCGGTCGGCAACGCCCTGCAGCGCCTGGGCGCGGAATACGAACTCACCGCCGATCCCGCCCGCATCCTCGCGGCGGACAAGGTCATCCTGCCCGGGGTGGGCAATGCCGCCCGGGCGATGGAGAACCTCCGCGAACGGGGCCTCCACGAGCTCATCCCGAGCCTGCGCCGCCCGGTGCTGGGCATCTGCGTCGGGCTGCAGCTGATGTGCCGCGACTCCGAGGAGGGGCCCACGACGGGGCTCGGCATCTTCGACACCCGCGTGCGGCGCTTCGCCGACGCCCCCGACGCCAAGGTCCCCCACATGGGCTGGAACGGCATCGGCAACCTCGACAGCAAGCTGTTCCGGGACCTCCCGAACGGCAGTTTCGTCTATTTCGTACACTCGTACTATGCGGCGCTGTGTCCCGACACCATCGCGACATGCCGCCACGGGGCGCAGCTGTTCAGCGCGGCGCTCAAGTACGAGAATTTCTACGGCACCCAGTTCCACCCCGAGAAGAGCGGCTCCGTGGGAGCGGCGATCCTCCGGAATTTCCTTTCGCTATGATCAAGATTGTCCCCGCCATCGACCTCATTGACGGGCGCTGCGTGCGCCTGACCAAGGGCGATTATGTCACGAAGAAAGTCTATGACGGCTCCCCCGCGGACGTGGCGCGCAGCTACGCCGACTGCGGCGTGGAGCGCATCCACCTGGTGGACCTGGACGGCGCCCGCAAGGGCTCGCCGCAGAACCTCGCCACGCTCGAAGCCATCGCCGCGGCGGTGGACTGCGAGCTGGAATGGGGCGGCGGGATCGCCGGCGACGAGGCGCTGCAGAGCGTCTTCGACGCCGGCGCGACGCACGCCATCGCCGGCAGCGTCGCCGCCCTGCGCCCGGAGCTGTTCGAAACCTGGCTCGGCCGCTTCGGCGCCCGCATGATCCTCGGTGCCGACGTGCGCGAGGGACGCGTCGCCGTCGCCGCCTGGCAGGACTCCATTGCCCTGGGGGTGGAAGACCTCGTCTCGCGCTTCCTGCCCTTCGGGCTGCAGGAATGCATCGTCACGGAGATCTCCCGCGACGGCATGCTGCAAGGACCCGCGTCCGCGCTCTACGTGCGCCTGCAGCGGCAATTCCCCCAGTTGAGCTTCACCGTCAGCGGCGGCATCTCCGGGATGAACGACATCCGGGCGCTGAATGCGCTCAAGCTGCGCAAAGTCATCGTGGGCAAGGCCCTTTACGAGAATCGCATCACTTTGGAAGATATCAGGTCATGGTCGCAAAGCGCATCATCCCCTGCCTCGATGTAAAGGACGGGCAGGTCGTCAAAGGCATCAACTTCGAGGGGCTCCGCGAAGTCGGGGACGCCGTCGGCATGGGCGTGCAGTACGCCCGCGACGGCGCCGACGAGCTGGTGTACCTCGACATCAGCGCCACCCAGGAGGGGCGGCGCACCTTCGCCGCGCTCGTGGAGCGTATCGCCCTCGGGATCGACATCCCCTTCACCGTGGGCGGCGGCATCGGCAGCGTCGAAGATGCCGCGCGGCTGCTGGACGCCGGGGCCGACAAGATCTCGGTCAACAGCGCCGCCATCGCGGACCCGTCGCTGATCGGGCGCATCGCCGACAAATACGGCAGCCAGTTCGTCGTCGTGGCGATCGACGCCAAGTGCATCGACGGCCGCTGGACCTGTACCACCCACGGCGGCAAGCGGCTCACGGACGTGGAGCTGTTCTCCTGGGCGCGGGAGGCGCAGGAGCGCGGCGCCGGCGAGATCCTCTTCACTTCGATGGACCACGACGGCACCTGCGCCGGCTATGCCGACGCCGTATATGCCCGCCTCGCCCGCGAGCTGAGCATCCCGGTGATCGCCTCGGGCGGCGCCGGGAGCGTCGAGGACATCCGGCGGGTGCTCACCGAGGGATGCGCCGACGCCGCCCTCGCCGCCAGCATCTTCCACTACGGGCAGATCCCCATCCCCGCCCTCAAGCGGGCGCTGTTTGAATCCGGAATCAATGTAAGAATATGAAATTCAGTGATTTTCAATTAGATAAGACCGGCGACGGATTATTGCCGGTGATCATTCAGGATGCGTGTACCCTGAAGGTGCTGATGCTGGGGTATATGAACGAGGAAGCGTTCGAGAAGACGGTTTCCAGCGGCCTGGTGACCTTCTGGTCCCGCAGCCGCCGCGAGCTCTGGACCAAAGGCGAGACAAGCGGCAACTTCCTGCACGTGGTGGAGATGTACCCCGACTGCGACGGCGACACCCTGCTGATCAAGGCCCGCCCGGACGGCCCCACCTGCCACCGCGGCACCCTCTCCTGCTTCGACACCCCGGACGAGGAGGGCTTCATCCGCACCCTGCAGGCCGTCGTCGCCGGCCGTCACGAACAGATGCCGGAAGGCTCCTACACGACCAAACTCTTCATCAAGGGGCCCAAAGCCATCGGCAAAAAGGTCCTGGAAGAGGCCGGGGAGGCCGTCATCGAGGCCGTGGACGGCATGCGCGGGCGCTTCATCTACGAAGCCTCCGACCTCGTCTACCACTTCCTCGTGCTGATGGAGCAGCAGGGCGTCAGCCTGTCCGAGCTCGAGCGCGAGCTGGCCCTGCGCCACCGCTAGATTGGCAGGACCACGAAGACCAGCGCGTCCCACACGGCGTGGCTGACGACCAGCGCCGGCAGCGCCTTGGGGCAGATCCGGTAGAGGAAGCCCCACACGACGCCGGCCACCAGCGCAGCCATCACCAGCATGAAGTTGAAGGACCAGATGTGCACCAGCGCATAGACCAGCGCCGTGCAGGCGAAAGCCAGGTCCGCCGCCCGCTTGCCGGGCAGCACACGCGCCAGCGTCCGCTGCACGTATCCCCGCCAGAACAGCTCTTCCGCCGGGCCGATGAGCAGGAGCAGCAACAAGGCGATCCCCCAGTCCGGCAGGCCGGTCTTCATCGCGTACACCGCGTCCACTTCCGGCCGCGCGAAGTTGAACATCAGCGCGGACAGCTTGTCCCCCACCCAGAAGACGCCCCAGAGGGCAATGGCGATCAGGATGCCCGCCGCCAGCTGCAGGAGGGGCTTTTCTGCCTTGAGCAGCGCCCGGCGGTCCGCCGTGAAACGGAGCGCAAGCGTGGTCAGCACCACGGCCGCACAGGACATCACCAGCCAGAAATTGGGCCGGCCCTGCGTCCAGGGACTGAACATGTAGAACCAGAAAAGGGCCGCCACGGCGACGGCCAGGCCCAGCCTCCGCTTGTCGGCACTCATAGCCAGTAGGACAGGAACAGGCCGAGAGTGAGCAGCAGCGAGAACTGCAGCTGGAGCTGCGAAGAATGGAAATCAAGGCCCTTCATGGCCTCCCGGCCGGCGGTCCGGTAGCCCGCCGCCTGCCTGAAGTTCCGGTACGCCTTGAAACCGGCCAGCAGGCAGACCAGGGCGTGCGGAGGCAGCAAGCCCGCGATCACCGCCGCGATGACGCACAGGAAGGGCAGCACCATGTAGCAGCAGTAGAGCACCACGGACGGCTTCTCCCCGATGACCATCGCAAAGGTCTTGATGCCGGCGGCCTTGTCCGTGGGCGTGTCCAGCGTATTGTTCGCGTGAAGCACCGACACGGTGATCAGGCCGATGGGCACGGACAGCACCAGGGCGTCCCAGCACCAGGTCCCGGTCACGGCACAGGCCAGGCCGAGCACCGTCAGCACACCGAAGATGATGAAGATGTCCAGGTCGCCCAGCGCGTGGTATTTCAGGAAAGAATACAGCGCCGTCAGCACCACCCCGGCGACGCCGACGATCAGCACGTTCACGCCGCCCAGCGCGACGATCCCCAGGCCCACCAGGGCGCCGGCCACGAAAAGGATGATACTGAAGACCAGGTACTCCCGGGGCTGGAACTGGCCGAAGACCAGGTTGGGGACGGCGTAGGCGTCCTCATTGTCCACGCCGGTGCGGTGGTCGAACCAGTCGCTCAGGACATTGCCGGCAGCATGCAGGAGGACGACCCCCAGCAGCGAGAGCGCCAGGACCAGCCACGGACGGCCCCCGGCGGGCACCTGCCCGTTGGCGAACAAATACGCGAAAGTGACGATCAGCGGCATGGTCGAGACCGTGAACGACCAGTAGCGCGTCGCCGCAAACCATTCTTTGAGAGTATGTTTCTTCATTATTGTGATTCTTTTATATGATTCCTGCGAGCATCGCTTCGCAACCCGTGAGCAGGTCCTGGAAGGTCGTCTCGAAATCGCCCGTGTACCAGGGGTCGGCCACGTCCCGGCCAGAACCGGCATAAGACATCATCAGGTGGATCTTGCCGGCAGGGTCGTCCGGGATGATCCGCCGGATCAGGCGGAGATTGGAGGCATCCATGCAGATGATGCGGTCGAAGCGGTCATAATCGGAGCGCGTGACCTGGCGGGCCCGTTTGCCGGGATCGAACCACACGCCGTGCTGGCTCAGGCAGCGCTTTGCAGGCGGATAGATGGGATTGCCGGTCTCCTCCGCGGAGACGGCCGCGGACTCGATCAGGAAGCGGTCCCCGACGCCCCTGGCCTTCACCATCGCCTTCAGGATGAACTCCGCCATCGCACTCCTGCAAATATTACCGTGGCACACGAAAAGGATTTTCATGGTGCAAAGATAATGTAAATTCACTATCTTTGCACCGGCGTTGCAAGACGCAAGCCAAGGGGTGCTGAGGCCCGCAGCGGGCCGAGGCTGAGATGATACCCTCAGACCTGATCGGGATAATGCCCGCGTAGGAAACCGTTATCTTCCCATCCCCTTATTGTATAATTTATTTACAATTAAGGATTTACTATGTACAAACGTTTGCTGTACGCCGTCCTGCCGGCCCTTGCGCTGGCGGCTTCCGGCGTCGTCCCCGCCGCCGCCCAGGCGCCGGATTCCCTCCATGTCGAACAGCTCCAGGAAGTCGTGATCGGCGCCGTCCGCGCCGCCAAGGACGCCCCCTACGCCGTGGCCAACATCAGCCGCCGCGAACTGCAGGACTTCTCCGTCACCGGCATCGAACTGCCGATGCTCTTCGCCCGCACGCCGGGCATCATCGCCTGGAGCGAAAACGGCGTGGGCACGGGAACCAGCTACATGCGCATCCGCGGCGCGGGCGGTTCCCGTATCAACGTCACCCTGGACGGCGTGCCGCTCAATTCCCCGGAGGACCAGACCGTCTTCTGGGCCAACATGAACTCCTACGGCGCCCTGATGGGCAGCGCCCAGATCCAGCGCGGCGTGGGCACCTCCACCAACGGCGACGGCGCCTTCGGCGGCACCATCGCCCTGGGCACCAAAGCCCCCTCGCTCGTGCCGACGGCCGAAATGAACGTTTCCTTCGGCTCCTGGCTCACCCTGAACCTGGGCGCGAGCGCCTCCACCGGCCTCCTCTGGAACCACCTCGTGCTGGAAGGCGCCTACCACCAGACCAACACCGAAGGCTATCTGCCCGGCACGGCCGGCTACTCGGGCAGCTGGTACGGGGGTCTGAACTGGCTCGGACGCAGCTGGAAACTGTCCTACAAGATCGTGGGCAATTTCGAGAAAACCGGCCAGGCCTGGAACGGCGTCACGGCCGGCACGGACGACCTCTCCATCATGGACGGCACCTACGGCGGGCACACCGGCATCAAGACCTACCGGGACATGTGGGAAGCCGGCCTGGGCCTGTACAACTCCCTCTACGAGCGGATGATCATCGACGACGGGAAATACTCCTTCGAGCGCTACCGCACGGGCGACGACGCCTACTGGCCCAGCACCACGGACAACTTCTGGCAGACCCACCACATCCTCAACTTCGCCTGGGACATCAACCCGTACTGGAAACTCTCCGTCAGCCCGCACTACACCCACGGCTACGGCTACTACGAGGAGTTCCGCTACCAGAACAAACTGACCAAATTCGGCATTCCCGCCTTCATCGACCAGCAGGGCAACAACATCAAACGCAGTGACTTCGTCCGCCAGAAAGGCCTCACGCAGGACGCCTGGGGCGCCGTCGCGAACGTCCACTACCGGAGAGGAGACTGGGATGTGGTCGCCGGCCTGTCCGCCCAGCAGTTCAAGGGCAACCATTTCGGCAACCTGACGTACGCCGGGAACGAGACCGTGTACGAAATGCTGTGCGCCATGGACGGGCCATACCGGTACTATGATTCAGATGCTTCCAAGCTGGATGCCAGCGGCTTCCTGAAGGCCTCCCTGGCGCTGTCCGCGGACTGGAGCGTCTTCGGCGACCTGCAGTACCGCCACGTCCACTACCTGACCGGCGGCTTCAACGACAAATACTACGTCGACGACAACGGCATGCCGCAGAAGCAATACCTCGACGTGGACGAGCATTACAACTTCTTCAACCCCAAGGCCGGTGTCAACTTCAGCCACGGCGGCCACCGGGCCTACGCCTCGTTTGCGGTGAGCCACCGCGAGCCGGAGCGCAACAACTTCACCGACAACGGCAAATACCCTTTCCCCCGCCCCGAGCGCCTGACGGACTGGGAGGCGGGCTACGAGTGGTCCGAGCCCGGCCTGCAGCTCGGTGTGAACCTCTACTACATGCGCTACAAGGACCAGCTGGTGCAGACCGGCGAACTGAGCGACATCGGCGAGGCGCTGACCACCAACATCGCGGACTCCTACCGTCTGGGCTGGGAATCCTACGCCAGCTGGGACGTCACGCGCTGGCTGAACATTTCGGGCAACTCGGCCCTCAGCCTGAACCGGCTGCTGGACTTCGACGAAGTCGTCGAGGACTGGGACAACGGCTCCCGCCGGATCCACTATGACAGCGCGCCGCTCGCCTACTCGCCGGCAGTGATCCTGAACCGTTTCGTCACCGTCCGTTTCGGCGGCTTCAGCGCCGTGTGGCACACGAGCTTCATCAGCCGGATGTTCCTGGACAACACAGGCAACAAGGACCGGTCCCTGCCCGGCTACAGCCTCACGGACCTCAGCCTGAACTACAGCCTGAAGCCGCGCAAGATCCTGAAGGAAGTCAACTTCGGCATCAACGCCAACAACCTCTTCTCCGCCCGCGTGGCGCAGAGCGGCTGGGTCTACAGCGCCATCTGCGACAGCTACGGCCACCCGGACGACAACCGCTACTACCAGATCGGCTTCATCCCGGTGGCCCCGCTCACCGTGCTCGGCCACGTCACCTTACGCTTCTAGCCTATGGATACGCTGCGCTTCCTGGACATCCTCGGATTCGTCGTCGGGCTGGTCTACCTGATCCTCGAGTACAAGGCCAGCATCTGGCTCTGGCTCGCGAGCATCATCATGCCCGCCGTGGACATGGTCCTCTATTACAAAGCCGGCCTGTATGCCGATTTCGGCATGGCCATCTACTATTGCCTCGCGGGCGTATACGGCTACATCGCCTGGAAATGGCTGGGACGCACGAAAGAGAAGCAGGAGCGGCCCGTGACGCACTACAAGCGTGCACACATCCTGCCTTCCGTGCTCGTGTTCGGGCTGCTATGGTTCGGCATCTGGTGGATTCTGACGCACTGGACCAATTCCACCGTCCCGGTGGCCGACGCCTTCACCACGGCGCTGAGCATCGTGGCCCTGTGGGCCCTCGCGCAGAAATACGCCGAGCAGTGGCTCCTATGGCTCGCCGTGGACATCGTCTGCTGCATCCTGTACATCCGCAAAGGCATTCCCTTCAAGGCCGCGATCTACGGCCTCTACACGGTGATTGCGGTGTTCGGGTACAGGAAATGGCTGCGGATGATCAGTTCATCCCCCGCTGCTTCTTGATGGTTTCGTAAGCCTCCTGGACCTTGCGGAATTTCTCCTCGGCGGCTTTCTGGACGTCGGGGCCGAGGGTCGCGACCTTGTCCGGGTGGTTCTTCATCGCCATCCGCCGGTAAGCACTTTTGACTTCGTCGTCCGTGGCGGACGGGGATATCCCCAGGACCGCGTAGGCGGAGTCGCTGTCCTTGTAGTACATCGCGATGACGGAAGCGGCGTCCGAAGCGTTGAGGCGGATGGCGGCGGCGACGGCCTCCAGCACCTCCTTCTCCGGCTTGCTGAATTCCCCGTCGGCGGTGGCGATGTTCGTCAGGTAGTGGAACAGCTGCAGGCGCTGCGAGTAGTTCATGTAGGCGGCAATCTGGGCGCCGACCTCATAGATATTGACCTGCTGGCGGTTCAGCCCGTCCAGCAGGCGCATCGCCTCGTCCACGGCCTGTTCGCCGAAGTTCTGCCGGATGAAGCCGCGCACGACATCCAGTTCGCGCTGATGCACGCGGCCGTCGGCCTTGATGATGGCCGAGGACAGCACGAGCAGGCTCACCATGAAGCTGTTGCGCTGCTCCGTGGCGGTGTATGTCCGGGTGGTGCGCTGATACGCGGGATCCTCCCGGCCGGCGTCAGCCCCGGCGTTGAGCTGCCGCATCGAATCCAGCCCGCGCTCGACGAAGGAGCCGAACAGGAAGCCGATCAGCGCGCCGATCGGCCCGCCCGACACCCAGCCGAGGAAGCCGACGATCCACTTCAATGATCCCATCTTGCTTTCATTTTGCCTCCTCTCCCGCAAATTCCGCTCCACGGCCGGATCACTGACATTCTGGCGGAAAGGATTCGCGGAAAAAGTGCTATCTTTGGAAAAAATAACAACAAGATGGAGACAAAAGATAGAGCACAGGAACTGATGGAGCTCTGGATGGAAGAGAGCTCGACCGATTACCGCAGGCTGATGGCCTACTACGAATGCGCCATCATGGAGGTGGAGACCAAGTTCAAGGTCCTCTCCAAGAACTTCTCCCTCGGGGACGACTGCAACCCCATCGAGAGCATCCAGTCGCGCCTGAAGTCCACCCGGAGCATCTTCAAGAAGATGCAGAAGAAGGGCCTTCCGCTGACGGTCGAGGCCATCGAGACGAACCTCCACGACATCGCCGGCGTGCGGGTGATCTGCTCCACCATTTCGGACATCTACGCCCTCGCGGACGCCTTCATCGGGCAGGACGACGTGTTCCTGGTCGAGCGCAAGGACTATATCGCAGAGCCCAAGGAGAACGGCTACCGCAGCCTGCACCTGATCGTCTCCACGCCCATCTTCCTGGAGAACAACAAGCGGATGATGGAGGTGGAGGTGCAGATGCGCACCCTGTCGATGGACACCTGGGCCAGCCTGGAGCACAAGTTCCGCTACAAGAAGGAGAACAACCCCTATATCGATGAAATCGCCGCGGAGCTGCGCGCCTGCGCCGAAGCCTGTGCGACCATCGACGCCCGGATGCAGCGCGTCCACGACCTGCGCTACGCCGACAAATGACGTCCCTGCGCGAAAAAGTCGGGCAGCTGTTCATCGTCCGGCCGGAGTCGCTCGAGCCGGCGATCCACTATGACGACGACGCCCAGTTGCCGCCGTACCGCCTGCAGGCGGTCAGCGACGGCATGCGCCGCCGGGCGGAGGAGTATCCCGTCGGCGGCATCTTGCTCTACGGACACAACATCCTGGACGAGAAGCAATTAAACAAATTTGTCACCGACCTGAAGGCCCTGCCCGGCGCTCCCCTGCTGTGCATCGACGAGGAGGGCGGACGCGTGAGCCGCATCGCCGGCAATCCCGCCTTCGACGTGCCGCGCTACGCGAGTGCGGCAGCCCTGGCGGCCGGCGGCGAGGAGGCGGTGCATGCCGCCGCCCGCGCCATCGGCGGGTACCTGGCCCGCTTCGGTTTCGACATCGATTTCGCCCCCGTGGCGGACGTCAACACCAATCCCGACAACATCATCATCGGCGCCCGGGCGTTCAGCGACCAGCCGGAAAAAGCCGCCCCGCTGGTCGCCGCGTTCGTGCGCGGCCTGTCCGAGGCGGGCGTCCGCGGCTGCCTGAAGCATTTCCCTGGCCACGGGGACACCCGCGCCGACACGCACCTCGGCTTCGCCGCCAGCGGCAAGGACTGGGAGGCGATGCGCGACTGCGAGATGATTCCCTTCCGTGCGGGCATCGCGGCGGGCGCACCGCTTGTGATGGCCGCCCACATCGCCGCCCCCGCCGTGACCGGTTCCGACGCGCCAGCGACCCTTTCCCCCGCCATCCTGACGGACAAGCTGCGCGGGGAGCTCGGCTTCCGCGGCGCCGTCGTCACCGACGCCCTGGAGATGGGCGCCATCCGGCAGCGCTACGGCAGCGCGGAAGCCGCCGTCGCCGCCCTGCAGGCCGGCGCGGACCTGCTGCTCTGCCCCCTGGACTACTGCGCCGCCTTCGACGGGGTCGTGGACGCCGTCCGCGACGGAATCCTGTCCGAGGCGCGCATCGACGAGAGCCTGCGGCGCATTTCAAACTTGAGATCATGAGAAACAATATCCTGCTGCCGGCGCTTTTCGCCAGCTTCCTCCTGCTTGCGGGCTGCGAAAAGAACATGGAGCCGCAGCCCGGGACGATCACGCCCCCCGTGATCTTTGCGGACGATTCTTCCTGCTACCTGGACATGGCCAGCGCCACCTACTCGGTGACCCTCCCCACCACCACGGACTTCTCCCAGATCCCGGTGAAGTTCGCCACCGACGCCCGCATCATGCTGGGAGACATCGAATTGGCCAAGACCGGCGCAACCCTCGACCTGAGCAGCCCCCTGACCCTGCGCTTCATCCTGGGGAAAACATACCAGGACTTCACGCTCAGCGCGGAGAATACCGGCCTGCCCGTCGTCCGGATCCAGACCCCCGCTCCCGTGACCAGCAAGGAGAACTGGATGGAAGGGGCCTCGATCCGCATCGAACTGCCCGACGGGACCGTGGATTACGAGGGGAAGATGAGCATCCGCGGCCGCGGCAATTCCACCTGGAACTATCCCAAGAAGCCCTACGCCCTCAAGCTCGACGCCAAGGCGAAGATCCTGTCCATGCCCTCCCACAAACGCTGGGTGCTGCTGGCCAACTGGAAGGACCGCACGATCATGCGCAACGAGGCCGCCTTCTGGCTCTCCCGCCAGACCGGACTCCCCTACACCGTCCGCGGGCAGTTCGTGGAGCTCGTCTTCAACGGCAGGCACGTGGGCAACTACTATCTCTGCGAGCAGATCAAGATCGGCAAGGACCGCGTGAACGTGGAGGACGGCGGCCTGCTGCTGGAGCTGGACACCTATTTCGACGAAGTCAACCGCTTCTGGTCCAAGGACTTCCATCTCCCCTGGATGGTCAAGGAGCCCGATGAGGAGGAGCTCACCGCGGAGCAGTTCGACGCCTTCAAGCAGTGGATCGCAGAGCTGGAAGCCATCCTCAGGGACGAGGCGCGCGTCAAGGCCCACGAGTACGCGGAGTACATCGACGTGGACACGGCCATCGACTTCCTGATCGCGCAGGAGCTCACCGGCAACAACGACTTCTACAACACCTGGCCGGCCGACGGGCCCCACAGCGTCTATCTCTACAAGCAGCCCGGCGGCAAGCTCTACACCGGGCCGATGTGGGATTTCGACTTCCACACCTTCCTGCCGGGCCGCACCAAGATGTGGGCCGGGGCGACCAAGACCATGTACTACCCCGCCCTGCTCAAGGATCCCGACTTCCGCGCCCGGCTGGTCGAGCGCTGGGATGCGCAGAAGGACCGCCTCAAGGGCCTCGCGGAGCACATCGACGAGATGGAGGAGAAGCTCGCCGTTTCCGAGGGCTTCAACCACGCCCTCTGGCCCATCCCGACCACGCAGAACGAGAACGGCGACGAGCAGATCTCCTTCCACGACGCGGTCACCCTCATGAAGAACAGTTTCCTCGCCAAATGGTCCTGGATGGACAGCAATATCCGTAATTTAAAATAATAATGTACCCCATGAAGACACGATTGATCCTGACAGCGTGCGCCGCAGCGGCGCTGCTGCTTGCGGGCTGCGCCCAGCCCGCCGCCACCACGTCCGGCTCCAGCCTGGACGAGCTTTTCCTGACGCGCCGCAGCGTCCGCAGCTACGACGCCTCCAAGACCATCTCCGAGGCGGAGGTCCGCACCCTGCTCGAGGCCTCGCAGCAGGCCCCTTCCTGGGCCAATATGCAGCCTTCCCGCTACTACGTGGCCATGACCCCGGACAAGGCCCAAGCCGCCAGGCAGCTGTGCGGCGAGCGCAACGCCGCCAACGTGGCCGGTGCGCCGGTCATCATCGTCTCCACCTACGTCAAGGGCCAGTCCGGCTTCGGCCGCGGCAACGCCGTCAATGAGATCGGCGACGGCTGGGGCGCCTACGACAACGGACTCGCCAACGCCTACCTCATCCTCAAGGCGCGCGACATGGGCTTCGACACCCTGATCATGGGCTTCCGCGAGAGCGACCGGCTCCGCACCCTGTTCGGCATCCCCGACACCGAGGAGGTGATGGCCGTCATCGCCCTGGGCTACCGCGCCGCGGAGCCCGGCATGCCCAACCACAAGACCGTGGACGAGGTCGCGAAGTTCTTCTGATCGGCACGCGTCAGAGAGTGCTGTCAATGTCCCTATTTGACGGACATTGACAGCATTTTTGGCCTATTTTGTCGTCAATGTCCGGAAAACAGGGACATTGACGACAGTTGGGTAGTCATCCTATGGCGAACGCTCTTGAAACACACAAAATAAAAAACGGGTCGCCAGAACGACCCGTAAAGTTGGAGCGGTGTCGGGTATGTCCTGCTCCCCTCGGAATACTCACCGGACTAGTCCACGAGGGACATTGCAAAGGTAAGAATAGTTTTTTAATTCCCAGCGAAAAACTTCAACTTCTGCTAAGTGCCCTCAATGATTGACGGGATGCCACGCTAAGCATTTTTTACTAACTTTGCGCCATGAAGCGGTTCTGCCTGCTGTTCCTGTCGCTGCTGATGCTGCCGGGGCTTTGCGCCCTGGGGCAGACGCGCGTGCGCGGGACGGTGACGGACGCTCAGACGGGCGAGCCGCTCCCCTATGTGTCCGTCATCTTCCCCGGCACGCAGACCGGGACCATGACGGACACGGAGGGCGCCTTCTCACTGGAGTCGCCCCACGGCTACGCCAATGTCAGCTTCCAGATGCTCGGCTACGAGACGCTGATCGCCAGCGTCCGGCCGAACGCCCTCAATGCCGACCTCAAGATCAAACTCAACCCCGACACCTACGGCATCCAGGCCGTGGTCGTGAAGCCCCGGCGCGGCCGGGACAACGTGTACCGCAAACGCGGCAACCCCGCCGTGGAGCTGGTGGAGAAGGTCATCGCCCACAAGGCCGGCAACAACGCCAAGTCCCGGGACAGCTACCATGTGAAAAGCTGGGACAAGCTGCTCCTGTCGCTGGACAAGTTCGACGTGGACTGGCGCTCCGCCCCCTGGCGGGATTTCGCCTTCCTGGAGCAGTACGTGGACACTTCGCAGTTCCGCGGCACCCCGGTGCTCAACGTCGCCTTGAAGGAGAGTTTCTCCGACACATGGTTCCAGAAACGCCCCCGCCGCACCCGCACGTATATCAGCAAGCGCAACCGGCTCGGCCTGCAGGCCACCCTGGACGAAAGCCCCCTGGGAGAGAGCATCCAGTCCATCTTCGTCGATGCGGACATCTATGACGACGACATGGAAGTGCTGCTCAACCGCTTCGTCAGCCCGCTTTCTTCCAGCCTCGCCACCTCCTTCTACAAGTATTACATCTCGGACACCCTGCAGGTGGAGGGGACGGAATGCATCGACCTGACCTTCGTGCCCTTCAACAGCGAGAGCTACGGCTTCACCGGGCATCTGTATATCGTCAATGACGGCACGTACGCCCTGAAGAAATACTCCCTGGGCATCCCCGCCCACATCAACCTCAATTTCGTCAGGAACCTCGCCATCGAAGAGACTTTCGACCGCCTGGAGAACGGGGTCATGGCCTCGCGGGAGAAGAACACTTTCGCCCGCTTCTACCTGCTTCCGGGGCTGAACGAGATCTATGCCCACAAGACGCTCCTGCACCTGGACTACGACTTTGCCGCCCCGCCCATGCCGGACAGCCTGCTGCACCGGACCGAGGAGGTCACCGTGGCCAAGAAAGACCTGCGGCCCCCGCACGAATGGTGGAACGAGCACCGGCCGGTCCCCATGCCGGAGAAAGAGCAGATGCTCTACAACCTGTACGACGACATGTACACCTCGCCGCGCCTGCGATGGATCTTCAACACCGTCCAGTCGATCGGCGACCAGTACTTCCCCACCTATCCGGGCCGGCTCATGACGGGTCCGTCCGACCGGAAGAAGAGCAGGTTCGACATCGGCCCCCTCAACAACATGGTCCACTACAACGACCTGGAAGGCCTGCGCCTGCGCCTCGGCGGGACGACGACAGCCCGGCTGGACGACCAGAACTTCTTCAACGGCTACGTCGCGTACGGCTTCAGGGACCGGCGCGTCAAGGGCAATCTCACCTACATCCACAGTTTCGTTCCCAAGGAGACCCATCCCTTCGAGGCGTTCAAGAACAACCTGATCCTGTCGGCGACCTACGACCTCACGGCTCCCGGACAGACCTTCTCCCTGCTCGACCGGGACGACATCATGATGTCCAGCTTCACGCCCCGGCCGATGCAGTACGTACGCCGCTTCGAAGCACGTTACGAGCGGGAATGGCCGTCGAGGATCTCCCTCAACAGCTCCCTCACCTTCGACCATATCACGCCCGCCGGCACCCTGTCCTACCAGCGCTACGGCGCCGACGGCGCCCTTTCGCCGGTGAACGCCTTCAACGACTGGGCCTGGACGACCCGCCTGCGTTTCACCCCGGGCAAACCGCTCTATACGAACCGTCTGGGCAAGGAATCCCTCATCTCCTTCTCCAAGGACGCGCCGGCGGTCAGCCTCACCCACGCCCTGGGCTATTTCGACAACCGCTTCCCGTACAACAAGACGGAATTCTCCGCCCAGAAACGCTTCTGGCTGTCCGCCTTCGGCCACATCGACGCCGCCATCTCGACCGGCATCGTCTGGAACCGGGTGCCGCTGCCCGTCCTCTTCACGCCCAAGACCAACCAGTCCTTCATGCTCCAGTCGGACGCCTTCAACCTGCTGGCCCCGATGGAATTCGTGATGGACCAATACGCCGAGGCCAGCCTCACCTACTACCTCAAGGGCTGGATCCTCAACCGCATCCCGCTCATCAAGAGACTCAAGCTGCGCGAGGTCGTCTCGTTCCACATCCTCACCGGCTCACTCTCCGAGCGCAACAACCCGGTCTTCGGATCGGACGGGCTTTTCGCCTTCCCGGAGGGGACGCGGATGATGACGCCCCTCCCGTACATGGAATACAGCGTCGGACTGGAGAACATCCTCAAATTCATCCGGGTCGACTACATCCGCCGCATCAGCTACACCGAAGGCCTGAGCAAAGCCCAGAAGCACGGTTTCAAGGTCTCCTTCCGTTTCTCCCTGTAAGCCCCCGCCCATGAAAAAGCTCCTCCTCTTCCTGCTGGTCCTCCCCCTCTCCCTCGCCCCCCTGCGCGCCCAGGACGACGACGATCCCGCCCACTTCCGTCCGGCGCGGGTCGGCATCCTGCTGCAGGGCAACCTCGCCGGCGAGCAGATGTACATCGCCGAGTCGGTGCTGTCCGCCTATCCCGGCGCCGGCATCGAGGCCGGCGGCTTCGCGGACTACCACCTCGCCCGGCGCCTGCTGCTCGAGATGCAGTGCATCCTGGCCCTGCAGAGCGGCACCTATGCCGCGGCCCGGGAAGACCCGGGCTTCCTGCTCTGGAGCCGCGAAGGCACCTTCTCCCGCGTGGCGGACATGCGCCTGCTGGGCATGGACATCCCGCTGTATCTCGTCGGCCTGTTCCCTGCGGGCAACGGCTGCTTCCGCCTGGGGGCCGGACCGTTCACGCACCTCACCTTCCGGGCGTGGAGCCCCGGCGACAGGGATTTCGTCACGCCTTACAAGCGGGTGTACTCCGTGGACGACGTGACGGGCAAGCCCCGCTACCTGCTGAACGACAGCCACGCCGGTGTCGGCGTGCTGCTCGGATACGAGTTCCGGTCTGGCCTGCAGCTCAACCTGAGCGGGAAATACAGCATCATCGACATCATCAACTACGAGAGCGAGCGCTCCTACGCCCGCCCCTACAAACTCTCACTGGGGGTCGGATACCGCTTCTAGGCGCGTCTAGTGGCCGGCCATCCACTCGGACGGGGTCTGCCCGGTGACTTTCTTGAAATTACGGAAGAAAGAAGTGTCCCCGGCGAAGCCCGATTGGGCACAGACCTGCGCGACCGTCAGTGTGTCGTCCTTGCGCAGGAGCAGCTCCTGCGCGTGGCGCACCCGGAATCCGTTGACATAATCGGAAAAGGACATGCCGGTCTGGCGGTTGATGCAGGCCGAAACATAGGTCCGGTTGGTGCCCAGCGCATCGGCCACGTCCGTGACCTTCAGGCCGGGCGTCAGATAGACCTGCTTCTCGGTCATCAGCTGCTGGACACGCTCCAGCAGCGCCCGCTGCGCACGGTCGTCTTCGTCATCCGGAACCGGTGCGTCCGGCCCTCCGGCGGCCATCTCGTCGGCGGTATACTCCATCAGGAGGCCTACATGGAAGATGCCGAACAGCAGCGCGCTTAACAGCAGGGAGGGAAGGATCACAAACTGGCGGTTGCTGAAAAAATCGCGTCCCAGGACGCTTACAACGGCAGCGATGACAGCTGCGGGAATCAACAGGTAGAACAGGCTCCTCAGTTCGCGCGGAGACTTGCGTTCCGTGTCCGCATAGAAATTCTACACCTTGCGGTCATAAACCGTCAGGCGGCGCAGCACCGACACGCTGATCACGATGAGCTGCACCAGGAAAACAATCCGGATCGGGATAGCCAGCGAATCGACGGACCCGCCGCAGGCGACGACCACGGCCAGGACGACACCCGCTATCACCGAAGGGGCAAGCACCCATCCGGCGGGCAGCTTGAGCTGGTCCGGCTCCGTCAGGGCGCGGATGTAGATCCAGAAAAGCGGGAACACAGCCAGGTGGCAGAAATAGTAGACCGCACGGAACAGCGGGATCTCCTCCCCGTTGAAAAACAGCGCATGGCAGAAATACAGCACCATGCACGTGAAAGCTAACAGGGAGAGATACCGGTGCGCAGCGGAATCCACCGCATCGCGGCGGAGCAGCAGGATCAGCCACCAGCAAAGGCAGATGCAGAATGGCAGCGATGAGAAGATGCAATATAGCGTGTCGTCCATATCTTCCGGTGTCTGAAGGCGTGCAAAGTTAAGAAATAGTCACTATCTTTGCAAGCCATGTCTGCGCACGCCCATCATACCCACGCGGTGGAAGTGCCCGGGAGCAAATCCGCCCGGAACGCCTACCGCATCGCCATCGCCCTCAACGCCGGTTTCGTCATCCTCGAAGTCGTCGTCGGCTACCTCTACCATTCCCTCGGCCTCGTCTCCGACGCCGACCACAAACTCATCGACGTCTTCGCCCTCGTCCTCGCCCTGGTCGGCTTCCGCCTGGCCAGCAAGGACAATTTCCACCGGGTGTCCGCCGGCATCGCCCTCGTCAACGGCCTCATCCTGCTGGTCGCCGTGGGCGTGATCGTCGCGGAGAGCATCGCCAAGTTCGCCCACCCCGAGCCGGTCAGCGGGACCGCCATGTCCTGGACTGCGGGGGTCGGCATCCTCGTCAGCGGCCTCAGCGCCATCCTGCTGATGCGCCACCGCAAGGACATCAACACCCGCGCCGCATTCCTGCACATGGCCACGGATTCGCTCCTGTCGCTGGGCGTCGTCATCTCCGGCATCGTCATCAACCGCACCGGCGCGGACTTCATCGACCCTGTCGTCAGCCTGGTCATCGCCGCCTTCATCCTCTTCAACACGGTCCGGCTGCTCATCGAGGCCATCCGCACCCTGTCGGCGAAGCAGGAGACCGCCTAGCGCCGCCCGCGCCATTCCCGCGGGCTCATCCCGACCACGTCGGCGAACTGCCGCTTGAAATTGGACTTGTCCGGGATGCCCACCATCTGCCCCACCACCGATATCGGCAGTTCCGGGTGCAGGCGCAGCAGCGCCATGGCCTCACGGATGCGCAGCGCCTTCCGCCATGCGAGCACGTGCCTGCGCTCGTGGATGTGGATGTAAGCGCTCAGCTGGTCGGACGGCACGCCCATATCCGCGGCGATGTCCTCCAGCGTCGGAAGGTTCTTTACATAGGAACGGCCCTGCACCCAGTCCGCCACCACCGCCCCGATCCGGGCGTCAATCTGCTTCTGCACCGGCGGGATGCCAAGCCGGAATACCCGGCGTTTGAAAACTTTCATTATATTTGCGTTTTGAAATTTAGATACCTCATTTTCTTATGTTCGATAATCTGTCAGACAGGCTGGAACGGTCCTTCAAGATCCTGAAGGGCGAAGGGAAGATCACCGAAGTCAACGTGGCCGAGACCCTCAAGGAGATCCGCCGGGCGCTGCTCGACGCGGACGTTTCCTACAAGGTCGCCAAGGATTTCTGTGACAGGGTGAAGGCGAAAGCGATGGGAGCCAACGTGCTGACGGCCGTCAAGCCGCAGCAGATGATGGTCAAGATCGTCCACGACGAGCTGGCCGCATTCATGGGCTCGGAGCACGCCGAAATCAACCTCAAGGGCTCTCCCGCCATCGTGCTCGTGGCCGGCCTGAACGGCTCCGGCAAGACGACCTTCTCCGGCAAGCTGGCCCTCCACGTGAAGAGCAAGCGCGGGATGAAGGTCCTGCTCGCCGCCTGCGACACCTTCCGCCCCGCCGCCATCGAACAGCTCAAGACGCTCGGCGCCCAGGTGGGCGTGGATGTCTTCGCCGAAGACGGCGAGAAGGATCCCGTGAAGGTGGCGAAGGACGCCATTCAGCACGCCCGCCAGCAGGGCTACAGCGTCGTGGTCGTGGATACGGCCGGCCGCCTGACGGTGGACCAGGAGCTGATGGAGGAGATCTCCACCCTGCACAAGGCCGTCGCCCCGACCGAGACGCTGTTCGTCGTGGACGCCATGACCGGACAGGACGCCGTCGAATCCGCCAGGGCCTTCAACGAAGCCATCGACTACGACGGCGTGGTCCTCACCAAGATGGACGGCGACACCCGCGGCGGCGCCGCGCTCTCGATCAAGGCCGTGACCGGCAAGCCCATCAAGTTCGTCTCCTCAGGCGAGAAGATGGAGGCGCTCGACATTTTCTATCCCGCCCGCGTCGCGGACCGCATCCTCGGCATGGGAGACGTCGTCTCCCTCGTGGAAAAGGCCCAGGAGCAATATGACGAGAAGGAAGCACGGGCCTTGAAAAAGAAAATCGCGCAGAACCAGTTTACGATCGACGATTTCTACAAGCAGATCAAGCAGGTCCAGAAGATGGGCAACATGAAGGACCTCGCCGGGATGCTCCCGGGCATGGACAAGGCCCTCAAGGACGTGGACATCCCCGACGATGCGTTCAAGCCCACCGAGGCCATCATCCAGTCCATGACACCGTACGAAAAGGAACACCCGGAATGCCTGAACGGCTCCCGGCGCCAGCGGATCGCGAAAGGTTCCGGCACCACTGTGGCGGATGTCAACAAATTGCTCAAGCAGTTCGAGCAGACCCGCAAGATGATGAAGATGGCCGTGGACGGCTCCCTTCAGCAGCGTCTCAAGGCGTTCAGGAGATAAGAATCAGAACAGCAGCTCCATATCCGCCGCCATCAGGGGGGCGACGAGCTTCTCCGGCTCGAAATGCCATTCCCCGATCACGGAGCGGTCACCGATCAGCACGGGATCCACGGTCCCGTGCTTTTTGATGTACTGGTACACCATCTCGCGAATCTCCGGATAGCGCGCCACGACGCGCGCGTCGGTCTCCTCTTTGGGGATGCCCGCACCCAGGATGACGGTGTCTCCGCCCCCGCTCGCGCGGTAGGAGGTCAGCGCCACGTTGTACCATGCCTCGGGACTGAAAGCGGAACCATCCGCCATGCTCTTGATCTTCACGCGCTTGCCGTAAGGCTGCGTCACGTCCACGGTGTACACCAGGCCGCCGGCCGAATCGAAGTTGTAGCTGCGGTATGCGAAGGACCAGCGGGGTGCGCCCGTGCGGGCGTCCGGCTCGTCCACGATCCTCAGGACGTGCTGACCTGGGGTCTGGATCCAGTGGTCGTAGGAATATTCCAGGAAGCCCCTGATCTCGCTGCCCGTCATCCGCATGACGCAGAGCTGGTTCTCGTAGGGATAGATCGTGAACATGTCGTTGTAGATCACCTCCCCTGACCTGACGGTGCCGTTGAAGGTCAGCGGCGCGGCCATGGAGACCTGCGCCTCCGGGACGGCAAGCTGGACGGTATGCAGCAGGTTGAGATAGTCGCACATCCCCTCATAGGCCTCGCGGGTCCGCAGCTCCATCGCCAGCGTGCCGACAGGCTGCAGGGTGAACGCCTTGACCTTGTCGAAAGCCGGGCGGAAACACTCCTTCATCGCCTCGTCCACCTTGTTCTTGTCCAGACGGACATACTCCCCACGGACTTGCCGGCCGGTTTTCGAAGACGTGACTACGGCGTGCCCGACATTGCCCGCACGGGCGCCGCCGTTGATCAGCCAGGTCCCGTGCTCCTCCTTCACGAAGGGACGGTGGTCGTGCGAGCAGACCAGGATGTCCACGCCCTTGAGGCCCGGCAGCAGGTCCAGACCCTGGCTTTCCAGGCTGGATCCGTCACCCTCCCCCGTACCGGAATGCGTCAGGGCGACGACCAGGTCGGGGTGCTCCTTCGCGCGGACGCGGTCCACCCACTCCTGCAGGCAGGGAATCAGGGACTTGAACTCGATGCCGCTCCAGACCGGCTCGTCCAGCCAGGCCTTCATGTTGGGGTTGGTGAAGCCGATCACAGCCACCTTCAGGCCGCCTCGGCGGAAGACTTTGTAGGGCGGGAAATACGGCTCGCCATTGTCCGTCCGGACGGCGTTGGCCGCCATGAAAGGGATGCCGCGCGCGGCGAGCTGCGCATTGATCTTGTCGTAGACCGGATGGCCCGTCTCGATGTCGTGGTTGCCCACCGCCACGGCGTCGTATTTCATGTACGAAACCAGCTGTACGAAGAGATGCTCCCCGGTCGTGTCCACGTAATTGAAGTAATAGGGCGCGTTGTCCCCCTGCAGGCAGTCGCCCGCGTCCAGAAGCAGGACGTTCTTCGGGCCGACGGCACGGCGCAGGCTGTCCACCCAGGCGCTGACGGACATCAGGCTGGTCTTGCCGGCCTGGCCTTCGACGTAGGGTTCGTCGAACCAGGATCCGTGGACGTCACCTGTCGTGACGATGTGGAGGGTACGCTCCCCGGGGGAGCAGGCTGCCGCGATTGCAAGCAAGGAAACGGCGAGCAGGTTCAGTGCACTGTGTTTCATGTGCGCAAAAATACTAAATTTGCATCGAATATGAAGTTGTTCACCGAAGTCGGCTGCGAAAAGTTATCAACAATCGCGCGCACGGACACCGTGTGCGTGCTGGGCAGCTGCTTTGCCGACGAGATGGGCGCGCGCCTGTCCGACGCCGGCTTCGACGTGCTCCGCAACCCTTTCGGCACCCTGTACAACCCCGCCTCCATCGCCGCTGCCGTGGCGCGGCTGGACAGCGCGGCGCCTTTCACGCAGGAAGACTGCGTGGAGATGGGCGCCGGCGCGGGACGCGTGTGCAGCTTCTCGCACCACACCTCTTTCGCCCGCCCCACGGCGGAAGAATTCCTCGCGAACGCGAATGCGCGATTGAAAGAGGACGCGGCGCGCTGGCGCGCATGCACGTACGTGATCCTCACCCTCGGCACGGCATGGGTCTGGCGTGCGCTGGAGCGGCCCGGCGCGCCCGTCGTCGCCAACTGCCTCAAGCGGCCCGCGCGGGAGTTCTCCCACGAGCTGCTCGGCGTGGACGCCTGCGCTGCGCTGCTGCGCGGCATCATCGACGCCCACCCAGGGAAGCGCTTCCTGCTGACCGTCTCCCCCATCCGCCATCTCGGCGACGGCGCCCGCGCCAACACCCTCTCCAAATCCACCCTGCATCTCGCGGTGGAAGCAATCATTCGTCATTCCGGGCTTGACCCGGAATCTCAAACCGATTACTTCCCGGCCTGCGAGATCGTCCTTGACGAGCTCCGCGATTACCGATTCTTCGCCGACGACCTCGTCCACCCCGCCCCCGCCGCCGTCCAGATCGTCTGGGAGCGCTTCCTGGACGCCTGCACCGACCCCGCCGACCGTCCGGCCATCCTCGCCGCCGAGCGCGCCGCCCGCGCCGCCCGGCACAGGTCCCTGCAATAAAAATCAAAAAAGTTGAAAAAAGATTTGGAAGTTTGAAAAAATGTCGTACCTTTGCGGTGTACTATTGAACTAATACACTACAAAGGCAATGATAAACATCCACAATCTAGCATTCAGCTACGGCAAGAACGAGGTCCTCAAGAACATCTCGATGGCCCTCGAGCCCGGCAGGATCTACGGCCTGCTCGGCGAAAACGGCGTCGGCAAGACGACGCTCCTGACCCTCCTCTGCGGCCTCAAGAAGACCCAGAAAGGCACCATCTCCGCGGACGGCCGCGACCCCTACAAGCGCGAGCCCGCCCTTCTGCAGGACCAGTACTACCTCCCAGACGAGGTGGCACCGGTCAACGACAAGGCCTACAGCTGGGCCAAGGCCTCCGGCAAATTCTGGCCGGACTTCTCCCTGGAGAAGTTCGAGACCATCCTGCGCGAGCTCGAAGTCGATCCGCAGCAGAAGATGAACGCCATGTCCGCCGGCCAGCTCAAGAAGACCTACATCGCCTTCGCGCTCGCCTGCGGCACGCGCTACCTCTACCTCGACGAGCCGACCAACGGCCTGGACATCCCGTCCAAGGCGCAGTTCCGCTCCGCCCTGATGAAGTACACCCGCGAGGACTCCACGATCGTGATCTCCACCCACCAGGTCCGCGACCTGGAGAACATCATCGACCCGATCATCATCCTGGACCGCCGCGACGTGCTGCTCAACGCCACGGTCGAGCGGATCGCGGAGAAGCTCTTCTTCGACTACGGTACCACCCTGCACCCCGAAGCCCTCTACTCCGAGCAGCTGCCCGGCGGCTTCATCCAGGTCCTCCCCAACCCGGACAAGGCCGACAGCAAGGTGAACATCGAAGCCCTGTTCAACACCGTCCACAAGCACAAAGATTTCGTCAAAAACCTCTTCGACCATGAATAACGTATTTGACTTCAAGCGCTTCGGCAACTATTTCCTGTACGACCTCCGCCGCGCGAAAAACAACTACGCCATCTCCCTGCTGGTCATCGGCCTGCTGCCGGTCGCACTGTACATCATCACCCAGTTCTTCAGCCTCATCACAGGCAACGGCCTGACCGAGCTGAGCGATGTTCCCAAGTTCGTCACCATCTTCACCGGCATCGCCATCGTGATGCTGGGCGCCGGCGCCAAGATCTACGGCAGCATCACCGAGAAGCGGGCCGGGTCGGACTACCTGATGCTCCCCGCCTCCACGCTCGAGAAATGGCTCTCGATGTTCCTGGTCGTCTGCGTCGTCCTGCCTGCCGCCCTGTTCGCGCTGATGCTGGTCAGCGACGGTATCATGTCCCTGCTCTTCCCGAACACCTATGGCGGCCGCGCCCTGAACCCGGACTTCGCCCGCGAGCTCACCGAAAACCTCATGGACAAGGAAGGCTTCTACTTCAACCTGCCCGCCGTCATGTTCCTGAACTGGAGCGAGACCCTGCTGATCTTCACCCTCGGCGCCGTCTGCTTCAAGAAAGCCAAGGTGGCCAAGACGCTCCTCTGCCTGCTTGCCTTCAGCATGGTCATCTCTCCGCTGATGCTCCTCATCTTCGGCAACACCAGCATCGACGCCGACTGGGTGGCAGAACACTTCAGCGATCCCGACAAGGCCGTCGCCGCGGTCAACTGGACCCTGAGCATCATCTACACCGTCGTCCTCGGCGGCCTGCTCGCCGGCCTGTACTTCCGCCTCCGGACACTTAAACATTAATCATATGGAATTCGACGCCAACAAACCCATCTACATCCAGATCGCGGACAATCTCTGCGAGCGGATCCTCTCCGGGGAGTTCAAACCCGGCGGGCGCATCCCCTCGGTCCGGGAATGGGGTGCGCAGATCGGGGTCAACCCCAACACGGTGGCCCGGTCGTACGAAATCCTCACGGACCGCAAGGTCATCTTCAACCAGCGCGGCATCGGCTTCTTCGTGGACGGCAACGCCATCGACGTGATCCGGGAGACGGAACGCCGCAAATTCATCGAGGAGGAGCTCCCGCTCTTCCGCGGCCGCGCCGCCCTGCTCGGCATCGACCTCAAGGAATTCATCGATTAAAAGGAAAAAACATGAAAAGAATCGCATACCTCCTCGCAGCCGCCATGCTGCTCTCCCTCCCCTCCTGCCGCTTCGTCCGCATCAGCGACGAGCTCAAGCAGCAGTTCCGGGACAACATCAGCGCCGACCTCGAATTCAACGACGACGACGCCACCAGCAAAGAAACCATCACAGCAAGTGACAATTACATTACGCGCAACGACATGACCGGTGAATTCCACTCCCTCCAGTGCAACGTCCCGGGCGACGTGATCTACACCCCCGGCGACTGCGCCATCACCCTCAACGGGCCCGACAACGTGCTCCAGCACATTCTCATCGACAACAAGAACGGCACCCTGGTCGTCAAGACCGACGGCGTCACCGTCCGCAAGCTCAAGAAATTCACGATCCGGCTCTCCTGCCCGGTCCTCGAAGAGACCGTCTTCAACGGCGCGGTCGACTTCAGCGCCCCGGAGGGCATCACCGCCCTTGACTTCAACGCCGTGATCAACGGCGCGGGCGACGTCGACATCAACGGCCTGAAGGCCGACAAGGCGGAGATCACCGTCAACGGCGCCGGCGACATCGACATCAGCAAGCTGGACTGCGAATCCATCAGCGTGGCCGTCAACGGAGCGGGCGACGCCGTCGTCTCCGGCAAGGCCGCCAGGGCCAGCCTGAACATCAGCGGAGCCGGCGACATCGACGCCCGCGCGCTCCAGTGCGACGACATCGACACCAAGGTCCGCGGCGTCGGCTCGATCAGGCGCCCGTAGGGATCGCCCCCAAAACAATAAACTATCATAACGAAACGGCGGGAACCCTGTGAAGGATTCCCGCCATTTTTTCCGGAGCGTGGGTTAAACTTAAATACTACTTTCTAACAAATATTTTTAGAGGTTTTTGACAGTGCAAACATAAAAAAACCGGACCAGTTGCGGTCCGGTTTTTCGACGAACGGGCGGATTTCTTCGACGAACGCCCGGTTTCGGGATCCTTACTCCTCCTCGGGCTTCATGGTCGTGTAGACGTTGGTCACGTCCTCGTCGTCCTCCAGCATGCCCGTGAGCTTGTCGAGGGTGGCGCGCTGCTCGGCGGTGACGTCCTTGAGGTCCACGTTCGGGATCTGCTCGAAGCCGCCGGAGATGAGCTCGTAGCCGTTCTCCTCGATGTACTTCTGGATCTGGCCGTAGGCGCTGTACTCGCCGTACATCACGACGACGGGCGTCACGTTGCCGTCCTTGTCCTCCTCTTCCTGGCGGAAGAGCTCCTCCACGCCGTAGTCGATGAGTTCGAGCTCGAGCTCCTCGAGGTCGACGCCCTCCTTCTCCTTGACGCGGAAGGTGCACTTGCGGTCGAACATGAAGCTGACGGAGCCGGTGGTGCCGAGCGAGCCGCCGCACTTGTTGAAGTAGCTGCGGACGTTGGCCACGGTGCGGGTGTTGTTGTCCGTCGCGGCCTCCACGAGATAGGCGATGCCGTACGGGCCGAAGCCTTCGTAGATGATCTCCTTGAAGTCGCCCTGCTTGCTCTCGGTCGCCTTCTTGATGGCGCGCTCGATGTTCTCCTTGGGCATCTGCTCCGCACGGGCCTCGGCCATGAGGGCACGGAGGCGCGGGTTGCCGGTCACGTCGGGACCACCCTGCTTGACGGCGATGGTGATCTCCTTGCCCAGCTTGGTGAACGTACGGGCCATGTGGCCCCAGCGCTTAAGTTTGCGCTCCTTGCGGAATTCGAATGCTCTTCCCATGGTTATTCGGAAACTCTGGCGATGTACTTGTCGATGTCGTAAGCCTCGATGGACTGCGGGTAGCTCTCCTTGACGGCGCTGTAGCAGGCAAGCGCCTCGGCCTTCTGGCCAAGGGCCTCGTGGGCGGTGCCTTCCTTGACTAGGTAGGAGGCGGCGAAGACGTTGTCGGCGCGGTCGGCGGCAGCCTTGTAGCTGCGGACGGCGGCGGCGTAGTCGCCGAGACCGACGTAGGCGTCGCCTTCGCAGGCCTTGGCGCGGGCGGCGAGGATGGGCTCCTTGCCCTTGTACTTCTTCAGGTAAGCGAGCGCCTCGTCATAGTTGCCGAGCTGGAGCTCGCAGATGCCGGCGTACAGGTACACGGCCTTGCCGGACTTGGTGCCGTACTCGGCGATGATGTCCTCGAAGCCGAGGTTGTTGCCGTCGCCGCTCAGGGCGAGGGCGTACTCCCCGTTCTGGAAATTCATCTCGGCGGGGTAGGTCTGCTGCATCGCTTCGGCGCACTTGGGCTGGTAGATGAACTTGTTGTACGCGAGGACGCCGAGGCCGATCACGAGGATGGCGGCCACGACGATCCAGATTGTCTTCTTGTGTTCGTTGTAGAACTGCTCGGTGGCGGAGACGGTCTGCTCGATGTTCTCCTGCCGCTGGGCTTCCTTGTCTTTCAGGTTTTTCTGAGCCATATTGTTGTATTATTTGATTTCCGCTTTATAATAGCCCGCAAAATTAGAAAAAAACCTTTAACTTTGCAAATATGGCGGTGCTTCAGAAAATAGTCATCCAGGACTTCCGCAACATCCGTTTGCAGGAGCTCTCCTTCTCGCCCAACATCAACTGCATCAGCGGCGGCAACGGCGAGGGAAAGACGAATCTGCTCGATGCGATCTGGTACCTGTCGATGACCAAGAGCGCCTTCTCCACCTCCGACCGCTACAACTTCCGCCACGGCACGTCCGCCTTCGCCCTGTCCGGCACCTACGGGATGCCCGGCGGGACGACCGCCCGCTTCAGCATCCGCGTCGCCGACGGCGGGCAGAAGACTGTCCGGCGGGACGACAAGCCCTATGCCCGCATCTCCGAGCACATCGGCGTGCTGCCGATCGTCATGGTCTCCCCCGCCGACATCGCGATGGTGAGCGAGTCGGGCGAAGAGCGCCGCAAGTTCGTCAACGCCGTGCTTTCGCAGATGGAGCAGCCCTACCTTTCCGACGTCCAGCAGTACAACCGCTTCCTGCTGCAGCGCAACAAGCTGCTGAAGGCGGGCGTCTGGGATGAGGACCTGCTGAGCACCTTCGACGAGCGGCTCGCCGCCCTGGCGGTGCCCATTTTCGCGCGCCGCGCGGCATTCTGCGAGAGCCTGGTCCCCATCGTGCAGCAGTACTACGCGGAGATCTCCGGCGGCCGGGAGCAGGTTGGCATCAGCTACCAGTCGGACCTGCAGCGGGGCGACCTGAGGCAGCTGCTGCTCGAGCGCCGCGAGCGCGACCGCGTCTTCAAGTTCACCACCGCCGGGGTGCAGCGGGACGACTTCCTGTTCACGATGGACGGGCACCCGATCCGCCGCTGCGGCTCCCAGGGGCAGCAGAAGTCCTTCCTGGTCGCCCTCAAGTTCGCCCAGTACGAGGTCATGAAAGCCGCCTACGGCTATCCGCCCGCGATGCTGCTGGACGACCTCTTCGACAAGCTCGACATGAACCGCGTGGCCAACCTGCTGCGCATGGTCGCCGACAAATCCTTCGGGCAGATCTTCCTGTCCGACTCCAACAAGGTCCGCACGGAGTCCATCGTGGACTCGCTGACCGCGGACCGCAGCTATTTCCGGACGGAAGGAGGCGTCTTCACCCCCGTCAATGAGTAGGGTCTCCCGCAAGAGCGCCGTCCCCCTGGGTGAACTCATCCAGGAATACCTCAGGTCCAGCCGCCTGGCCGGCGGCCACAACACCCAGCGCATCTTCGCCGCGTGGGATGCCGCCTCCGGCGCAGCCCGCTACACGGTGCGCCGCTTCTTCCGCGACGGCCGGCTCTACATCACCGTGGACTCCTCGGTGGTGCGCAGCCAGCTGTCCTTCCAGCGCCAGGCGCTCCTGGACAAGGTCAACGCCCTGCTGGCGGAGGACGAACTGTTCATCCGCGACCCCTCCGGGGAGGGCGTCGTCAAAGAGCTGATCCTGAAATGAAATTCGTCATAGACAAAGCCATCCCCTTCGTCGAAGGCGTCTTCGAGCCCTATGCCGAGGTCGTCTACAAGGAGGGACCCGACATCCGCCGCGCCGACCTCAAGGGCACCGACGCCCTGGTGATCCGCACCCGCACGCGCTGCGACGCTTCCCTGCTCCGCAGGACCCCCGTCAAGATGATCGCCACCGCCACGGTGAGCCTGGACAACATCGACCTGGACTGGTGCAAGGACCACGGCATCTATGTCAAGAACGCCTCCGGCTGCAACGCCGGCGGCGTCACGAACTACGTCTTCTCCGCCCTCTACGCCATGGCCGCCCGCAAGAGCATCCCCCTCACCGGAGCCACCATCGGCATCATCGGCCTGGGCGCCGCCGGGCAGCGCGTCGAGGAGACGGCGCTGGCGCTCGGCTTCAAGACCCTCCGTTACGATCCGCTCCGCGCCGCCGCGGAAGGCCCCGCCGACTTCCACGATCTGGACTACGTCCTCGCCGGATCGGACATCATCACGATGCACATCCCGGTCAACGACACCACCCGGGGCATGGCGGACGCCGACTTCTTCGCCAGGATGAAGCAGGGCGCCATCTTCATCAACACCGCCCAGGGCGAACTGGTCGTGGAGCGGGACCTCATCGACGCCATCCCCCGCCTCGGCTCCGTGGCCCTGGACACCTGGTGCCACGAGCCGGACATCAACCGCGAGCTGATGGACCTGGTGGACATCGCCACGCCGCACATCGCCGGCTACACCCTGCAGGGCAAGCAGACCGGCACCTCGCTGGCCATCCGCTCCGTCGCCCGCTTTTTCGGCCTGTCGGACCTGTACGACTTCTTCCCCACCACGGACATCGTCGAGTACCAGGCCGTGCGCATTGACGCCCACGACAAGTCGCAGGGGCAGATCGCCGCGACGATCCAGTACAACTACCCCATCTTCACGGACGACTTCATGTTCCGCATGGCCCCGGACCGCTTCAGCGAGCTGCGGGCGAACTATAGCTACCGACGAGAATTCTATTTCTGAAACCACATAACACTATGGACAAAGACACCATGAACGCCCAGATCGAGCGCTTCCGCAAGGGATTCCCCTGGCTGAAGATCGACTCGCCCGCCACCCCCGGCCACGGGATCGAAGTACTCTCCGAAGCACGCCAGGACGAAGCCGTCCGCTACGTCGACGAGGCCGAAGTCGCCGGACGCTGCAAGTTCGTCCCCGCCTCCGGCGCCGCCTCCCGCATGTTCAAGGACATCTTCGCCGGGATGGACACGCCCAATGACGCCACGCAGAAGCTGGCGCAGAATCTGGAGAAGTTTGCCTTCTACTCCCCCGAGGTGTTCGGCACGGCCCCCTTCGACCCCGCCGCGACCGCCCGCAAGCTCCTCACCGACGCCGGACTCGCCTACGGCAGCAAGCCCAAGGGCGTGCTGAAGTTCCACCGCTACCCCGCCGAGACGCGCACCGCCCTGGCGGAGCACCTGGTCGAGGGCCAGGCCTACATGCGCAACGCTGACGGCAGCGTGGACCTCGTCGTCACCATCTCCCCCGAACACCAGGCCCTGTTCGAGACCGCCGTCGCGGAGATCAAGGACGCCTACGAGGCGCGCTACGGCGTGCGCTACAACATCCGTTTCACCTACCAGGCCAAGGAGACCGACACCCTGGCTGTGGATGCCGGCAACAAGCCCTTCCTCAAGGAGGACGGCAGCATCCTCACCCGCCCCGCCGGCCACGGCGCCCTCATCCACAACCTCAACGCGCTGGACGCGGAGCTCGTGAGCATCAAGAACATAGACAACGTCTGCGTGGAGCGCATGCAGCCCGCCACCTACCGCTGGAAGAAGGTCCTGATGGGCCGCGCGCTGGAGCTGCGCGACCGCATCCACGGCTACATCTTCGCCCTGGACCAGCTCACGATGGTGCGCAAGCAGATGTCCGACCTTGCCTTCATCCCCGGCAACGTCGTGTACCTCGACGATCCCTTCGCCACGCCCGAATGCCAGGACCTCTGCAACGAGATCGAGGCCTTCCTGCGCGACGAGCTCTGCATCGAGATCCCCGAGCCCAGGGACAGCCGCGACCGCGCCGAGCTGCTGCGCGCCAAGCTGGACCGCCCCATCCGCGTCTGCGGCATGGTCAAGAACCTCGGCGAGCCGGGCGGCGGCCCCTTCATCATCCGCGACAAGGACGGCTCCACCTCCCTGCAGATCCTCGAGGGCGCCCAGATCAACCCCGACGACCCGCAGGCCGTCGCCGCCCTCAAGGCCGCCACGCACTTCAACCCGGTGGACCTCGTGTGCATCCTGCGCCGCCACGACGGCAGCAAGTTCGACCTGCTCGACTACGTGGACGAGGAGACCGGCCTGATCAGCTCCAAGAGCTACCAGGGCCGCGAACTCAAGGCCCTCGAGCTCCCCGGCCTGTGGAACGGCTCGATGTCCGACTGGAACACCCTCTTCGTCGAAGTCCCCATCGAGACCTTCAACCCGGTCAAAGTCGTCCTCGACCTGCTCCGCGACGCGCACCAGTAGCGACGGTCATTTCGAGCGAAGTCGAGAAATCTATTTTGATTGTTTGAAAAAAGTTGTATCTTTGCAGTCCCTTTCGAGGGCATCTGGGTGTGGCGCAGTTGGTAGCGCACCTGGTTAGGGACCAGGAGGTCGCTCGTTCAAGTCGAGTCACCCAGACACAAAAGAGCCGCGGATTGCGGCTCTTTTTGTGTCTGGGTCGTGAAAGAATCTCCCAATCCGTTACGGTTTTGGCCCCTATTCAGGCACAGAATGCCGAAAATTCGATTCTGTTCTTAAAAACGGCCATTTTTGAGAACAAACTTCGCGGGGTAATGCGTATCTTTAAACCGAGAAATCTGAATTTGAAATAATACCATGACTAAAGCTAAATTTCTTCTCTTCTTCGGCCTTTGCCTCATCATTACCGCGTGTGGAAATCAAGGGCAAGTTCCTGCGAACGAGGATTTCTTTGACAGCGTAACCGAGGCGCTTTCAAACGACGGGAACATTGACCTTAGCCGCCTCCAATGGACCAGGGAGCCGCAGTCCTTTGAAGTGAATGACGGTATCATTACCATCACAACGGCTCCGCATACCGATCTTTGGCAGCGGACATATTATCATTTCCGCAACGACAATGCTCCCGTGCTCCAGATGAAGACCAGAGAGAAGTTCTTCAGTTTTGTAGTGAAGACAGACTTTTCGCAGAGCCATCAACGCTTTGACCAGTGTGGCATCGTAATGTATCTGGACTGTGACAACTGGCTCAAAGGATCCGTAGAATTTGAGAACGAGGAATTCCAGCATCTGGGCAGTGTCGCCACCAACAACGGCTACTCGGATTGGGCCACCACAGCAATACCTGCCAATGTCAAAACCATGTGGTACCGGTTCTCCAGGAGGGAGGATGACTTCTGTATCGAATGCTCAAACAATGGCGTGGACTTCAGTCAGATGCGTGTATGTCACATGTACGCTGCCACGGACGCTATCAGTTTCGGCATTTATGCCTGCTCTCCGGAAGAGTCTTCCTTCACGGCCGTTTTTACGGATATGAAGATTACCGAATGTGCGTGGAAAGCTCACGACGGGCAGCAGCCTGACCATGAGTAATCGCTAAATTCCGTTTTACCGGCATACCCTTCCAGGAAAGCATTCTTTTCCAACTCTGCTGGAGATAAATGCTCCGGAAAAGTGTTTCCCCATTGACGTATAGGGAGGGGGGCTAAATATTGTGTGATTGTACGTGCGTGATATCAAGCATATTTTAATGCCCCGCAACACTGTAACGACCTCAATAATTTACCTCGTAACACTGTTTTTGGGTTAATTAAGACCTCGAAACACTGTTTTTGGGTTCTTTTTTGTACTCGTTTACATGTTTTCATGTACTTTAAAGTACGTGTGCGCACGTTTTTTTGTTCTTTAAAGAACGCGTTTGCATGTTTTCGGGTCTTTCAATTACCTCGTTTACGTGTAATTTAGTTAATTGAAAAGGTGCGATACACTGTTTTCGAGTTATTCGTCCTTGTGTTAATTTATATTGTGATGTTGTCGTAAACAAAGTTTGATTATAACGGACGCCGTTGGAATACTGTAAACAATTAACTATCTTTGGTATTTGAAAAGTGATGCACTGCGATGGAAAAACGCCCGTTCGATTCCCGTCAGGAATATGTAAGCCCGGCCATCTGGATCTGGATCTGCCCCGCCCAGACTGAGTTGTGCCTGCAGACCAGTAATGGAGCCACGACGGAAAACTATGAAGAAGAAGACATTTGGAACAAATAAACTGCGATGGCTATGAAACATGTATTCAGACTGATGATGTGCGCGGCCATTGCTGCTGCACTCTGCTCCTGCGAAAAGAAGGAGTTCAACGAGCCGACGGGCGACATCAACGTTCCGGAGGGTTATCACATCCAGGAGTTCTCCGCCAAGAGCGAGGCTACCAAGACGAATCGGGATGATAACGGCAGTACAGTGTGGTCCCCCGATGACCGCATCACTGTTTTCTGGGATTCCGGGAACTGCTCTGCCGACTGTGTCAGCGGTGAAGATTCCGGCACGGCAACGTTCCGCTCCGTCATCCCCGATGGGACGACCGTCATCTATGCAGCCTATCCGGAGGGTTGCCACGCCGAATTGAGCGTAGCTACGGATGAAATCGAGGTTGAGATTGAGAGCGAGCAGCCCGGTTCGTTTTCGGCCGGCAACATCGCCGCTGCAAAGGCTGACGGCAACATGCTCAGTTTCTTCAACGTCAATGCCTTCCTCTGCTTCGAGATTCCTGGCGAAGACATCTCGAAGGTTGTTGCCGAGAGTGTGAGCGGCGCCGCCCTTGCCGGGAAGCAGGTCGTCTCCTTCGCGGGAGAGAATCCCGTTCTCGGCGACCGGAGCGACCCTGTCTCCTCCATCACGATGTCCGTTAACGGCAGCGGCAGGTACTATATGTCGATCCTCTCAGGCGTCCAGCATGCAAGCGGCCTCCTGCTGAAGTACTACAAGGGTGACGATATCTCCGGAGCATATTATCTAGACAAGGACATCACAACCGTCCGCAACAAGATCTACGCTTTCGGCGAGTTCGAGCCCGACGGCAACTATTATGCAACGCTCGAGGGCAACGGCAACAAGTCCGGCCTCAACTGGGACAATGCAATGGATGTCGAAAAACTCACGGCCCTTCTGACCATCCCGGCGGATGAGGCCGTCCTTGCGGCAAAGGTTGCCGCTCTCACCGGCGCCACGATCCACATTGGCGCAGGAATCTCTGACCTTACCGCCTTTGCTGATATCGATTTCTTCGTCGCCCAATCTGGCGTAACCTTCAATTTTGCCAGTAACACCCCGGAGTCCGGGGATCACTGAATCCTCTCCCGTAGCGGCAATGTGAAGGCGACATTTCCCGTGCTGATTCAGCCGGGGCCGGGGCAGATGTTTTCTATTCCGGCAATTATTGTATATTTGCAAGTATGGCAAAGGGATTCAACAAGTTAGTGGCTGTTTTACTGCGGGCGTTTATCATCGCTGCGGCTGTTACCGCCTGCACCAAGGATCCCTTGCCTTCTGCGGAACGTTATACGGGAGACAGCTACGGAGACCTTCACAGCCCCCTGGTGAAGGATGAAATGTCCAGGGAGATCAGACCCGCTGGAGTTCCCTGTATTATGGCTCCTAGCCGGCAAATGAGGTGGTAAGCGGCACCTTTGACGCCGTGGACGATTATGCCCTTGAGAAAGGTGATGTCATAACCGACGCAGCTCTTTTCGAACGTTTGGAAAAGGCCGTATGGGACGATAACGATGATACGGTCATCGACGGCAGACGCTACCACCGGATCGACGCAGGAGGCGCCGTTACCGCCTCGGGTGAACGTGCGCAGCACTACCGGTGGAGCAGCCTTTCCGCCCCGCACTATTTCGCCTACGCCCCCATCCGGTGGCGGATGCCTCCCGGGAGGAAATCTATGGTGCTGTCGCTCAATCGTTCTCGGCAGATGAAGATTATTCCGGGGTAAGTGTAATAGATATCGTAGGCATTACAGCAAACAGAATTGAGGGAAATTTCAAACTATTCGTGGGAGCAAGAAAGCCTTTGAGTAACCTGGATATCCTTTTCAACGAGGCAGGAGTGGCCATTGCACGACGGATGTTCGCGCCGGATGCGGTTGCAAGCGCTGTATTGACCGAGACGGAGAGGACGAACGGCGTTGCATTGGTGGAGATTGGTGCCGGAGTGACATCTCTTTCGATCTATCGGGGGAAAGTCCTCCGACACTACTCATCTATTCCGTTTGCAGGCTGGACTATCACGAATGATATCGCGCTGGAATGTGGTTTTGATGAAAGATTGGCAGAGAACATAAAACTGGCATACGGTGCCTGCCTGCCAAGCAAGGTCCAATCAATCAATGAGAAGATTCTGCAAATCAATGACGAGGAGACGAATTCCTATGAGCAGTTATCCATTAACTACCTTGCAAAGATAATCACTTGCCGCATTAGAGAAATCATTGATGCCGTTCTATACAATATCCAGGAGAGTGGTTATGCGGACAGACTCCGCAGTGGCGTGGTCCTCACGGGAAATGGAGCCAACCTTCCGAATCTGCCTGTCGTTTTCCGAGAGCTGTCCGGTTACAAGGTTCGCATCGGCGTCCCTCGACGACAGTCCTTCAGCGCTTTCGGTTGCCCGAAAATCTTTGAAGCCGGGTCCGGAACTGCCATTGGGATGATTTTGGAGGCAAAACGCGACCCTCGACTTAACTGTGCCGAGGATCTGGAAACGAACGTCAAGGAAGACACCCCCACTCCTATCATCATCGAAACAAACCCCGCCCCGGAAGAACTATTCCCGGAGCCTCCGCCCGAAGGCGGCGTAATCGTACCGCCCGAGCCAGGCAATAATAAACCTGATGACGGGAAGGTCGTAAAATGGATTAACCGGCAGGCTAAACGAGCGGAGATTGCAGCGAAGAAAGCTTTCGAGAAATCTCTCGGGACGTTATTTGACGGGATGGGAAGAGATGAGAGCAATAACCAATAGGCTAATCCACGGACACCGGAAAGGGTCAAATGGGCGGATGCACAGGATCTGGACGGAATGCTATTATATGCCGTTGGATACTGATCCGGAGCATTGAATACCCTCTTCGATATATGCTGCTATCTTCTCTTTAGGATGAATGTTCTCCAACAGTCGGAGGAAGGATTCAATACAGTCTCCTACCGCTGGGATTCCATCTTCTCCAACAAGTGGATCTTTGTCCCAGTCTACCTGGTAGCTGAAAGGGCCGTCTTCCAGGATGATTATCATGGCTTTTTTCCGGCAAGTTATGAATGATTTGCGTCTTTCCGGGGGTATGGATGGAGGTGCGGAGTAAAAATATATTCCGAGCAAATAATTGATGCGGTGACACTGTTTGGCAAGACATATTTGTACCTTGCCGCCGTGGTCACCTACTATTACAAGAACCCGGAAGAAGCCCTCAAACGGGCCAAGGCAGCAGGCAAGCAACCCGGTTGCTGGTATGGTGGCATCACCTTGCGCAGCGGCAAGAAAGGCTGGGCGATCTACAAAGACGGGAAGGTGGTGGAGATGTATGCGGTGATGAAAAGTGGCCTCTAAATGGCTGCTATTGTGGGAATCATGTATTTTTTGCTAAATTTACACGATTGAACACTGAAACGAGAGCTTTATGGCAAAGCAGAGTAATATATCCGCAGCTGTGGCTGCCTTCATTGAGAGATGGACGGGGAAAGGCTACGAAAAAGGCGAGACCCAGCGCTTCTGGATGGATTTATTGCATTCCGTATTCAACATTGAGAATCCGACTTCATTGATGGAATTCGAGATCCCGGTGAAGACCATCACCAAGGAGAAAGGCTCGGATTTCATCGACGCCTATGTCAAGTCCACGAAAGTGCTCATTGAGCAGAAAGGCGCCAAGGTGTCTCTCTCTGAAAAGGCGCGCCAGTCGGACGGTGCCGAGCTTACGCCCTATCAGCAGGCCCGCCGATATGCAGCCGGCCTGCCGGTATCGATGACCCCGCGCTGGATCGTCGCCTGCAACTTCAGCACCTTCGAGGTGCACGACATGGAGAAGCCCAATGATGCGCCTGAGGTGATCGAGCTGGCAAATCTCGAGAAAGAATGCTATCGGCTGTCGTTTCTGGTGGACGACACGGCCGCCCATACCAAAAAGGAAGTCGAGGTCTCGATGGCCGCAGGCCGCATCATCGGAGAGATCTACGACGCTTTCTTGAAAGAGTACAAGCACCCGGACGATCCCCACACGCTGCGCAGCCTGAATATCCTATGCGTGCGGCTGGTGTTCTGCCTGTATGCGGAGGACGCCGGCCTGTTCGACAGCCGCTCCCAGTTCCACGACTACCTGGTGCAGTTCAAGCCCGGCACGGGTGATATGCGCAAGGGCTTGCTGGACCTATTCGAAGTCCTGAACACACCCGTCGCGGAGCGCGACCCCTACATGCGCGACGACCTGCTGGCTTTCCCCTATGTCAACGGCGGGCTTTTCGCCGAATATGGCATCGAGGTCCCCCGCTTCAACGACCGGATTGCGGAACTGCTGCTGAAACGCGCCAGTGATGACTTCGACTGGAGCGAGATCTCTCCGACCATCTTCGGCGGTGTCTTCGAAAGCACGCTGAATCCGGAAACGCGCCGCGCTGGCGGCATGCATTATACCTCTGTCGAGAACATTCACAAGGTTATCGACCCTCTGTTCCTGGACGACCTGAAGAAGGAATTGGACGAGATCAAGGCGGAGCCCGGCGAGAAGAAACGCATCACCCGGGCGCAGGCGTTCCAGGACAAGCTGGCCTCCCTGAAGTTCCTCGATCCCGCCTGTGGCTCCGGCAACTTCCTTACGGAAACCTTTCTCTCGCTTCGCCGCCTGGAAAACGAAGCCATCCGCATCATCTACAAGGGACAGATGATGATCGGCGAGTTCGTCAACCCGATCAAGGTGTCCATCAACCAGTTCTATGGCATCGAGATCAACGACTTCGCCGTCTCCGTCGCCATGACAGCCCTGTGGATCGCCGAGGCGCAGATGCTCTTCGAGACGGAGAAAATCATGCAGATCAGCCTAGACTTCCTGCCACTGAAGAACTATTCCAACATCAAGGAAGGCAATGCATTGCGCCTCGATTGGTCGTATTGGGAAAAAGAGGAAGACTCAACTGTTGTGCTTGCAGAACATACCCATATTTATCCTGTCCAGGCTATTCCGGAGGACACGCTCCAAGAGCCGGTCGTTAAATATGGCTCGGTGGATGTCTACAGCCCGGATGTACAGATTCACACGACGGGCAAGAGCAAAGTATTCTACCGTGTCAAGTTCGACTACATCATGGGAAATCCGCCATTCCTCGGCGCCCGTATCATGTCCGCTGAACAAAAGGACGATCTAATTAATGTATTCGGTCCTAAGTGGAAGAATATCGGTAACATGGATTATGTGACCGGTTGGTACAAGAAGTCTCTGGAGATGATGCAGAGCAATCCGCAGGTCCGTGCCGCGCTGGTTTCTACCAACTCTATCACACAAGGCGAACAGGTTGCCAATCTCTGGAAACCTTTAATGGAAGCCGGCATCCAGATTGACTTCGCCTGGCGCACCTTTATCTGGGACAGCGAAGCAAATCAGAAGGCACACGTTCATTGCGTCATCATTGGTTTTTCTATCTGTCATTCTGAGCGCAAGCGAAGAATTTACGACGGGAACAAAACTATCCCTGCTTCCAACATCAACGGGTATTTAATTGACGGAGAAAGTATATTTGTTGAAAGCCGGCAACACCCGATTTGTGATGTACCAGAAATTGGTATCGGGAATAAACCCATCGACGGAGGCTTCTACTTGTTCAAAGATGAAGAGAAAGAAGATTTTGTTCGAAAGGAACCGGGAGCGGAGAAGTATTTCCGCCGCTGGTATGGCTCAGATGAATTCATCAACAGAAGACCGCGCTGGTGTCTTTGGTTAGGAGATGCTAATCCGGTTGACTTGCTTAAGCTTCCGGAATGTATGAAACGAATACAAGCTGTCCGTGATTACCGCCTTGCGAGTCCTAGTGGCGGTACGGTCAAGTTAGCCGACAAGCCGACCCGTTTCCATGTAGAGAATATGCCGAAAGGCAATTACCTGCTCATTCCGAAGGTGTCATCTGAAAGAAGACAATACATTCCGGTTGGATTTATGGAACCGGAAATATTATCGAGTGACCTGGTGTTTATCATTCCAGAAGCCTCGTTGTATCATTTCGGCATTTTAACATCTTCGGTTCAAAATGCTTGGGTTCGAGTGGCTTGCGGTCGTCTCAAATCAGATTTTCGCTATTCTAAAGACATTGTTTACAACAACTTCCCCTGGCCGGATTGCTCTGATGAGCAGAAAGCTAAAATTGAATATACCGCACAGGCTATTGTGGATGCGCGAGAACGTTATCCCGACGCCTCATTAGCCGACCTATATGGCAACCTCATTCTCTTCCCGGAACTCATGAAAGCCCACTGCGCCAACGACGCCGCCGTCATGGATGCCTACGGCTTCCGCAAGGACATGACCGAGCCGGAAATCGTCGCCGAGCTCTTCAAACTATACCAGGCGCTGACGCTCAATAAGAAATAAGTTCATCTTTTTGTGACCTCGACAATGGACAAATCACCGAAGTTGGACTACAAAGCAATAGCCAGTCAAATCTATGACTGGCTCAAGACCCGGCGTAGTAAAAAGGAGATCTCAACCCGAGATGCACTTGTCAAGGTGTTGGGCGGCCAGGATGGCAGCATCGCGTGGGATGAAAACGATTGTTGGCAAATCCACGAATGCCTTCTCAACAAGATTAAGAAGGAGCGTGAGTATGTCGCGGATTTCTCCGCATACAAAGACATGTATGTCGGGTTGCCCTACAATATTCCCTTTGTTTTTCGGAAGAAATAGGGAAGGGGTCGGCGAATAACGAGCTGCCGGGAGCGCTGGAGGGGCTCTCCGCTCCCGGCGGGGCGAGTGCCTCCAAAGACATCTCAGGAAACAAGGATTGCCTCGCTTTGATTTGCATAGTTTTTGCTATATATGCGAGGACAACTAAAAGCCAATGATGCCATGAGTTACGAATACACAGTACATATTCCGGAAAACGAACGCAACCTGTTCAGAAGCATTGCGAAAAAGATGGGCTGGAAAGCTACCCCCACCCGGGGGCGGCGGCTATCAGCCTACGAAAAATCAAAGTTGGAAGCAAAACAGAAGGAGTATAAGGAGTTCTCTTCTGTTGATGCCCTGCTCGCAGATCTGAACAATTAGCTATGTACATTACCTCGAAGCATGCTGGCTCCGATGCTTTCCGGACAGGTCTCCAGTAAAACGCCATTCTGTGCGTTCTGTGTGGCGACCTGTCGGCATTTTCACCCCAAATGGGCTGTTTTCGGGGGGAGGTCGCCACACAGATTGCGCAGAACGCACTTTTTGTGGACACCTGTCCAACGAAGGCGGAAGCATCAGAGTTCTCTTGCATAGAAGGTTTTTATATCTTGATTCGTTTTGTGTTATTACGGGTAATACGTATCTTTAGACCGATGAATCGGGAATGGTCGAACTGATCCCGAGAGAATGATTAAAGTAAATACGATCTTGCGAGCATTCGTCATATATCTCATCGGCATCAATATCCTGACCTTCCTTGTCTTCGGAATTGACAAATGGAAGGCCTGTAAAGGGAGGTGGCGCATACCGGAGGCGACCCTCATCGGGATGTCTATCGCCGGCGGCAGCATCGGTGCACTCCTGGGGATGTATCTCTTCCGGCACAAAACGCAAAAACGGAAATTCAATCTCGGCATCCCCGCCATCCTCATCATCCAAGCCGTCCTGGCTTACTTCCTCTTCCTGCGATAATGGTCTAATTTACCGGCAGCCCTTTCCAGAAAAGCATTCTTTTCCAACTCTGCTGGAGAATCGTGCTCCGGAAAAGTGTTTCCCCATTGAAGTATAGGGCTGCTGTTGAGGGTCCATCCGCTGGACCTTCAGCAGCAAAAATGGCCGAAAATGCTGTTGAGGGTCCCGCCTTTGGACCCTCAACAGCACCCCGCCGGGCAGGGACTTCCCGGGCACACAGAAGCCCCTTTCCGTGCCCGGAAACCGGAAAAATGCTATCTTTGTACAGACAATTTGTATTGAATGGACACAGCAGAAGAAAAAGCAATTTTCGACAGGGCGACGGAGAAGCTCGATCTTTACCTGCCGCTTCTTCTCAAAAACAACCATGTTGACGAAGCGAAAGCGTTCGTCCAGCCGGGCGGGGAGTACGTCAGATTCACGGTAAAGGAGTTCATGAAAGAACTGATCTTCGAGCTCATCAAGCCGGTTGGAGAATGGACGAAGGATCCGTACTACATCGATATGGAGCCGATATTCCAGACGGTAAAAAGCGAACTCGCCGATCATTTTGAAGTCCGCCACGGGCTGGAAGAATATATTTTCTCTGAATACGTTAACGTAAAGATAAACGATATCCTGTCCTTCGATCTTCTGAGGGGACACCACGCGTTCTCTACCGTCGGGATTCGCGTCAACGGCTTTTGGGACGACGACGACAGCGACTGGATGGGATCCGTCGCCGAGGACACGAACGACGAGTTGCTCGCGTGCCAGGCGACCGGCGATTGCGAGCGATG
>Ga0079305_1000183_pt1 | contig 151288 bp, 133 predicted proteins | sample LMS_cellobiose_e_FD_79183 | JGI IMG/M metagenome (GOLD analysis project Ga0079305, IMG submission 79183) | Rumen-fistulated moose microbial communities from Alaska, USA - LMS_cellobiose_enrichment | ecosystem: Host-associated > Mammals > Digestive system > Stomach > Rumen fluid ... | reverse complement strand
TCCTGACCGCTGCCGTTCAGAACATCAAGAGGCTGGTGGCCTCTTTGCGCTCACTCTTTCCCTGGTTCTTTATTTCAAAACCCTGCACTTCGCTTGAAATGCAGGGTTTGTCAGTGGTCTGACCCCCGTATGGGGCTGCGTATGGGGCTGTATGCCATGGCGCGCTTCAGGACAGATTGATTTTCCCGCGAAAAAGAAGCAGGTAAAGAAGCACCATCGTCAGCGGGAGCACGCTGCCAACCCAGAATATGACGCCGGGCTGGTTGACAAAAATGTTGAAGATGGCGTGGAAGGTGATGACAAAGCACAGCAGCGCAAACGCGCCGACGACCCGCAGCCAGACCTGATCCCACAGGAAGAACAGCCCCACCGCCACCACCATGCCGCACGATACGTGCATGGCGCCTGTGCCAAAGCCCCGGATCAGCACCCGCAGCAGCTCCCATGCGCCATAGGACGTGAGGAAATAGACGTTTTCAAACGTGGCGAAGCCTACCGCAACCAGAAAGGCGCCGTTGATTACGCTCTTTTTTCCCGGCTCAAACACAAGTATGTAGAAAACGATCGGCAAAAATTTCATGATTTCTTCCACGGCGGGAGCAATCTCATGGGAGGCCGCCGAGAGATCGGTATCCAGGGCCGATGAGATGAAGCTGCTGACGTAGGCGGACATCAGACAGGCCGTCATGCCTGCCAGCAGAAAGGAGAGCGCCCTGCGCCAGTCCCTTCCCAGGCACACTATCGCCAGCAGCAGCGGCGCAGCCAGGCAGATATATATGTTTTCAATTGTGCTCATGACGCCACCGCCCTTCTCGTCGCCGCCAGGAAGAAGGGGAAACAAACCGTCAGCAGCAGATCAAACCAATAGTAGGGATTCAGCGGCTCGGGATCCGTCCAGAAGCAGGAGGAAACCCACAGTCCATATTCCAGCAGGCAGAAGGCGATGATGAGGACGCAAAGAAAGCCTTGCCTGATATTTCGCCGCCCGTCAACAAGCCTGTGGATCGCCGAAAACAGCAGAAGACCCATCAGCGCGGCATAGATGAGATTGCTGAACACCTCGCCCCGCATCATAAAAAACAACGCCATACCCGCTGTGAACACCGGCCCCAGCCAGGGAAGCAGGCGTTGAGCCAACGGGGATGTCGGCGGCGCAACGTGACGCAGCAGCAGATACAGGAAAATATAGGAAGCATACCAGCTCAGGTCGGCTACTAGCGATATCTGCGGCGTTTCTCCGAAAAAGATGAGACAGACCGTCCAAAAAATATCGCCCAGCGCCCAGCTGCCGTAAAAGAAGGACAGCAGCGTCCACGTTCTGCTTCGTCCCGCGATGGCCCTGACCAGCGCGATTCCGACACAGACCAGCAGCACAGCGATCTGCAGCGCGTTTTCATAGCTCTCGATCATCGCGCTCTTCCTCTTCCTCCATGTGCCTTTTTATGCGGGAGCACAGCACGGTCACCATCGCGCCGAGGCTGAACGCCACAAGCATGACCACGATATATCCCAGCGCGGCGTGCGACGCAAAGACGTTTGCCGCAGCGCCTTCCGGCATCGCGGCTAATGGCTGAACAGGCATTCGGGAGATATCCAGCGCAAGCAGGATGCCGACGCCCAAACACGCCGCGCAGGCCGTGCCGCTGACCAGGCGATAACGACGCCGCCATTGCCTTCGCCTCAGCACCTTCATGCGCCGGTGAAGCTCCGCAACGCGCTCCTCAGATGTCAGCACGGGTTATCCCCTCCTTTTCCATTTCCCTGCGCATGCGCTGTTTGCCGTCGTCCAGAAGGTAGTGAATTCTTCCGGTGCCGCATCCCATGACTTCTGCGGCCTGGGCATAACTCATCTCCATGCCGTAAACCAGCCACAGCACTTCCCGGTACTGCGGCGCAATGCGGCCAAGGCATTTTCGCAGGGCCGTCATTTGTTCGCTTCGCCACATGGCGTCCTCCGGAGATTCATTCCGGGAGAGCAGATTCACATCCAGGTTGAATTCCCTTTGCCTGAAGCGAAGCCTGTTCAGGCGGATGGCCTTGTAGCGGGCCATTTTGAACAGGTAGGCGCGGAATCGCCCCTCCGAGATCCCCGGTTTTTTGACCAGGATGACGGTAAAGCAGTCCAGCATGAGGTCTTCCGCATCATGGGCGTTATGCAGGAACGCGTCCAGATAAGCTGTGAGCGCGTCGCCATAACGCAGCATCAGCTGATCTCCTGCGGAGAGGTCGCCCGCCAAGTACTGACGGTACAAAGCGTCGTCTGACATAAGCGTCTCTCCGTTTCTTCTGTGCTCTGGAAACCAATATCAAATGAGCGTGTGTTTCCGAATCCCCAAGGCGCATTTCCGGCGTCCTCCTGAACTCGGAAATCCATCCCTATTATACAATGCGGACGTTTGCGGGTCAAGGCTGAATATACTATTGTCGGGGTCGTCCCATTTATGCTCATGCGCTGGCGTTTGGCGGGCTGCTGCGAATCGCGATGAGTCTGCCGGCGCAGGCGGAGCATGCCCCTTCCCCCACCAAGGGGCGCGGCCACTTGAACTCGGGGCTATGCCGCGGTATCCCGCTTTGCTGCGGCCGGGCGCAGGGCGAAGTCTGCAACAAAAACGGCGGGAGCGCGTCCGCCGCGTTCCCGCCGTCATATCAGGCGGCCCTCGATTTTGCAGAAAGATGCCCTTTTATCCGATTACGGGAGCCTCAGACACCCATTCCCGCCATGATCTGCTCAACCAGTTCGCGCTTTTCATACAGCACGCACCCGCCGTCATGATCGTCCAGCAGGATGTCGCCGCGCTGCAGCGCCAGGAACAGCGGCGAGCGCAGGGCGGCCTTCAGGGACGTATTGCGGATATTCACATCGGAATAGGGCGAGAAGGGGCAGGGCTCCGCGCCGCCGTGGGAGTTGATGTGAAAGAACCCCCGGCCCGCAGCCACGCAGCCGCCGGAGCTCTTTTCATCGCCCGGGAAGGAGATGTACACCATCTCCGGATCGTCCCGACGCAAGCGGGCAATCTCATCGCGGAGATAAGCGCGCTCCCCGTCGCCCGGGGCAAGCTCTCTGCTGTCGTCGGTGACGGGCACGAACTCCACGAAAATCACGGCCTTACAGCCCCGGTCGGAGAGCTTTTTCAGAAAAGCGTCCGACGAGACCTCCTTCAGGTTTTCCGTCGTCACGGTGACGGACGCGCCAAAGATCAGCCCGCGCCGCTGCAGCTCGTCCATGTTCGATATGAGCTTATCGTAAATGCCCTCGCCGCGTCGGGCGTCGGTGATCGCCTTCTCCCCCTCGATGCTCATGATGGGCAGCAGGTTGCGGCATCTATCGAACAAATCGAAGTAGCGGTCGTCCATGAAGGTGCCATTGGTGAAGATTGGAAACAGGATGTTGGGCTTTTGGCCCGCCGCCTCGATGATGTCCCGCCGGAGCATCGGTTCTCCGCCCGCCAGCAGGATGAAGCTGATGCCCAGCTCGTCCGCCTCGTCGAAGATGCGCAGCCACTCCGCGGCGGTGAGCTGGCACACCGGCTCCGCGTCCACCGTGGCGTGGTTGCAGCGGGAGTAGCAGCCCGCGCAGTGCAGGTTGCACTGGCTGGTGATGCTGGCGATCAGGAACGGCGGGATGTGCTCTCCGGCGTCCTCGGCCCTGCGGCGTTTCTTCGACGCCGCCCTGCTGGCCGCCGCGAACCTGAGCATAAACGCGCTCTCCCGCGGGTTCTTCAGCGTGGCCTTGAGGGCGTCGGATACGACATGCTCCACGCCCTGTGTCATGTATGCCTGGATGTCAAAGCTCTCATTCATTGCTCTCATTCGCCTTACTTGCAGGATCGTTGTTCAGACTGTCAGTCAGTGGCAAGCGTGTCGACGCAGATCGTGTTCACATCCGTCTCACGGCCCTTTCGCCCGGTTTGACCGTTTGCCCTTACGCAAACCGACAGCTTGCGATATAGATCGTATCAGCCGGATGGGAAAGGCCGGGGTCCTCAAGGCGGAACGCGCACCGGCGCCCCTTCTCCTCCACGCCGCAGGTGAAATGGCACAGGGCGATGCCCATGTCGATCTTCTGTATATCCCAGCCGTCCTCGCTGACATAGCCCTTGCTCCGCTTTTCGTAGAAGTGCGCGGTGTCTCCGGCTATGACAACCCGCCAGGGCTGCCTGTTCACCGCCGAGGGCGCCCAGCGCACCATCTCCAGCTCCTCCGCGGGCGCTCCCGCTTTTCCCAAAGTCAGCGGTTTATCGAAGCGCCCGTCGAAAAACAATTCCTCAAAGGGCAGGCGGCTGTCGGCCCTGACGCCCTTGCGCATCAGCGTCTCGCGCAAGGACATCTTTGCCGCGGGATAGCCCAGGGGACTGACGCAGGGCATGACCTCGTCGTCCCCGAGCTCCATCGCGCGCTCGAAGGCCGGGCGATCCATGGTGCCCGCAATCCATGTCGTGCCGACGCCCATGGACTGGGCGTACAGCGCCACGCGCTCAAAGGCGAACCCGAAAGCCTCCTCCGCATGAGGCGCGCGCCGCATTTTGCCCGCGATCCAAAGATCCGTTCCCGTGATAACGGGACTGGCGAGGCCATGCTCCTTCGCGTTCAGCACGCGCCACTCAATGGGCAGGTCGTAGGGCGTCCTGACGGCCTTTGCGCACCGCAGGATATCGTCCAGCTCCGCGCCCAACGCCCTGCCGTCAAAGGTGCGCACGCTCCTGCGGGCGCGAACCAGCTCCATTACGCCCATCACTCGATCCCCTCTGCCCACAGCTTCAGATCCTCAATGGAGATTTGGCCGCCCAGGCGCTTGCCCTTGTCGACCGTGGCGCCGTCGCCCACCAGAAGGCGAATCCGCTCGGCGGCCCTGGTCGCGTCGTTTCCGCCGGATGTGCAGAAGGGCACGATTTTCTTCCCGGAAAAATCGCAGGATTCCAGGAAGGTATCCACGATGCTGGGTTCGCGGCCCCACCAAATCGGGAAACCCACAAAAACGACGTCGTATTGGTCCATGTTCTCAACCCGGCCGGCCATGGCGGGGCGGCAGTTCAGATCGCTCATCTCCAGGGTTGAACGGGACTTCTTGTTGGTGTAGTCCAGATCGGCCGCCGTATAGGCCACCTCGGGCCGAATCTCAAAAAGATCGGCATGCTCCACCTCCGCCAGCTCCCTTGCCACCCTGGCGGTCACTCCGCTGAAGGAAGAATACGCAACCAGCACCTTGCTCATGAGATAACGCCTCCTGATAAAAAATTGTCCTTTACAACGAAAAACTGATCGTCTATACTATATAGGAGAAATGCGCGCTTGTCAATTACGCAAAATAAAATGAGTAAGTAAGAAAAAGCTTACAGGAGGGGACGGACATGTCCGGCGCTCATAACTGCCCGTGCGCGGAAACCTGCGCGCTGCAGGGTGCATTGAATTCGATCGGAGGAAAATGGAAGCTGCCCATCCTCTGTTCGCTTCTGGCGAACGGGGAAAGCCGATACAATGAATTGTTGAAGAACATTCGCGGGATCTCCAACACGATGCTCTCCAAAACCCTGAAAGAAATGGAAGACGACGGCCTTGTGGTCCGCTCGGAGTATCTGGAGGTGCCGATCCGCGTGGAATACGGGCTGACGGAAAAGGCGCGGGCGCTGCAGCCGATTCTGGTGCAGCTGATTCAATGGTCGCTTGCAAACAGGGGGCCGGCGGCAGCCCCGACAGACGATGCGGCAAGATAAAACGTCCGTTCGCATTTTGGGAAAACGGCTGTGCCTGTCGGGCAGCAACGCAAAGGCTTTGCCGCCCGTTCCACACAGGATGGATGTCCTCAGGATCCTCCGCCGGGGCGATCAGCCGGTGCGCCTCAGACCGCGCGCCGCCGACAGGCTTCGAGCCGACCGTCAGCGTATTCGGGAAGCAGCCTTCTTCAACATGGAAAAACCTTCTTCAGCCACAGCGCAGAAATAAAACGAGAAGCCGCCATCCGGTTCAATTCCATCCCAATCATGAAAATGGTTTAAATGCGGAATGGCCTTTTCGTCAATCTGTTTGGTGCAGACCGTCATGCGTCTGATATTTTGGCAATCAGCAGGTTCACCCCCCATGCAAACGAGCACGAACCTGCCTGTTCGTGCTCGTTTGCATGGGGCCGGCGGCATTGACCGCCCGGCAAACCCGGGGCATGTGTCACTTTCCGATAAACGCGCCGTTTTTCGTCAGCAGCGCCTGCAGCGCCTTCACGTCGACGGCTTTCACGCCGACGCCGCTCTTTATGGCCAGCGCCGCCGCGGTGCCCGCCGCCTGGCCCAGCGTGGCCACGATGGGCATGATCCGATAGCTGGCCTGCGCCTCGTGGGTGGAGGAGATGCAGCGCCCGGCCACGAGCAGGTTGTCCGCATTCTTCGGCTGCAGGCTGCGATACGGGATGGTGTACCACGCGCCCGCGGGGAAGTAGTAGTGGCTGGTGCCGCTCCCTTCGGGGTTGTGGATGTCGATGTCGTAATTGCCCGCGGCGATGGCGTCGTCGAACTTCACGCAGTCGCGCAGGTCGGTTTCGGTGAGCAGATATTCGCCGTCGATCATGCGGCTTTCCCGCGCGCCGATCGACCCTGCGGAGTACAGCAGCTGGCTCTTCTCAAAGCCGGGGCAGTTGTCCCGCAGGAAGTAATACATCTCGAACATTTGCTCGCGCGCGATCATCTCGGCCTCCGTCACGTCGAAGGGATCGGTGGGATCGTGCTTCACCACGCGGGTGGTGTTGAAATGCAGCACGCCGTCAACCAGCGTGTTGAAGATGAGCACGTTCTCGCGCGGATTCTTGATCTTGCCCTCGGCCTGAAACCGCTTGTACTTCTCCTGCATGGCCTGGCGGTTCTTCTGGAACGTGGGGATGTCCACGTTGCCGATGCGGAAGCACAGCGTCATGGGCTGGCACAGCCCGTCCGACCGGCCCAGATGATACGGGCAGCCCGCCATCACGGCCAGGTCGGCGTCGCCGGTGCAGTCGATGAAGCAGCGGCCCCTGAACGTCAGAACGCCCGCCTTCGTGACGACCCGAACGGCTTGGATGGTCCCGCCCATCTTCTCAACGCCGCACAGGGTGGCGTGGAAGAGCGGCGTGACGCCCTCGCGCGCGATCAGCCGGTCGAGCGCCAGCTTGAGGTATTCCTCATGGATGTCCTCGCGGCCGCCGTCCGCGTAGCCGCCCGCTTCCTTCAGGAGCTTCCTCAGCTCGCTGAAGAAGCCGCGGCTCAGCTCGAAGCGCCGGCCGTCCACCGTGGTGGAATAGGGCATGAAGGGATTGATCAGCAGCGTGCCCGGCGCGCCGCCAAGGAAGCCCGCCTGCTCGATCAGGAGCACCTCCAGCCCCTCGCGCCGCGCCGACACGGCCGCCGCAACGCCCGTCAGGCCGCCGCCAACCACAACCAGATCCCATGCTTTTTCAGTCATCGTCTGAATTGCGCTCATATGGTTTGCCCTCCCTGCCGTCTTTGGGCTGTCAGTCGAAGTACACCGGCCTGCCGGTGGCGGCGGAGGTGTAGACCGCCTCGAGGATTTGCGTGACCACGAAGGCCTGCTCGGGCTTGGTGATGAGCGGCTTTGAGTCGTCCATCACATGCTCGATCCACATGCGGGCCTCGACCTCCTGGGGCGGGCCGCCGGCGGTGCCCTCGTAGAAGTCGACGCCGCCCGCGCTCAGGTCGGGGTTGGTGACGTAGAGCTTGGAGAACCGCTCGCCGTTGATGCGCAGGGCGCCGTTCTCACCCAGCGTATCCGCGCCGGCCCTGTCGCCGCACAGCATGATCTTGCCGTCGTCCGCGCGCAGGGTGTTCAGCGCCCAGCTGGCGTCCAGGCTGATCAGCGCGCCGTTCTTCATCCTGATGAAGCCGAACGCCGAATCCTCAACGGTGAACTTCTTCGGATCCCACGGGCCCCAGGGATTGGCGGCGTTTTCGGTGTCGGCCAGCTTGCGGAAGGCGGCGCCCATGACCATGGCGGGCTCGTAGTTGTTCATCTCCCACAGGGTGAGGTCCAGCGCGTGGGTGCCGATGTCGATCAGCGGGCCGCCGCCCTGGTTCTCGGCGTCCAGAAACACGCCCCAGGTGGGCACGCCGCGGCGGCGCACGGCCATGGCGCGGGCAAAATAGATCTCGCCCAGGTCGCCGTTCTCAATGCACTGCTTCAGGTATCGGCTCTCAGGCTTGAAGCGGCTCTGGTAGCCGATGGTCAGCTTTTTGCCGGTGCGCCGGGCGGCGTCGAGCATCTTCTTCGCTTCGGCCGAATTGATGGCCATGGGCTTCTCGCACATCACGTGCTTGCCGGCCTCCAGCGCGTCCACGGTGATGAAGGAGTGCTGCCTGTTGGGCGTGAGCACGTGCACCACGTCGATGTCCTTCCGGGCGAGCAGCTCTTTATAATCCGTATAAACGGCCGCGCCCTCAACGCCGTAGTCCTTCGCGGCCTTTGCGGCGCGCTCCTCGATGATGTCGCAGAAAGCGACCATCTCAACCTGGCTGAGCTTCTTCAGAGACGGCATGTGCTTGTTGTTGGCGATGCCGCCGCAGCCGATGATGCCGACCCTCACCTTGTCCATGGAAAATCCCTCCTTGCTGTCGTGCCCTCGCGGGCCATGTGACCTGACTATAATTATACGGATAATCGCACATTTTTCAAGAGATCAATCCAAACAAAATGCCAGAGCGCCGCGCATGCAAATCATGCAGACAATTGCCGCGCCGGCTTGACAGCGCGCCGGGACGATCGCAAACGCCATGGATAAATTTACTTTACAGCAACAATGGAAGTGTGCTATACTTCCTCCTGAGGAAGATGAAATTGTGAACCTGAGGAAATACAGCGCCGATCCGGTGATTCTCCTGGAACAGGGCAAAGCGATAATGACGTCATCGGTCGGCTGAGAAGGCCAATCATCGCGCGCCGCGGCGCCCGGACGATCCCGGCGTCGCGGCGCGCATTCTGTCAGGAGGGGTTTGTCATGGCGGATATTGTTTTTTCCAGAACCCTGCCCGTGCGCTATGACGTGGACGTGCTGGTCATGGGCGGCGGCCCTGCCGGCTGCGCGGCGGCCATCGCGGCGGCACGCCAGGGCGCGAAGGTCCTGCTGGTCGAAGCGCAGGCGGCGCTGGGCGGCATGGGCACCACCGGCATGATCCCGGCGTTCATGACCTTCGGCGACGGCGAACACTTCCTTGCGGCCGGCCTGGGACGCGAGTTCCTGGACCGCATGTGGCAGATCGGCGGCGTGACGCCCGGCCACGGCATGAGCTATTCCATCCGCGCCGAGGCGCTCAAGCGCGCCTACGACGAGATGGTGCTCGAAGCGGGCGTGGAGCTGCTGCTCATGACGCGCCTCACCGCCGTGGAGACACGGGGCGGACACATCGAATACTGCGTGCTGGCCTCGCAGCGCGGCATGTACGCCGCGAAGGCGAAGGTGTACATCGACTGCACCGGCGACGGCAACCTCGCCGCGTGGGCCGGCGCGCCCTGCGAGATGGGCGACGAAAACGGCACCTGCATGCCCGCCACGCTGTGCGGCCTCTGGAGCGATATCGACTTCGCCCGCCGCACCATCCGCGACGACTCCCGCATTCAGGAGGCCTACGACGACGGCGTCTTTGAGAAGCTCGATCTGCATTTCTCCGGCATGTGGCAGATCTACGACCACGTGGGCGGCAGCAACACCGGCCACGCCTTCGACGTGGACGCCACCGACGAGACCTCTCTGACCGACGCGCTGGTCTACAGCCGCCGACTGTACGCGCAGATCGAGCGCTACTATCACGAGTACATGCCCGGCTTCGAGAACGCCCGCCTGGTGGCCACGGCGGGCCTGATGGGCATCCGCGAATCGCGCCGCATCGTGGGCGAGTACGTGCTGAACATGGACGACTACCTCGCCCGCCGCTCGTTTGACGACGAGATCGGCCGCTATTGCTACAACGTGGACATCCATCCCGCCTCGCGCAACAGGGAAGCGTTCGAGGCGTTCAAGAAGGTGTTCGAGGGCAAGCGCTACAAGCCCGGCGAGAGCTACGGCATCCCGTTCCGCACGCTCTTGCCGAAGGATGTGGACAACCTGCTTGTGGCGGGCCGCTGCATCTCGACCGACCGACCCATGCAGTCCTCCACGCGCGTGATGCCGGGCTGCTACATCACCGGCCAGGCCGCCGGCGTTGCCGCGGGCCTGTGCGTGAAGGGTGGCGTCCGCCCGCACGACACCGACGTGGCCGCCGTGCGGCGCGAGCTGGTCGGCATGAAAATGTATCTGCCGGACGTGTAAAGCGCTGTTTTTGATGGCCTGACTTCTGAATGAATCTGAAGTCAGGCCATCTTTTGACGCTTTGCGCGCTGTTCGGGGCGCCTGCGAACCGCATGCCGATCGCAAAGCGGCAGCTTCAATAGAGCATTCCTCTGAAGCCTGCGCGCCGCGGCTCCCCCCGTGCAAACGCCCCGGATCGTCCGTCATTGGGACGCTATCCCAAAACAATCCCTCTGTTTCGGCCCCTTTTTTCATTTTCCCCTTGTAATATATTCTCCGGTATATTATACTTATTTTATCATTGTAGCGAATGGAAGTACGGACGGGAGGGGAAAGCGAATGACGAAGAAGCTGTGGACGGCGCTCATCTGTGCGGCGGCTGTGTCTCTGTTTCTGGTGACAGCCGCAGCGGACGACGGTATTCTGACGCTTCCGGAGGATTTGACAACCATCGAAGCGGAAGCCTTTCAGGGCCTCACCAGCGCCGGGCAAATAGACCTGCCCGCCGGGGTGACGGAGATCCAGGCGGGCGCCTTCCGGAATTGCGGCAGGCCGTCCGACCCGCTGCGCTATTATTGCATTCCCGACGGAATCAACGTCGGCGACGGCGCTTTCGACGGCTGCCGCGCGCGGCTGACCATCGACGGACGGGATATTCCCTATCTGCAGTATGCGGTGAATGGGGACGGCGTGACCGTCACCGGCCTGTATGGCTACGGCGCGATCCAGGAGGCCGTCATTCCCGCGACCATCGAGGGCAAGCCGGTCGTCGCCATCGGAAACGACGTGTTCAACGGCAGGAATACGCTTGCGCGCGTGGACATTCCCGCCACGGTGGCTTCCATTGGGAGCGACGCCTTCCGGGGCTGTTCGGCGCTCAGTGAAATCGAGCTTCCGGCGGCGCTGACCTCGATTGGCGTTCGGGCGTTCCAGGACTGCGTCAACCTGACCAGCGTATCCTTCCCGGAATCCCTGACGACAGTGGAGAGCAACGCGTTTTACGGCGTCGGCAGCAACGCCCGGCAGGCGTTCTGCTTCGACCTGGGCGACAACATCGACTTCGTGTCGGGCTCCTCGTTTGAAAACTGCCCGGCCATCCTCGTGTGCGGCCTGAACACCACCACCGCCGAGCGGATCTCCAACCGGGGCTATTCCTTCGTCCGCGCCGACCGGCGGGACGAGCCGGATCTTCGTTACCGGTGGGATTACTTTAACCACGTCTGGAGCTGGGGCCTGTACGACTATGTGGGCGGCGCGGCATCCGTGCGTCTGCCGGACGACTGCGCCAATGTGAACGGCGAAAGGCTGGCCCAGAAGGTCAGAGACGGCCTGGCGCTGGTCTGCGCCCAGCTGTCCGACACCGCGGCGGGCGTCTCCCGGGCGGGGATGAACTTCACCTTCCCCGACCACGGGGACATCCGCTACAGGATCATCAACGACGTGCTGTACGTGATGGGCTGGACCGGCATGGGCACGGTCATCGACATTCCCGCCGCGGCGGCGTACATCGAGGAGGGCTGGGACGAGCAGATCCGCGCGGACGCGTTCGCCGGCAACGCGACGGTGACGACGCTGGTCATTCCCGAGGGCGTGACGCGGATCAACGCCAACGCCTTCTCCGGGTGCTATCAGCTGACGGACATCACTCTGCCGGACTCCCTGAGGAGCATGGATCAGAAGGTGTTCCGGTATTGCGGACAGGACGCGGAAGCGCCCTTCTATCTGACCCTGCCGGACCACATGGAGGATTTGATGGGCCGGAACGGCGGCGCGCACAGCTTCGAGAACCTGAACGCCGTGCTGGTGTGCGGCAAGACCTCGCAGACCGCCGCGCTGGTGACGGACAGGAACTACGTCTACACCTGCCCCGGCGAAACCGATTACCGCTACAGGTATGAATCGTATGCCGAGGGCGACGAGATGGGCCGCAGGCTGTGGCTGGTGGGCTACGAAGGCGCAGGCGTCACGGCGGACATCCCCGCGGGCGCGTACGGCATCAAGCGGTTCAGCGCCAATACCACCGATTCCAGCTGGCACACCTTCCACGCCGACGCCTTCTATGGCAACGAGACCGTCACCAGGGTGGTCATCCCCGAGGGCGTTGAGACGATTCGGTCCGATGTGTTCACCAACTGCTACAATTTGACGGATATCACCTTCCCCAGCACGCTGAAGTCGCTGGACCAGAACGTGTTCCTCTGGTGCGGCAGGGACGCGGAGGAGCCCTTCTACTTCGTGCTGCCGGACAACCTGGAGAGCATGGTGTGGCGCGATGGCGGCGCGACCACGTTCCTGGACTGCAACGCCGTGCTGGTGTGCGGCAAGACCTCCAGGACCGCGGAGCTTTTGACCTACAGCCGCTATGTATACACCTGCCCCGACGAATACGACTTCCGCTACCGCTACGAGGAATACGCCGAGGGCGACGAGGCGGGCCGCCGCGTGTGGCTGGTCGGCTATGTCGGCGAGGACGCGGAAGTGACCATTCCCGCGGGCATCTACGGTGTCAAGTATTATTCTTCGAACACCGAGTCGAACTACTGGCGCACCTTCTACGGCTACGGTTTCCGCAACAACGAGACGGTGACCAGGGTGGTCATCCCCGAGGGTACGGAGGTGATCGAGGACAGCGCGTTCAGAGGCTGCGTGAACCTGACTGACATCACCTTCCCCAGCACGCTGAAGGTGCTCAAGAACCACGCCTTCGAGCAGTGCGGCAAAAACGCCACGACGCTCCACTACTACGCGCTGCCGGACGACATGGAGGAGATTTCCACCAACCGCAGCGCGGGCTGGGGCGCGTTCACCGACATCAACCTGGGCAGGATCGTCTGCACCGCGGGCTCCGAGACCGCGTATCTGGTTTCCAACGCCTACACCAACCACTATGAGGGCTATTACAACTTCGCCCTCAGGGGCCACGAGACGGACGGGCTGCTCTACCGCTACGACCGCTATGACACCGACGCCGAGGGCGTATACGATTACCGCCTGGTGCTGAAGCAGTACGAGGGCTCGGACATCGAAGTCACCGTCCCGGCGGGCTGCGGCGTATGGCGCATCGAGAACAATGTTTTCAAGGATAGAAACAACCTCCAGCGGCTGATACTCCCCACGGGCGTTGTGGAGCTTGGCGAAAGCGCGTTTGGCGGCTGCGCCGTGCTGCACGAGGGCGCGGAACAGAACGTGATCCGGCTGCCCGAAACGATCCGGCGTGCCGGGAACCTGGCCTTCCAGAACCTGGGCGAAGCCTACACCAGCCAGCGGTTCTTCCTCGTGCTGCCCGCCAGCCTGAACGAGTTCGACATCAACATCTTCGCCGGCTGCAACGCCGTGCTGGTCGCCCCGGCGGGCTCCGTCGCGGCCAGCGTCCTGTTCAGCAACTGGTATTACTACTACAACACGCTGGAGGATGCCATGGCGCAGGAGAATTGCCAGTACCAGCGCTATTACGTGGACGGCGTGGAGCAGGAGCACGTGCACTACGGCAGGCGATAACAGCGCAGACCGTTTATGCAGGGCATCCACGGAGGCGGGCCAGAGGCATCCGAACGGCAGTTGGGCCTGGACGTCGTGAATGACGTCCAGGCCCATGCCGTTTTCGGCCGCGGCGCCGAACGGACGACTCACCGGATCGATCCGGAAGGAGGAAGGATTGTGAAAAGGATTTGCGCGTGCCTTTGCGTGATTCTGACGATGCTGACACTGATGGGCGGCCGCGGCCAGGCCGAAGGCGTCGTCATGAACGAAAAGGGCCTTATTGAATGTGGGGAAAACATTTATATCAGGGATCTGGATATGGATGGCGACGTTTTCTATATATACGCAAGCGACATGTCCCTATACCGATATGAGATCAACAAATCTGTTGAAAGGGTTTGCACGCTCGAGCGTTTTCCCGAGAAACTGCGCTACCTCCCAACCATACCCGATGAAGACGGCGCTGAAAGGCTGGATCGGTGCGTGACAAATATTGCCGTGCAGCGCGGCACCATATACGGCTACAATGTCTACACCGGCAGGGCGTGCACCATCGATTCGGATGGGCCGCACTGGCTCGATATTGAGCTGGATTTTTCCCCGCTCTTTCCGTTCTGGCCCGAAGATTCCCTGACGGTGTATCCCATATTGCAGTCGATAACACTTGGCGACAGTCTGCTGATTTATGTCGACAATACGGTCTATGCCGGTTCGGAAAGGCAGCTGCTGAAATACGACCTGAGGAGTGGAAAGCTGGACATCTTTAAGCTGGACGGCTTGTGCGGGATAACCCGCAGGGACGATGCCCGCGCGCTGTGCATGCTGCGCCGCGGCGACAACATGGAAATCGTTGAGCTCGACGCCGCTACCGGCAAAACGAGCCCCCTGTACAGCGTTCGCGAACCATCCGGCGCGGAACTGCTCGGAATAGCCTGCAGCCATGCGGGCAGTGGCATCATGGCGTTGGGAGACAACGCGCTGTACAGGATAGACGATCGCGGTGAAACGGAAAAGGCCGTTGACTTAACAACCTACGACATATCTTACAGGGCACGCGGATGGGTCACTTCAAACGGCACCTATGTGTATTTTCACGATCATCTGACTGTAGTGGATGAGGAAAAGCCCATAGAAGGACGCCTCACAATAGCCGGATGGCCGGAGATGTCCGTGCTCGATCAATACAGAAGGCTGTATCCGAACGTCGTGGTGGAGATCGGCCGCGATCTCTCCGTGGACGACTTTTCAGCGAGGCTGGCCACTCGGGACACATCGGTCGATATCTATACCATCTGGGCTGATTATTCCTTCTGGCAGATCAAAAACAAAGGCATGACCGCCTCGCTTTCATCCTCTGAGTTGATATCGGAAAACGTGGCGCATATGTATCCTGAAATCGCGGATGTCATTACAGATGACGATGGCGTCATACGCGCTTTCCCGATTCGGTTTGATATCTGGAAATATTACATCAACATGGGGTTCTGGAAATTGATATTTGGGGAGGACAAGCCTCTGCCGGAGACGTATTCTGAGCTTCTCGACGCCGGGATCGAATGGGAGCGCGAGCTGTCCGACCTGTATCCGGACATTGATTTCTTTGATAGCGGCTTCAATTACCCAAAGCTCCTGCAGAATTTTGTCGAGCTATATATAAGGAAAAATGCAAGCGGCGACCTGCTCTCTATTACCGGACCGGAGATCACAGAGATATTTGAAAAGCTGGAGTTGATGGCGGAAATCAGACAAAGTAAAGGGAAACCGATTGATGGGAGCGAAGCTTTGGAGATAGAGTCAAGATTTGAGAGTGGTTATCCTTGTATCTATATGATGATGGTCAGGAACCCCATGTATGAAAACTCCGCGGGACAGTCCGCCGCAGGTTCGAACGACCGCGTTTATGGTGTCAGCATCCATGCGTTTGAGGAAGTCGACCTGCGTTTCACGGACGAGGTCAATCCGCACACGGAGGGCTTCATGATGGTGAGTTTCATCAATCCTTATTCTGAAAACTATGAGGCGGCGCTGAGATTTATGGAGCTGTATACCTCAGTAGACAATGTTCCGGCGCTGCAATACGCCATATGCCCGGATCTGGTTGAGCCGCTGGTGCGCAAAAACTATGAGAAGTTTGAAGAGAACGCTCTGCGTGAAAAGGCGGAGTATGAAACGGCCCTGGAAAGGGATGAATTAACGGAGGAAGCGGCGGCCGCGATACAGGAGCGGCTCAACTACCTCAACGAAACGCTGGGGGATGAAACGATCAAATATCAGATCGGCAAGAACCCGATCATCTGGTTCCATGGAATGGTTTTGAAGAAGCCGCTCGCCTTCCACATCGAGTCGCCTTATATCATCAATAACAATACGTCCATCGGCGAAACGATCAGGGGGGAATGTGAAAAAGCTGCGCAGGGCCTGATAACCGCAAAAGACGCGCTTGAGCGCATGGAACGAATGGTGACAATGATATACCTAGAGGAGGATCAGGATGTAAGGTAATGCTTGACGCCTTCCTCCGCGCAGCTCCTCGGCGGCGAAAAAGCCGTCGAGGAGCTGCGCGGAGGAAGGCGCGGCGGCGGAAAAGACGCCCGAAGACGGATGGGCTTCAGGAGGAAAAGCGAATAGGGAAACGCTCGATCCCTTTGCGATTGAGCGGCATGCGCCCGAAGACGAACGCGGGCATCGCGCCACACCCTCCGGTATGCGCGATACCGCGCGTTCGTCTTCTGGCATCTATAAAACGCATTGCGTGAGTCTTAGGCGCCGACCCGTCAAAAACCTCTGAATGCGCTTACGGAACAATGGGCGTATCGGGATCGTTGACGACCAGATCCAGCGAATACTTTGTGGCCAGCGGCGCTTCGCGGCGCAGGTACCTCCCCTGCGTGAAATCCGGGAAATCCATCAGCGCCCCGCCCCGTGAGACCGACGAGGCCGACAGCGGCGCGATGGCCATCATTGTCAGCGTATCGTATACGTCGATCGGCGTCTGCGTGCCGGCCTTCACGGCCTCAACGAACCCGCGCAGCACCAGCCAGTCTATGCCGGGATGGGGGCCAGCCAGGGAATCGGCCTCGCACTCGGCGTATAAGGGATGATCGTGCGCCTTCATGTATTCCGAAAGCGTCTCCTTGTTGGTTTCCTCCATGCCCTCAAGGAACACCCAGCCCTTGCGTCTGTCGACATCCCTGCTGAAAAGACCGCTCTGTTCCATGGCGAAGCCCTTCGTGCCCCGGATCGTGCAGCCGCGGCTGTAGTAGGGGCGCGGAATCGTGGTGTCCAGCTCCAGAAGGATGGTTTCGCCGTTCTCACAGGTCAGTATCGTGTTGACAATGTCGCCCTGACGGAAGGCGTAATGGCGCAGCGGATGATCCTCAAGCCCGGGATTAGAGGCCATGTAATCGGCGATTCCCCGGCTCTTTGACGCGAAGGACGCCAGCGTCATGATCCTGTTGCCCCGGTTGATGCCGAGAATCTTGGCAATCGGTCCGAATTCATGGGTGGGATACTGTTCGCAGTTCCGGTGAGCGTAGTCCAGGATCCGGTAGTGTTTCGTGTTCACGCCGTTGCCCTCGTCGAGGAGGAGCTCCCAACGCGGAAGATAATGCATATAGCCGCCGCTGCAGTGCACGATCTCGCCGAATTTGCCTTCCCTGGCCATGCGCAGCGCCATCAGCTCGAAACGGCCGTAACAGCAGTTTTCCAGCATCATGAGCGGCGCGCCCGTCGACTTGTACGCGGCGAGCAGCTCCCAGCACTCGGAAAGGTCGTAGGCGCAGCCCACCTCCACCGCGGTGTATTTTCCGGCGCGCAGGGAATCGACGGCGATCGGCGAATGCATGGCCCATGGAGTCGCGATGATCACGCAGTCAATGGCAGGATCTTTGAGAATCTGCCGGTAATCACTCACGAACAGCGGCGCCTGAGCGCCTGTGATCTGATAAAAGGCGCGCGCCTTGTCCAGCTTGTCCGCGTCTGTGTCGCAGACCGCCGCGACGCAGACATCCCGCATTTTGGCCAGGCAGTATTCCAGCAGGCCGAAGCCGCGCCGTCCCAGGCCGATCAGTCCCACGTTGACACTGGATTTCATAATGCAAATGACCTCCCTGAAAGCTGTGTGAGCGGGATTATGAAGGATTCATCATCCCATTCGATCGACAGCGTCACGGCAGCAGCTGCCGGGCGCTGTAGCGCTGATACACGTTGTAGGGGCGGAACCCTTCGGCATACGCCGCGCCGCACTGATAGCCGCGATACCTGGAGCAGGTGCGCACCATATCCGCAAAGTCGATGCCGTCGTGTTCGGCCATCCAGGTCAGCTGGGATTCGTGACACTTGAGCGCGCGAAGCTTGACATCAATTTGTTCGGTGATGTCCACATAGTGCGTGGGCTGGAAGTTTACGCCCGCCAGCGTATCCATGAAGAACACCGGCACGAAGCTGGAAAAGGCCTCATACTGTCTGGGCCTGTGGTTGAGGCCGGAGCAGAAGCTGCCGTTGGTTGCGATGCGGCTCGTCTCGGTGTGGTCCTGCATATAATCGGCGTCATTGTGCGTGATGATGACATCCGGGCGCGCGAAGCGCACGATGTCGGCCATGGCGTCCATGACCGCCGGGTCGTGGCTGTCGACCTCCATGTCGTTCACGTTCAGGTTGAACACCCGCTTCGCGCCGATGATTGCGCCGGCCGCCTCGGCCTCACGGGTGCGGATCTCCGCCAGCGGGCCGGGCTCGATCACCACGTGTCCGTGGCATCCGTTGGCGACGTGGCACATGTACACCTCCGCGCCCTGCTCCACATACTTGCGCAGGGTTCCGCTGCACGCGATTTCCAGGTCATCCGGATGGCATCCCACCGCTAATACTCTCATGTTCATTCTCCTTTGCCTGATTTACAGGGAAGACCCGGCCGGGCCTTCCCTGTTTCATCACTTATTCACCAGTCCGCCCGCGGACTCGACGCCCTTCTTCACCAGCCTGACAGACCTGACGGCCTCCTCCACAGTGGCGATCTCCAGCGCATGCTCGCCCCGCAGCCCCTCGGTAAAGTACTTCAACTCGCTGTAATAGCCGCCCAGCGAGGAGATGTTCCCGCCGACGTCGTTGTTTTCCGCCGTGTCCACGCGAAGCTCCGGCCGGTAGGCCTCTCCCCCGTCGGGATACACCGTCAGCGCATCGCCGTTCAGCACGACGGTTGCCTTCTCGAACTTCACGCTGAAGTCGGCGGTGAACGGGAAGGACTGGGGATAATTCCAGCCCCCCACGATGGAAATGGCCACATCCCTGCCGTAACCGTAGAGCACATAAATCTGCTGGATCAGGCCGCTCTCGTCGCGATAGGCCTGGGCCCGCACGGTATCGGGCTCGCCCATCAGATAACGCACAAAGTCCACGTCGTGCACATGCAGATCTATGGCCGCGCCGCCGGAGCGCTCCGGCTTGTGCAGCCAGCCCTCGCTGGACCAGGTCGGCAGCGGGCTGAGCCTGCGGAACGATCCGCACAGCACCCGGCCGAAGCGGCCGGAATCCGCCGCCTCCTTCAGCCAGACATATTTGGGGAAGAAGCGGACGACCTGCCCGACCTGAACCTGGCGGCCGGTCTCGTTTTTGACCTTCAGGATCTCCTCCATCTCGTCCTCTCGGATGCACACGGGCTTTTCCACGAAGACATCCAGGCCGTTTCGCATTGCCGCCACGGCGTGGCAGACGTGCAGATCCGTGGGCAGGCAGATGTCCACCGCGCTGACGTCGGCCTGTTCGATCAGCGCCATGCCGGTCTCAAAGATCCTGGCGCCGAACTTCCCGGCGATCCGCTCCGCATACTCAGCCCGGGGATCCGCCACGGCGGTTACCTGGATGCCCAACGCCTGATAGCAGGCGGCGTGCATGCTGCCCATGACGCCGCAGCCGATAATACCCACCTTAATCATCACAATTCCCCTTTCATGATCCGTCCGATGGCTCCGGACGTGTTGTAGATCTGCTGGTCGCCGCCCTGCTGGTAGTGAGGGATCATTTCCCCGGTCACCCAGCCGTCATAGCCGATGTCGTCCAGCGCCCGGCGCACCTCGCGCCAGTTCACGTCGCCGGACAGAATGTCCACAAAGCAGTTCAGGCCGCCCGGATTGCGGCGGTAGTCCTTCAGGTGCACCTTCCGGATGCGCTTGCCCAGGATCCGGATCCAGTGCTCCGGGTAACCCGAAAGCATCACATTGCCCACGTCAAAGTAGCTTCCGACATACGGGCTGCCCACCCTGTCGATGAAATCTCTGAGCTCCAGCGGGGACAGCAGCAGCTTGTTCCACACGTTTTCGATGCCGATTGACACCTTCAGCTCCTCCGCCACCGGCGCCAGCTTCCGCATTTCCTCAAGCGCCCGGTCGTAGGCCACGTCATAGGGCACCACCGTCCGTTCCGGCACGAACTCAACCGACACGCTGCCCGGCACCAGCAGGATGGTGTCCGCGCCGAGCGCCCTGGCGCATTCCAGCTCTCTCACGGCCACCTCGTGGGCGCGTTTGCGCTCCTCCGCATCCTCCGAAGTAAAGGAATATGTCCAGTAGAGTCCGCTTGCCACGCTGGGCAGCGCCAGTCCCAATTGCTCCGCCCGGTCCTTCAGCGCGCTCAGCTGCGCGTCGGTGGTGTCCATGGTCAGGTCGCCCGTCCCGTCCAGCGTCAGTTCGATGCCGTCGAACCCGGCGTCCTTCGCAAGCGCCATCGCCTCAAACGCGCTCCTGCCGCTGAACGACCAGTAATTGATTGACTTTTTCAAACCACATCCCTCCCCCGTGTCCTCGCGCGTCGTCTTCGTGAATCACACACAGAGCGCTGACCTGATCTCCATTTTGCCCTTCTATTATAACCCACATTCTCAAAATGGCTTTGCATTATCGGCCGTATTATTTGTGATATCGGACAATACAGCGGTATATTTGTGTATTTTCATTTGACTATTCTTATGTCTGGCATTACAATAGGGGCAGTAGAGGGAAAGGATGTGGGGCCCGTGTTCCTGCTGCATTCGCTGGCGCCGATCTACAGCGTGACGCATCTGGTCAACGTGTCCAGCTATCATCTCCCCGCGGACTTCACGTGGCCGGGCGAGCAGCATGACTTCTGGGAGCTGGTCTTCGTCGACCGGGGCGAAGTGACCGTCTGCGCCAACGAAAACAGGTACCTGCTGAAGGCGGGTGAAATGGTCTTTCACCGCCCCAATGAGTTTCACAACGTGCTGCCCTACTGCGGCAAGCCCGCGGACATCATCATCATCGCCTTTGTGTGCAGCAACCCGCAGATGTCCGCCTTCGAACAGCGCTTTACCCGGCTGGGAGGCGAGGAAAGGGACTGCCTGGCGCGGATCGTGAAGGAAGCGGAAAAGACTTATGTCTTCTTTGAAAACAAGCCGCCCGTGGTCAGGCTGATCCGGAGGGACGACGCGCCGACCGGCGCGGAACAGCTGATCCGCTGCGAGCTGGAGCAGATGCTGATCTACATGCTCCGCCGCAACGAAAACATTCCCATGAAGGTGCGCATACTGTCTTCCAACAACGCCAACCACAACGCGATGCTGTCGCAGTGCGCCGAGGATTACATGCACCAGCACTACGGGGAAAGGCTGACGCTGAAGGACATCGCCGCAAGCCTGAACATCAGCGTCTCCCAGCTGAAGCTGGTGTTCCGCGAACAGACCGGCGCTTCGGTGATCGGCTACCTGACGGATCTGCGCATGAAGGAGGCCAAGCGGCTGATCCGCGAGAACCAGTACAATTTCACCCAGATCGCAGACATCGTCGGCTTTGAATCCATCTACTATTTTTCTTCCCGCTTCAAGCGCGTCACGGGCATGACGCCCACCGAATACGCGCGCACGCTGCGGCAGTAAGCACAGGGATTTCAGACGCCGGAGGGCGCTGACCAACAATACAATTCAGGGAGGAATGCTGATATGAACATGCTCGACACGCTGAAGGACTCGTATTTTTCCGAAATCCTTCCGGAAGGCTGGGACATGGACCGGATCATGGCCTGCGTCTCCAACGATCCGGCGTCGGTGTTTGACCGTCAGGATTTCTGGAACGAGGGCTTCGAACCGGTAAAGTGCACGAATCTGGAGGAGTTCGGCGTCTACATGGGCCACGAAATCGCCATGCAGATCCGCCTGACCAGGGAGGAAGGCCGCAAGCTCATCCTGATTCTGCCCGTGGGCCCAATGGGTATGTACAAGTGGGCCGTATACTTCCTGAAGCAGTGGCACGTGGACTGCGGGCACGTATACGGCTTCAACATGGACGAGTGGGCGGACGCCCAGGGCAACACGCTGCCCGGCAGCGATCCCGCCGCGTTCCAGAACGCCATGACCGAGGCCTTCTACGGCCCGCTGGGCGAACTGGGCGTGCCGGCGGCGCAGCGGAACTTCGCCACGAAGGAAAACCTGCCCGCCTATCCCGAGAAGATCGCCAGGCTGAAGGCCGAAGGCGCCAAGCAGGTGCTGGTGTACGGCATCGGCCGCATGTGCCACATCGCCTTTTGGGAGCCCCATTTCGCCTCTGAATACGCCACCCGGGAGGAGTGGCTGAAGGCGCCCTATCGCGTCGGCGCGCGGCTGCACCCCTTTACCATCGAGCAGAACGCCATCACCTCGTTCCGCTCCAGCTGGCCGCTGATCCCCTGCTATGCCAACACCATCGGCCCCGCGATCATTTTCAGCTCCGACTATGCCATCGGCGGCGCCGACGGCGTGCTGTCCCGCGGCATGCAGTGGCAGGGCATGAGCTTCTGGATGACGCTGCGCTACGGGCCCTGCAAGCAGGTTACCTCCAGTAACATCCCCACGATGCCGGGCAAGCTGTTCTTCATGGAGGAGCTGGCCGGCCCGCTCTGCGCCGATACCAACTGATCCGATCAACCTGTCCCTTTCGCCCCGAACCGTCCAAGCCGTCGGTTCGGGGCGCTTTTTCTCAGCCCTGCTCCATAGCCGACGCCGTATTATACCGTCGCGCCCGTTTCGCAGGTCAGCGCGCGCTTTTCGCGCAGGGATGCCTCGACCCGGAACACCAGGCAGCCGTCCTTCCACGCCGTTCGCACCGCTTCGCCGTCCAGCGTCACCCTCGTCTCAGGCGCGACATTGTGAAGGCGGATCTCCAGCGGGCACACGGGCGCCATGCCCACGCCCGTTTCGCTGGCCGGGCCGCGCTCTTCATGCTCTTCCTTCCACTTGCCGGCCGGCAGGCGTCGATAAGCGCCCTCCCGCAGGCCGATGGTCAGCGCGCCGCCGCGCAGCGTGAAGCGCGTCTTCGCCACCTCTCCCCGCTCATAGGCGTAGGTCTCGCCGTCGTCCTCGTAAAGCGTCGCTTCGCCGTCCGCGCCGCAGTACACGTGCACGATGTACTCCGTCGGGTCGTGGTGGGTCAGGTGCGGCATCCAGGGCTGTGTGATGACGATCGCGCCGTCGCGCGCCATCAGCGCGCCGCCGCGGCCCCTGGGCGGATCATAGACGAAGGACGTACCGCCCTGATAGGTCTCGCCGGTGAAGAAATCGGTCCACCGGCCTTCGGGCAGCGTCATGTGCATGTCGAAAGCGGAGACCAGCAGGCTGTCGCCAAACATGTACTCATTGAGCACGTCGTCAAAGCGGGCGTCGCCTTCATAGGCCAGGCTGAGCGGACGGACGATGGGCAGGCCGCGCTCGTTGGCCTGGTGCGCGGCGGCGTAGATATACGGGAACAGCGACGACCTCAGCTGCGCGTAGCTGCGGTAGATCTCCTCCAGCTCGTCGCCCAGATACCAGGGATGCTGCCAGTTGCGCCATCCAAGGTGCTGCATCCACGGCATCAGGGCGCAGTAGTGGATGCTGGAAAGCTGCGTCACGTCCATGTCGCAGGAAGCGTTGGCGTGGCCGCACATCGCCAGGTTCTGGATGGAAATCATCGTCTTATAGCCGCCGCCGGTATCGCCGGCCCATGTGGCGCAGTACTGCTGCTGGCCCGCATACATGCAGACGGTATAGATCAGCGCGCGCCGTCCTCCGGTGTGCTGGCTGAACCCTTCCTTCATCTGTTTGCCGTAGATCACAGGATAAACGTTATGCACCTCGTCATCGGTATAGCGGCCCGCGTACAGGCGGTCCGGATGCTCCATGACCTGGTTCGCGCCGTCCAGCTTGAAGGCCGCCGCGCCGTTGTCGACGAATTTCTTCAGGTGTTCAAACCACGCCTCGCCCGGCTTGGTCTGATCGTCCATATAGCGCGCGCCGGAGAAATGCGTGTCGACGATTTCCGCGCCGCTGAAGGAGGTCGTCTCGCTGCGGGCGCGCGCCTCGTTCTCCTCCTTCCAGAGCAGGTCGTAATCGCAGCACAGCCACAGGCTCAGCTTGAAGCCCATCTGTCGCAGGTTATAGAAAAACGACCAGCTGCCGCTGTAATTCTCGGGGAGCCAGTACGGCAGGTAAAAGCGGCCGGGATCCCACTTTTTCTCTGTGGAAAAGTCGTAGTGCCTGCTCATCCAGCCGGGCTCCAGGCCCATGATGTCGCAGGGGATTTTCTCGCGCCGGAACATCAGGCAGTTTTCAAGCAGGTCGCGCGCGCCCTCCTCCTCGTTGTTGACGAAGGTCAGGCCATACGCCGCCTTGGGCAGGATGACGGGCCGGCCGGAAACGCGGGTGTATTTCTCAAGCGCCGCCTTCATGCTGTCCGCCATGAAGACATAGACGTCCAGGCAGCCCTTGCCCGCCTCGATCCGCATCTCGTCCGGATCGTCACAGCCCAGGTCGTACTGATGGCGGTAGGTGCAGTTGACGAGCACCGCCCAGCCGCGCGAGCTCATCACATAGGGAATCGGCCCGTAGCTGGTTACGTTCGCCTGCCAGAGATCCACCTTGCGGCCGCGCTTCATCACCTTTGTGCGGTCCTCATCGCCCAGGCCAAACAGGCGCTCGTCCGCCTTCAGAGGGACGCGCAGCCGGAAGCCCTCATGGCGGAACGCCGCCATCGTATCGGAGACGTCCAGGCAGAGCGCGCGATCCTTCAGGGAAAACGTGATCCTGCCCTCCGCAAAACGCGCGCATGAATCGCCGACAGCCAGGCCGCCGCCCTCCTCGCGCGCATCGACCGGACCAAGATCGCTTTTCAGAATGCCGTAGCGCGTGAGCATCGATTCCCTCTGGCGCGCGTCGCAGCGCAGCCGCACGCGCCAGATGCCCTCCGCCAGCGCGTCAACCGTCAGCTCGCCGCCGGCGAGCGCTTTTTTCATCTCATACATTGCCTTACATCCTCCCAGACCGTTCGCATCGCTTTATTGAATTGTAGCACCTGCAAAGGCGCAAATCAAGCGGGAAACCCTGCCACGGCATTTGCTCCTGCCTATTATAGCCTTTCATTTAGCATGGGGCAGACCCTGATTTTTGCCATTTCGATTTGCTTTCTGACTTCTCTTTGCCTCTCCGTTTTCCCGGATCAGGCTGTGGCTCACATGCCGCATTCCCTTTGAAACGCGGGCAGAGTGGGGCCCTGGCCGCCATCGTTCCCCTGCCTTCGCGCCGGCCTCCCGGGCCGGAATGGAGGCGCGGACAAATGGCGGCCGGCTTTCACCGGCCGCCATTTGCGTTATCGCGACGCCGCGCGCGTCTTAAGCGATCATTTCCCGACGTAGGCGTCGATCTGGGACTGCAGCTCCGCCTTGACCTTGTCCAGTCCGGCCGCATACAGCTTGTCGATGAACTCCTGATACAGCGCGTCCACCTTGTCCGCGCCGCCGGAACCGGCGTTCACCTGGGGCTTGTATTCGTTCTGGACGGCCTTGATGGCCTCCTGCTCCAGCGAGACGTTGGAGAAGTCCACGTCCATGCCGGTGATGGGACAGGTCTTCAGCTTGGGATAGACCTCGGTGTAGAACTTCATGCAGTATTCCTTGGAAGCCCTGGTGGTCAGGCTGCCGCCGTCGTGCATCACCTTGTAGGTGTTGCCGATGACCCAGTTCTCCATGTGGTGCTTGCTGGTCTGGCCCTCCACGGGCACCATCCGCAGCTGACCGTCCTCCTCGACGGCCTCATAGTTGTACCAGCCGTAGGCCCCGGCTTCCTCGGAGTTCTTCTCGAAGCCGTAGCACAGGAGGTTGTACAGGTCGTTGCCGGGCGTGCCGACTTCGTCGTGCAGCAGGTTCAGCAGCTCCATGGCGCGCTCGGGATAGGCGGCGCTGTAGGGAATGACCATGTAGGTGTTCTCCCTGCCGAAGATGTTGACGCCCTGATAGCCCTCCTCGGGCCGATTGGTCAGTATGGTCCAGTAGCCTTGCCCGTCGGCGGCGGTGGCGCCGGAATCGCTGTAAAAGACGCCGCGCTCGTCGGCCGTGGACCAGTTGGCGTTCCACGAGCCGCTGGGGCTGATGGTGTTGCGCACGTTGTCCGGCAGCTGCTTGAGAATGCTGGTCTCGGTGATCCATCCCTTGTCGTACCATTCGCCCAGCCGCTCCAGGACCTCCTTCATCTGTGGGATCTCGTAGAGCTGATAGAGCTCAATATCCTCGGCCTCGGGGTCGTAGTACATCCTCTGCCCCTCGGGGCCGAAGTTCATGTAGCCGATCTTGCCAAACTGCTCGACGTAATCCAGGTGGATCTGCCAGTCGTCGGCGCCGACCTCCAGCACGCCGTCGGCGATGGCCGCTTCATAGGCTTCCTCGACCAGGTCCAGCATCCGGGTGGTCATCTTGGAGTTGTTGCGGACCTCCTCCACCATCGCGTCCACGTCCATGTAGGGCATCATGCAGTCATAGATGCGCAGCGCCTGGGATTCAGGCACGGTGGGCTGGACGCTGGGGATGGCCCACAGCTGGCCGTTCAGCCGGCCGGAATTGTAGGCGGTCTCCCAGATCTCCGATTCCTCGACCAGATTGGGCGCGTATTCTGCCACCAGGTCGTCCAGGGGCAGCAGGTTGCCGTCCAGCGCGTCCTGCTGCATGGGGGTGCTCCAGCCGTTCCAGGCCAGATCCATCTGCTCGCCGCCGGCCAGCAGCAGCGGCCAGTTCGTGGCGTAGTCCGCCACAAACACGATCTCGACGGTGGTGCCCGGCAGCAGATCGGCCAGCTTGTCGTTGAAGACCTTGATCACGTCGGCGCTGCCTTCGCCCTCCGGGCCGTCATAATACCACTTCAGGGCCGCGGCTTCGCCGTCCGCGCTGGCAACAGGGGCCAGGCACAGGGTCAGCGCCAGGATGAGCGCGAGAAATGCCATCATGTTCTTCTTCACGGTTTTATTCCTCCTTGTCGAAAAATGTCTGTTCCTTTACCGCATGTCGACGCGGGTGCCTCCGAACTTCGTCTGCCCTCCTCCTTGTCCAGATTTGTTTGGCATAACACCGCATGCAGATGCGGAGCATCCGTGTCTGTCAGCCCTTGGTCGAGCCGATGCTGATGCCCTTGGCGTAGTACTTCTGCAGGAACGGGAAGAGAATCAGCGCCGGGACCGCGCCGATGACCGCCAGCGCGAAGCGGGTGGATTCGATGGGAATCTCCTGCGCGTTGAAACTGGTCGAGAGGCCGGCCTCGAGCAGCGCCTTGGCGCGCTCCGCGCTGCGGATCATCTCCTGTAGCATGAACTGCACCGTGTAGAGATTCCGGTTCCGGATGTAGTACAACGGGATGTTGATGTCGTTCCAGCGCGCCAGGAAGCCGGAGAAAAACTCCATGGCGACCAGCGGCTTGGTCAGCGGGAGCATGATCCTCAGCACGATCTGCAGCCTGTTCGCGCCGTCGATGCGCGCGGATTCCACAATGGCCTTTTCGATATTGATGTAGAACACGCGGAACAGGAAGATCGACCATGCGCTCACGGTGGGGATCAGGAAGATCATGACGGTGTCCTGCAGGTGCAGAAACCGTGTTTTCAGAATGTAGCTGGGCACGATGCCGCCGGAGAACAGCATGGTGACGACCAGGAACACGCGCCAGAATTTCCGGCCCCTGAAATCGTCCTGGCTCAGCGGGTAGGCCATCAGCATGCACAGAAACACCGTAAACAGCGGCTGCACGATGCCTGTGCCGACTGTGAGCACGATGGCGCGCAGCAAGCTGACGCCGTATTCGGTGAACAGCAGCCGGTAGGCCTCCAGGCTGAACTGGGACGGGAACAGCTGATACCCGTAGCGCAGGATGCTCTCCCGCGAGGAGATCGAGACCATCAGCGCGGCGTACATGGGAAACAGAAAAACCACGCACATCGCGCCCAGGAACACATAGGAAAACCGCTGCACATTGTTGCTTTCCAGAGAACGCTGCCTTTTCAACAGAAAACCACCTTCCTCACGCCCCGCGCCGGGGATCAGAACATCGCGCTGTCCGGGTCGATCCGGCTGACGACGCCGTTGGCCGTCAGCACCAGGATCACGCCGATGAGGGATTGCACCAGCCCGACCGCGGTCATGAACGAATAGCGGCCGCCGCCCAGTCCGTTGAAAATGTAGGTGCCCAGCACCTGCGTGGTCTCGTAGAGCTGCGTCTGGTTGAAGGTCAGCTCGTAGAACGGAGAAATCGAGGTGGTCAGCACGGAGCCGAGCTGCATGATCAGCGTGATGCAGAACACCCGGCTCATGGCGGGCAGGGAGATATAGCGTATCTGCTGCAGCCGGTTCGCGCCGTCCAGCCGCGCGGCGGCGAACAGCTCCGTATCGATGCTCAGCAGGGCCGAATAGAAATAGATGCTGGCCATGCCGGCGAATTTGTAGATCTGGCACAGCGTGATAATGGCCGGCCAGTAGCGCGCCTCGCGGTACCAGCTGACGGCCTCCAGGCCCATGCTCTTGAGCAGCACGTTCAGCAGGCCCTTGTCCGGATGCAGGATGATCAGCAGGGCCGCTGAAATCACGGTCCACGCCAGGAACGCGGGCAGCAGCATGCACGTGTGGTAGATCTTGTTGGCCAGCTTCGATCGAATCTCGTACAGCAGCAGCGCGAATATCATGCCCGTCAGCAGATTGACCAGCGCGATGCGCGCGATGCTGTAGAGCAGCGTATTGCGGAACACGCGGACGAAATCCACGCTGCCGAAGAACTGGCGGAAGTGCGCGAGCCCGACGAAACGGCTCCCGAAGATGCCCCTGGCGGGTTTGTAGTCGGTAAAGCCCATGTACACGCCGATCATCGGGGCGTAGTTGAACAGCAGGAAGCACATCACGGCAGGCAGGATCATGAGGTAATAGCCCCCCTGCAGCTTCAGGCGGCTCAGAAAACTCTCTTTGGCTGTCAGCGTCTGCGGCAGGTTCCGCGTTTTCATGATTCACAACCCCATTAGCCAGATTAACGATATTATCGTACCGTTATTTCAGGATTCTTACAAGAGTCAGTTTTTTTACATAAGCGCATAAATCTTGTCCAGTATGGCTTTTCGCCGCGCCGGTAAGTTATCCCTTTCCGTTTAATAAAGTGGATTTAACATTTTCATCCTATAATGTCGGGTAGGTTCCGCCGCGCTCCGGCGGCAGGCGGGGCTTCGGCGCGGGGACAGACGCACAGGTCTCACGACGGGAGGTGGACCCGGACATGTACAATGTTGTGGTTGTGGATGACGAAAAGCTGATCTGCGACGCGATAAGATCCGTACTGGAGACGAGCATTCCGGAAATATCGCAGATTCTGGTCTTTCAGGACGGCCAGGAGGCCTTCGATTATCTCAGCGGACATCACGCGGACATCCTCATGCTGGACGTCAGGGTGCCGGGCAGGACAGGCCTGGAAATCGCCAGCATGGTCAGAAGCCAGAACGCCGACAGCTATATCTTCATCATCACGGCCTACCGCGATTTCGAATATGCGCATCAGGCGATCCGCTGCTCCGTGAACGACTTTCTGACCAAGCCCTTCTCCTCGCGTCAGCTGATCGCCGCGGTGCAGAACGCCGTCTCCCGGTTCAGGGAGAGGGACTCCTCCAAGGAGGCGCACCGCAGGGACGACCGCAACCTGCTGCTGTCCCTGTGCAGGGCGCAAACGCTGCCCGACGGCTGCGGCGACATCCGCTTCTGCGGCAAGACCGTGCCGCTGAGCCGGCTGAAGTGCACCGAAGTCACGCTCACCGACCTCGGCTTCGACGCCGTGCCCGCGCAGCTGCTGCCCACCATCGGGGAAAAGCTGACCTGCGCCGCGGAAGACGACACGGAGGCGCAGACCTCGCTGCTCATCGAGCAGACGCCGGAGCGCATTCAGGTGCTGGTGCTCTCCCGGGACGCGCCGAACCTGAGCTTCGTGTCAGAGCTCGTCGGGGCCATCTCCGCCCAGAGCGGCGGCGCGCCGGTCCGCGCCGACAGAACCTTCGCCAGCTTCGTGCGTTATCATGAACAGCTGTCGTTTGAACGGGAGCTGGATTTCTTCTTCGACCTGGTGATCGACGGCTCCGTCCGGCAGGCCAAGAAGTACCTGACGAAGCGCATCCTCTCCCTTTCTCCGGAGCAGACGCAGGCGTTCTCCGAATTCCTCCTGCGCGACCACCAGGTCAGAACCGCGCCGGATCCCGAAAGCGTGATTCAGGGGCTGGACCAGCTCGTCCAGAGCTATCTGCACAAGGATACGGGCAACTACATCGTGGAATCCGCCAAGGAATACATGCAGCGGCATTTCGCCGTCAGCGCCCTTTCGCTGAAATCCGTGGCGGACGCCCTGTTCGTCTCCAGCGCATATCTGAGCCGCCTGTTCAAAAAGCACAACGACGTCAACTTCACAGATTATCTGCTGAAGCTGCGCATGGAGCATGCGCGGCAGCTGCTCCTGACCACCCATCAGCCCACCGTCGCCATCGCCGCGGCCGTGGGTTATGAAAACGTGTCCTACTTCCGCCTGTCCTTCAAGAGCTACTTTGGCATGACCCCCAGCCAATACCGGCAGTTCCAGAACAACCGAAAGGATGGAGAGGGTTCATGAAAGGCTGGATTCGCTCCCGACGCTTCTTTTTCAAGGTCCTCTCCGTGACCATCGGCCTGCTGCTGGCGCTTTGCATCGCGTTTTCCGCCGTGCTCTACTCCAACGCAAAAAAGGCAACCGACGCCTCCATTCTGCTCTCCGAAACCAACCGGGCGCAGGAGCTGCTGCGCAAGTCCACCAACTGCTGGAAGCAGTACATCTCCACCACGACATCCTTCGCCTCGATGACCGTCGCCTACGACAACGTGTCGCTGAAGGAGGATTACCACGCCCGAAACGTGCTGGACAACATGATTCACTCGCATGTGAACGCAAATACCTACACCCGGAATATAGACGTGTTCATCAGCGGCAAGTCCACCTTTCCCTCGAAGCTGTCGCAGGATCGTTTCCTGGGGCACTTCTATTTCTTCGACATCTACGCCGAGGAACAGCCGGTCTGGCCGTACTCCTTCGATCTCGTGACCTCCTACGGCAGCAAATTCAACAGGGTGGACATCACTGTGGACGCGTTCTATCTGAGCCGCTTCCTGTTCACCTTCAACGACAAGGAGCGGATGGACTTCCTGCTGCTGCCCGACGGCACCGTTCTGCTGAGCAACCATGAATCGAGCCTGTTCGCCAGCATCCACGACGCGCTTCCCGGCCTCCCCGCGGAGGCGTCCGATCCGGACGCCGTGGCCTTCTTTTCCTGCGGCGAATACGACGGCCTGCTGACAGAGGCGGACAGCTACGGATTCCGCGTGCTCTCGATGATCCCCAGGTCCGTCTACTCCGGACAGTATACCACCGCCACCCGGCATGCGCTGCTCATGTCCGCGGAGCTGCTGCTGGTGGCGCTCGGCATCTCCGTCTTTCTGACGTTTTCGTTTTATCGCCCGGTAAAAAAGACGATGGACCTCCTGCAGACCTACGTGCCCAAGGAGCTCCACAATTACGAAAACGAAATTCAGTTCATCCAGCGGAGCATCCGGAAGCATTTGGGCGGCGCGGGCGCAAACGCAAGCCTGTCCGGCACCTTTTCCCGCATTCAGAGCGCGCAGATCGCCGTGCTCCAGCACCAGATCAACGCGCACTTTCTGTTCAACACGCTGGAAAACATCAAGACCATCTCCATCACGGAGCTGGGGCCCGACAATGAGATCGAAAACAGCATCATCTTGCTCAACAACATCATCCGCGAGGGCGTTTTCAATAAGAACCTGCTGGTCAGGCTGTCCGACGAGCTGCGCCTGGCCCGGTGTTATCTGGAGCTGATGCTGATGCGCTATCCGGACGTGCAGGTTCAGTGGCGTGTGGATGAGACGGTGCTCGATTGCCAGGTGTTCAGGTTCTCCCTGCAGCCGATCCTGGAAAACTGCTTTTCCCACGCCTTCCACGGGAATCTGCAAAGGCAAAAGCGCATTGACATTACAGTATGCAGGAACGACGGCAACCTGTCCATCCGCATCCGCGACAACGGGGTCGGGATCAGCGCGGAGGAGGCGCTGCGCCTGACGCGGTCGCTGGCGGACTCCGGCGAACCGCAGGACGACCGGCATGTCGGTATGCGCAACATCCACCAGCGCATCACAGATACCTTCGGACCCAAATACGGCATACGGATTTCCGGCGCCGACCCGGGTCTGGACGTGGAGATTCGCTGCCCGATCCTCCCGGAATCCATGCCTGAATGAAAAATCTTCGGCTTTCTCCGGGCGGGAAGAGTGGGAAGCGGCCGATACGCGCGCGGCCGGGGACGAGCGAAGGAAACGCCGCCGTCATCACGTATGCCGCCGCAGATCCTCGGCGGGCGAAATGCCGACGTACGCTTTATAGCTGCGGTAAAAGGAAGAATAGTCGTTAAAGCCGCTGTGCGAAAAGGCGTAGGAAATGCTCTTTGAAAAGATAATCTGCTGCTGGGCGTTGAACACGCGCTTTCGGGTGACGTATTTCCAGATGGAGCAGCCCATGATCTGATGAAAGCGGCGGTTCAGATAGGCCTTGTCCCGGAAGAGCGCGTTCTGGAGGTCGTTGAGATCCCAGTCGTCGGTGAGATGTTCGTTAATGAAGTGGATGATGGACAGGACGAGTTCGTCGCCTTTCGGCTCCTGCAAAACAGACGACGCCCGGGAACAGTTCAATTCCGCCAGGATCATCGACAGGAGCGATATGATCAGCGCCGGCAGCCCATCGTCGCCGACCTGGCTGTGTTCGACTATGGAATAGCTCCTGGCCAGCCATTCCCGCCGGCTTATGGACGGCTGGCCGTAAATGTACCCCGCGCGGAGGTCCCGGCTGATTTCTTCAAAGCCGGCCGGAAAGAGCTGCGGATCAATCAGCACGGCGATTCGCTCGTAGGGCGCATCCTCATCGCCGATCAGCAGATTGTGAACGATATTCCGGTCGATGATGAGCAGCGTTCCCGGCACGAGCCGATGGATGCTGCCCTCAATCGCAAACTCCGCAGAGCCCGTGATGAAATAGTAAAACTCAATCTGGTTGTGGGCGTGGCTCAAGAAGGAAAAATCATTCCTGATGGGCTTGTCCGTGAGCGTATGGTGGTAATATATCCCATCGTTCCTGAACGTAAACAGCTCCTGATTTTGCATATCCTTTTTCCCTTTCGTGGATTAATCGTAAACTCATTATATCATAAAATGTCACTATATGCAATAATAAAGGGCGCTTTATGCCTTTTAATTATAAATAGCAGGATATATAATGTTAACGAAGTAGGATGAAGAAAGATTTGGATCGCTATGCCAACTTAAACTTGAAGGGAGACAGAAGCCATGCTTGTGCGCAGCTTCGAGAAGGATCGGCTCCGGGTCAAAATCTATGATACACGCGCCGCCATGGGCGTCGAGGCCGCGAAGGACGCCGCGGCGTGCATGAAAAAACTGCTTGAGACAAAGCGGACGATCAACGTGATCTTCGCGGCCGCCCCGTCTCAGAACGAGTTTCTCGCCGCGCTGGCAAAGGAGCCCGGCATCGACTGGAAGCGCGTGAACGCGTTCCACATGGACGAGTATGTGGGGCTCGACTGCGACACCGCGCCGCAGAGCTTCGCGCGCTTTCTGAAGGACGCGATATTCGACGTGGTGCCGTTCGGCAGCGTGTCGCTCTTAAACGGCAGGGCCGACCCCGAGGCGGAGGCGGCGCGCTACAGCGCCCTGCTCCGCGCGAACCCGGCGGACATCGTGTGTATGGGCATCGGCGAAAACGGACACATTGCCTTCAACGACCCGGGCGAGGCGGAATTCCACGACAGCAAGCTGGTCAAAACCGTGGCGCTGGATCTGACCTGCCGCACGCAGCAGGTGCATGACGGATGCTTCGCGGCGCTTGAAGACGTGCCGACTCACGCCTTCACGCTGACGATTCCCGCGCTGATGGCGGCAAAACATCATTTCTGCGTCGTGCCCGCGCCCACGAAGGCGTCGGCCGTCTATGAAACAGTCAACGGGCCGGTCTGCGAGGCGTGCCCGGCCTCGATCCTGAGATGCGCGCCGGACGCGACGCTCTATTGCGACAGCGACAGCGCCTCCAGGCTGTGATGAACGGACAGGAACCATTCAGAGAAAGCGAGGATTATGAAAAAAATGACCAGGACGCTGAATGTGGCCATCATCGGCCAGGGCAGAAGCGGGCGCGATATTCACGGCGCCTATTTTAAGAGCGAGGTCAACAGGAACTATAAGGTCGTCGCGGTTGTCGATGAAATCGAATATCGCCGCGAGCGGGCGCACGAGGAATATGGCTGCGACGTGTATGCGGATTATCGCGATCTGTTCGGGCGCACGGACATCGATCTCGTGGTCAACTCCACATTCTCCTATCAGCATGTTCCGATCAGCATTGACCTTCTGGAGCATGGCTTCAATGTGATTTCGGAAAAACCGTTCGCAAAGTCCTATGAAGATGGCTGCCGGGCGATCCTGGCGGCCCGGAAGGCCGGAAAAATGCTGGATGTGTTCCAGCAGTCCCGTTTTGCCCCGTATTATACGCGCATCAAGGAGGTCCTCGCGAGCGGCGTTCTGGGCGATATCATCCAGATCAGCATAAGCTTTTCCGGCTTTGCGCGCCGTTGGGACTGGCAGACCAGCATGAAATACGGCGGCGGAAACGTCCGCAACACCGGCCCGCATCCCCTGGACCAGGCGATGGATCTGCTGGGCTTCCCGGAGGACGTGACCGTATTCTCCAGGCTCGCGACGGTCAATACGGCGGGCGACGCGGAGGACTATGCCAAGATCATTCTGAGCGTGCCGGGCAAGCCGCTCGTCGACATTGAGATTTCCAGCTGCAACTGCTACAGCCCGTATCTTTACACCATTTCCGGCAGCAGAGGATGCCTGCGCGCCAACATGGGGCATCTCGAGATGAAGTACTTCGATCCCGCGAAGGCAAAGCCGCTGGTTCAGATCATGGAGCCGCTGCGCGATGAAAAGGGCTATCCGAAATACTGCGGCGAGAAGCTGGAATGGACGGAGATTGAAGAGGAGATCAGAGGCACATCCTTCAATGCGGCCGTGGAAAAGTATTATGAGATGATCTATCAGCATCTGGTCAATGGCGCGGAGCTGGTCATCACCCCCGAGCAGGTGCTCACGCAGCTGAAGGTCATCGACAAGATTCACGCTCAGAATCCGCTCACGATCCTCGAGTAAAAAGGAGCTGTGGTTGATATGAAAATTGCCATTCTCGGCACAGAAAACTCTCACTGCATGGCCTTCGCGAAGCTGATCGCCAGCGATCCCGAATACGCGGACATCGATCTCGTCGGCGTATACGGCTATGATGCCGAGGCCAACAAAAAGATACTGGACGCCGGCCTGACAGCCTGCGCGGCCGAAAAGCCGGAGGATTTCCTCGGCAGGGTGGACGCCGTCATGGTGACGGCGCGGCACGGCGATCTGCACTATGAATACGCCCTGCCCTACGTGAAGGCGGGCGTCCACGCGTTTATCGACAAGCCGTTCACCGTCGACCTGGAAAAGGGCCGCCGGCTGATCGACGCGGCGGAGAAGAGCGGCTCGCTCATCTGCGGCGGATCCAGCCTCAAATTTCTCAAAGAGCTCGATCCCGTCCGCGCGGCGGTGAAGGAAGGAACCGTCAAGGGCGGCTATGCGAGCGCGCCCGTGAACATGATCAACGAATACGGCGGCTTCTACTTCTACAGCCAGCACCTGATCGAGATGATGACCTCCGTGTTTGGCGGCGAAATCAAAGCCGTCAACGCCAATCTGGTGAGCGAGGCTTCAAACCGGCTGATGGTCGCCTTCCAGTACGACGGGTTCGATGTCGCCGGCCAGTACTACAATGGCTACACGTATTCCGTCGCGGCTGTGACCGACAGGACGGCCGTGTTCGCCAGCTGCGCCGACGTGAGCTATCTCTACAGGACGGAGCTCACGGAATTCGCGGAAATGGTGCGCACAGCGCGCCTTCCGAGGCCGAGAATCGAGCTGTTGAAGCCCGTGATCGTTGAGCATGCCATTGAGGAGTCCTATAAGAAGGGAAAGAGCGTCGCGGTGACGCTGTAAAAAGCCGATGCGATCGTTGGAATCCGTATTTCACCCAAACGCAGCCATGTCACGACCCCTGAACGCCTGATTACACTAAAAGGGAGGGATTTTAATGGAAAAGCTCGCTCTGCTGGGCGGTACCCCCGCAATCACACACGCCGCGCCCGAGGTCTTCAAGTGGCCCATCATCACCGAGGAAGATGAAGCGGCGGCGCTGGACGTCATTCGCAACAACAAATTCTCCGGAACCGACATCACCGAAAAATTTCAAAACGAATTTGCTTCCTGGCTGGGCGCCAAGTACGGGCTGGCTTTCTGCAATGGCACGGCGACGCTGAGCGCGGCGATGTATGCCATCGGCCTGGGCGCGGGCGATGAAATCATCTGCCCGACCAAGACCTACTGGGGCAGCGTGTCGCAGGCCATCAACTTCGGGGCCTCGGCGGTGTTCTGCAACATCGACGATCACCTCAGCATGGATCCGGACGACCTCGAGCGCTGCATTTCGCCGAAGACCAAGGCCATCATGGTCGTGCACTACTTCGCGTACCCGGCGGACATGGACCGCATCATGGCCATCGCGCGCAAGTACAATCTGAAGGTGATTGAAGACGTCTCCCACGCGCAGGGCGGCCTCTACAAGGGCAAGCGGCTGGGCACCTTCGGCGATATCGGCGCGATGTCGCTCATGAGCTGGAAGTCCTTCGCGGCCGGCGAAATGGGCATGATGGTGACCGATCGGCGCGAGTACTATGAGCGCGCCATCGCTTACGGCCACTATGAGCGCAACAACAGCAAGTTCATTCAGGAATGCGAGGATCTGCTCCCTTACTCGCACATCGCGCTCGGCGGCATCAAGGGCCGCGCCAACCAGCTCTGTTCGGCGCTGGGCCGCGGGCAGCTCAAGCATCACGATGAGCGCTGCGTGGAGATCCGCAGGGCCATGAACTACTTCTGGGATCAGCTGGAAGGCGTAAAGGGCATTCGCGCCATCCGCGTCGACGAGAGCACCGGCTCAAATATGGCCGGCTGGTACAGCCCGCACGGCCTCTATGTCGAGGATGAGATGGACGGCCTGCCGGTCGGCAAGTTCTGCGAGGCGGTCCGCGCGGAGGGCTTCGCCAGCTGGGATGGCGGCAACTTCTGCCTGCATACGCATCCCTTCTTCAAATCGTTCGATTTCTACCACATCGGCAAACCCTCGCGCATACTCTACGCAGACCGCGATGTGCGCGAAATGGACGCCGCCTGCGAGCCGTCTGAGCACAAGCTGTGCTTCTCCGCGCCGTGGTTCAAGAAATTTGACAAGGCCATCATCGAGGAATACGCATACGCTTTCCGCAAGGTCGCCGAGAACCATACGCAGCTGCTCGATCCCGAATCCACCAGCAAAGGCCGGCAGGGCGGCCGCTGGTATGGCACGGAAAACGCGTGACGCCTGATTTGTCGACTCGCTCTGAGCGCAGCGCGTGGCCGGAAGGGGGTGACCGAATGGCTGTTCGATATGGCCTGGTTGGATGCGGTGCGATTGCGTCTCACCACATCAGCGCCATCAAGCAAACCCAGGACGCAGTGTTTGCCGGCGCAACGGATGTACGGGACGGCGCGGCGGAGGCCTTTTGTGCCGTAAACGGCGGCAGGGCATTTCATTCCTTCGAGGAGATGATCGAAAGCCCCGGGGTCGACGCCGTGTGCATCCTGACGCCGAGCGGGCTGCACGCCTCGCAGACCATACAGGCGGCCGAAGCGGGCAAGCACGTGCTGGTTGAAAAGCCGCTCGCCCTGACGGTGGATCAGGCCGATGCCGTAATCGAGGCGGTTGAAAAGAGCGACGTCCGCGTCGGCGTCGTCTCTCAATACCGCTTTATGGATTCTTACCGCAGGGTCAAAAAGGCGCTGAGCGAGCATTTGCTGGGGCGGCTGGTAACCTGCGACGCCTCAATGAAGTACTATCGTGCGCCGGAATACTATGAAAAGAGCCGCTGGCGCGGCACCTGGGCCATGGACGGCGGCGGCGCTCTGATGAACCAGGGCATTCACGGCATCGACTCGCTGATTTCTCTGGCCGGACCCGTCAGAACCGTTTACGGACTGACGCGCACGCTGTTTCATCACATCGAGGTTGAAGACACGGCGGTGGCGGCCGTCGAATATGAGAGCGGCGCGATCGGATACATTCAGGGGACCACCTCGGTTTATCCCGGCTATCCCCGGCGATTGAGCTTTTCGGGCACCAGGGGCACGGTCACCATGTGCGAGCAGCTCATTACCGAATGGGACGTCGAAGGCTGTGAAAAACCGGGCGATGTGTCGCCGGACGGCACGCAGTCGAGCGGCGCGAGGGATCCCATGGCCATCGACGCCTTCGGGCATCTGTGCCACATACGCGACCTGACGGAGGCTATCCTCACGGGACGCGAGCCGATCGTGAGCTGCCGTGAAGCGCGCAAGGCGATTGTCCTGATCAACGCGATCTACGAATCCTCCAGAACGGGAAAACCTGTCGACCTGTCCCGCGACGCCAAAAGGGCCGCGCAGGGCGTCTCATGAAAACATTCACTAGCAAAAGAGATGAATCAGACATGGAGAAGCTCAGGAAAATAGACATTCACGTTCATACCGCCTCAAGCCGCGGCATCCCCCGCAACGCGCAGGGCGACACCTATGCCCTGCCGGGGGAGCTGCGCGCGATGTATGATCAGATCGGCGTCGAGAAGGGCGTGCTGTTGCCCTCGGTCTCGCTGGACGCCGCCTACGATAACGTTTCTAACCGGGAAATCATGGAGATCGTCCAAGCGCATGCGGATCGCTTCTTCTGGTTCTGCAACGTCGATCCGCGTCAGGGCCTGAATTCGCCGGAGACGGATTTCAGCGTCTTCTTTGAATACTACAGGGCGCGCGGCGCCAAAGGCGTGGGCGAAGTAACCGCCAATCTGTCCTTCGACGATCCGCTGATGCGCAATTTCTTCGCGCACGTCGAAAAGAGCGGCCTCCCGATGACGATCCACATCGGCATACCCGACTGCGATTACGGCATCGCCGACAGCCTGGGCCTGCCCGGTTTGGAAAGGACGCTCCACGACTATCCAAACCTGAAGATACTGGGCCACAGCCAGCGTTTCTGGTCGCACATCAGCGGCGATGTGAATGAAAAGAACTGGGGCGGCTATCCCGGCGGCAGGGTCGCGCCCGGCGGCCGCGTCGTCGAGCTGCTGCGAAAGTATCCCAACCTCAGCTGCGACCTCTCGGCAGGCAGCGGCTACAACGCCATGGCGCGCGATCCGGAATTCGCCTGCGGCTTCATGGAGGAATTTCAGGATCGGCTCTATTACGGCACCGACATCTGTGCGCCGTCAAACATCACCAACCCCATGCTGAAGCTCGCTTCCTTTTTGGATAACGCCATGGAAACGGGGAGACTTTCTTACGCGGCTTACGAGAAGATCTGCCGCGGCAATGCGCTTAAACTCCTGAAGGCGTGACCCCGCCGGGAGATATGCGACGCGCACGGAGGAATGATTCAATGAGACGATTGAAGAAAATCGACATTCATGTTCACAGCAATAAAACGCCGGGTATACCGCGGAACGCCGCAGGCGATACGTTCGCCACGCCGGAGGAGCTTCGTGCGATGTACGATCAGATCGGCGTGGAGAAGGGCCTTTTGCTGCCGCTGATCAAGATGGAGGCTTCCTTTGACACCGCCACCACGCGCGAATATCAGGAGATGTATGAGGCGCACAGGGACTGGTTCTACTGGTTCTGCAACGTGGACCCGCATCAGGGCGGGAATACGCCGGATGCCGATCTGAGCTACTTTCTCAATTACTATAAAGAGCGCGGCGCCAGGGGCGTCGGCGAAGTGTGCACAAACCTGCCTTTCGACGATCCCCGCATGCGCAACCTCTTCAGGCATTGCCAGAAATGCGGCATGCCCGTCACCATCCACATCGGCGTGCGCTACGGCGAATACGGCATTGTGGACAGCCTGGGCCTGCCCGGCCTGGAAAAGACGCTGCGCGATTTCCCGGATCTGCAGATTCTGGGTCACAGCCAGCGCTTCTGGTCGCATATCAGCGGCGATGTGAATGAAAAGAACTGGGGCGGCTACCCCGCCGGCAGGGTCGCGCCCGGCGGCCGGATCGTGGAGCTGATGCGAAAGTATCCCAACCTCAGCTGCGACCTCTCGGCAGGCAGCGGCTATAACGCCATGTCGCGCGATCCGGAATTCGCCTACGGCTTCATGGAAGAGTTCCAGGACAGGCTGTACTATGGCACGGACATCTGCGCGCCTTCCAACATCACCAATCCCATGCTGAAGCTCGCTCCTTTCCTGGACGAGGCCATGGAGAACGGGAACATCTCATACACGGTGTATGAGAAAATATCCAGAAAGAACGCGCTGAAGCTGTTGGAAAACCCGGATAAATGAGCGCGGCGAGGCGGTGAGAATCAATGGGTGAACGAAATATCACGACAGCAAGGAAACGAGGGCGCAAGTACCATTCCGGAACCTTTCTCTATTCGTTGACGCATGATGGCGCGCTCTACTTCATGCTGCTGTTTCCGATTGCCGTCGCAATTATCTTCCGATATGTGCCGATCGGCTATCTTGCCATCGCATTTAAGAACTACAACTTCGTCGATGGGCTGTTCAGAAGCCCATGGGTGGGGTTCAAATGGTTCGAGAAGTTCTTCACCTATCGGAAATTCGGCCTTATTTTCGGAAACACGCTGAAGATCAGCTTTGGCACGCTGATCTTTGGTTTCCCGGCGCCCATCATCTTCGCGCTGCTGCTCAACGAAACCAAAAACCTCCGCTTCAAAAAGGCGGTTCAGACCATCAGCTATCTGCCGTACTTTGTGTCAACGGTCATCGTCGTTGGCATGATGAACCAGCTCGTCTCCCCGACGACCGGTTTCATCAACGAGATCATCCGCGCCCTGGGGCACGACACCGTGATGTTCAACACCGAGCCGCAGTATTTTCTCCCGATGTACATCATTTCGGGCATCTGGTCGGGCCTGGGTTACTCATCCATCCTCTACCTCTCCGCGCTGGCCGGCATCAGCCAGGAGCTCTATGAGGCGGCTGAGGTGGACGGCGCGGGCCGCTTTGGCAAGATGATTCACGTCACGCTGCCCGGCATCCTGCCCACGATCATGATCCTTCTGCTCATGCGGCTGGGCACGCTCATCACCGTCGGCTTTGAAAAAGCCTACCTCATGCAGAACGACCTGAACCTCAAGGCTTCCGAGATCATCGGCACCTTCGTCTACAAGCAGGGCATCGTGCGAATGGATTATTCGTACTCCGCTGCTGTCGATCTCTTTCAGAGCGTCGTCAATATCGCGCTCGTGACTCTGTTCAATACCATCAGCCGGCGCGTAGCCGATATCAGCCTCTGGTAAGAGATTGGCTGCTGTTCCCATCGTTGATATCCGCAGCAAAGAGGGAGCTACTTATGATTCGTTCAAAAAGCATCGGCGACAGGATATTCGTCATCATCAACTATACGCTGCTGACGATTCTGGGCATCATGTTCTTCTACCCCATTCTGTATCAGCTGGCCATCTCCTTTTCCAGCGCGCAGGCTGTTTCGGCTCACAAGGTCTTTGCATGGCCGGTTGAGCCTACGCTGAAATCCTACGCCAAGGTGTTTGAAACGGGCAAGATTATCCGCGCCTATAAAAACACGCTCTACTACACGGCGTTCGGCACGGTTCTCCAGTTGATCGGCACCACCTTCATCGCTTATCCGCTCTCCAAAAGGAGGCTGTTCGGCCGGCGCGGGATTTCCTTCTTCTTCTACTTCACGAATGTTTTTAACGGCGGCATGATTCCCACCTTTCTGGTGGTGCGCAATCTGGGCATGATAGACACCGTCTGGGCGCTGGTCATCCCCGGCTGCATCTCAGTTTACTACGCCATTGTGCTGAGAACCAATTTTGAGGCGATCCCGTCCGACCTGGAGGAGGCGGCCAAAATCGATGGCCTGGGGAATTGGGCCATCCTGCTGAAAGTATACGTGCCCCTGAGCAAGGGCATCTACGCGGCTCTGACGCTGTTCTTCGCCGTTGGGTTTTGGAATTCTTATGTGCAGCCCCTCATTTACCTGAACGACGACACCAAATTCACCCTCCAGATGCTGTTGAGGAACATCGTGCTTCAGGGGCAGATGACCGATATCGGCGCCGGCGCGTCCAACATGCAGGATCTGGGCACCAACACCGACACGCTCAAGGCGGCCTGCATCATGGTCGTCATGCTGCCCATCATGTGCGTCTATCCCTTCATTCAGAAGTACTTCGTGAAGGGGATTATGATCGGCGCCGTGAAGGGCTGATGAAGGCGAAGCTGCTCCACAATCTGGAGGAAGCTGGCCGCAAAGGGAACTCACTGCCGCGCCGGAGTGCATTTTCAAATCCAGGAGGATGCAGCTTGAGACGCCGAAAATGCGCCCCGTGGATTTTGGAAACACACTCTGGACGGCATGAGAAAATAGAAGGAGGTTTAATGTCATGAAACGTAGTCTGAGGATCCTGGCGCTCATCCTGTCCGTTCTGCTAACGGCGACCATGCTGCCTGCCATCGGCCTGGCAGATGCCGCAGATGAAGAAGTCACTCTGACCCTGATGTTTGGCGAGCATGCCACCGAGCTGTATCACGAGGATACGTGGGTCATCATTCCCTGGGCGAAGGAGCACTACAATGTGAACCTGGCCATCACGGCCATTCCCTCCTCCGACTGGAGCACGAAGCAGTCCACGGTCATCGCCAGCGGCGACATCCCGGATCTGCTGATGGGCATCGGCCGTGACATCGCCAACGAGTATGGCCCGAAAGGCCTGTTCCTGAACCTGTACGACTATCTGGATCAGATGCCGGACATGATCGACTGCATGGAAAAGCTGCCCCTGCTGAAGGACTGGATGTACTATTCTGAGAATGAGATCTATTCTCAGGCCACCACCATCGCCACGGAAGGCGCCGTGAATATGTGCGCTTACTACATCATGTTCACCCGCCGCGACATCATGGATCAGCTGGGCATCGAGGAGATGCCGACCACCTTCGAGGGCCTGCACGACCTGCTGGCCGCGATGAAGGAAGCCTATCCGAGCGCCTACCCCTGGATCAACCGTTCGAGCTTCGACATGATCCTGAACGTCTTCGCGCCCGGCCTGGGCATCAACGTCTCCCCCATGGCCTGCAACCGGACCCGCTACGCCGTCTGGAACGAGGAAAGCCAGACCTTCACGTCCATCATGGAGGAGGAGAACTTCAAGTGGTTCCTCGGCTGGATGAAGCAGCTCTACACCGAGGGCCTGCTGGATCCCAACTACGCCGTGGACAACACCTCCACCTGGCAGGACAAGCTGGACAACAGCCAGGGCTTCTTCTCCGTGGACTACTTCAGCCGTCCTGACACCATGACCGGTTCCGGCCGGCAGGTGACCGAGGGCTTTGAGCTCGAAGCCATGCTGCCCCCGGCTCTGGAGGATGGCCAGGCCAAGGTCTATGCCAACGTCGGCATCGGCGGCTCCAACGTCTTCTCCGCGAAGTGCGCCAATCCTGAGCGCCTGGCTCAGCTGCTGAACGGCTGGTATTACACGGAGGAAGGCTGCCTGGCGACCACTTACGGCATCGAAGGCGAGACCTTTGCCAAGAACGACGACAACACGCTCAGCAAGTTCTACTCCGATGAAGTGCCCACCTCCCTGGACTTCGACGCGGCTTACGGCTGCAACTACCTCACGTTCTACGCGTTCAAGCCCGACTTCTTCGGCTATGACCTGTATGACGTGAATCAGAGCGACGTCTACAACAAGACCTGGAACCTGTTCAAGGACGAGATGATCGACCTGCCGCCGACCATCCTCTTCACCCCCGACGAGGAGGAAGAGTATGCCGACTACGGCGCGGATCTGACCATCACGCTGCGCAACGTGTTCAACGAGTTCATCATCGGCCGCCGCGATCTGGAAGCTGATTGGGACGACGCCATTGAGGAGCTGGACGACGCCGGCTACAGCGATTACCTCGAGCTGATAAACGCCGCCTACAACAAGTAATACCACCTGGCTTCTAAAGCCCGTACAGATTCGGGATGGATTTTTCGACGCCGCCAGGCCGGGCGGAGGGAGGCGCAGCGACGCTGCGTTGACCGAAGCGAAGCCACGCGGCGGCGGAAAAGACGCCAGAAGACGGATCGGTTGTCGTATCAGCATCGTTTGAAACGGCAGAACAACAGCATACAGGACAAGCGAGAGCGGCGGACAGATTCCGCCGCTCTCGCTGTCGTGAGATGCCGGTATGCGGCCATTGGCCGCAACATAACCGCTCAATAAAGCGCGCCTCGCACCTGTCTTGAAAAGGGGGAGAGACAAACGCCGGAACGATGGCGGGACGCGGGATCGCGCCCTTCCTGCGTCAGCGACTGGCGCCGCTGTAGAATTCCGTCGTCGTGGGGTTGGCCTGGATCATGACGGAGCTCTGGTGGAATACCTCGACCAGCTCGTCCGCCGCGGCGTGCACCGCTTCCTCGGTGGTGTCGCTGAGGCAGATCACCAGCGTGTATTCCTGATACTCGGTGTCGCCGTCGATCCAGCCGCCGTGGGCCTCCTGGATGGTGTAGCCGCCAAAGTGGCTGATGAGAATCTCCTTCGCCTTTTCCATGGCCTCCGCCTGGGTGAACACGGGCTTATTGGTGTCCTTGTCGTTGGTGCCGAGGTACATGACGTACTGGACGTCGCCTTCGCGCTCAGCTTCCGCCTCCGCTTCGGTGTCCGCGGGCGCGCGATCCTCCGCCAGCTCCTCCAGCCAGTGGAATTCGCCGGTCTTTTTCACGTCCTCGCCGTAGATGGTCTTCCAGTCGTTGGCCATGGAGATCACCTGATAGCCGTTGCCCTCCCACTTTTCGCGCAGGCCGGCCGCCTTTTCGGGGTTGCCGTAGTCGCGCACGTCGTCGTCCGCGATCAGCATGAAGGCCATGCTCCTGTACGCGTTGCTGCCGATGACGTAGTTGTGCATGCTCACGTCGCCGGAGCTGTTGCCGAAGGACAGCACCGGCTGCCGGCCGATCTCCTGGGCGATCTGCAGCACCTTGTTGGTCTTGAGGTTCTTGATGAGCAGCCTGTCCGTGCGCACCACGTCGTCCCCGATGGTGAAGACGTAGTCCAGCCCGTCCGCGTCGCCCTGATTCGTCGCTTCCAGCTGCACGTCCATGCCGATCACGTTTTCATAGGGGATGTCCAGCATGCCCTCGATGAACACGCGGCAGATGAAGCGGTCGCTGCCGGAGCAGATGTAGCACGTAAAGCCGTTGTCCTGCAGATACTCCACGACCTCCACCATGGGCAGGTAGAAGCATTCGGCATAGGTCATGCCCTCGAAGCCATCCACCTCGCGCACCAGAATCCGCGTGACAAAATCCGCGAATTCATTGAGCGTCATGCCCGCGTAGGCGCGCGCCGCCTGGACGGCGTGCCGCATGGGCATGTCCGCCGGGAAGGAGTTGTCCAGCGCGCAGTCGCGCAGCAGGCGGCCGACCTCCAGCATCTCGGCGTCCGGCTCGATGGTCGGGTCCTCCAGGATGCGCCAGGCCAGCATGTAGTATTCCAGATAGGTGGGATACAGCTCGCCCATCAGGGTGCCGTCCATGTCGAAAGTAGCGATGCGGTCCTCTTTCGGAATGAAGTCCGGCGATTCCGGGTCAGTCACGGCTTCCACGTAGTCGACCAGCGCCTTCAGGGCCGGGGCGTCGGGGTTCCATTCGGCGAATACGTCCTCGTATTCCGCGTCAACGGGCGTTATAACATTGGTTACCAATACGACATGAGCATCCTGGAATACGTCCTCGTATTCCGCGTCAACGGGCGTACCCTCCGCGAAGGCAGGTCCCGTAAAGCTCATCAGCAGGGCCAGCAGCAGCGCCATTGCCATCGTCAGCTTCTTCATGATTGCGATCCTCCTGTATCACATTGTGTTATTCCATCCCGTTTTCATAACCGCGGGCTGTTTTTTGCGCGCTCAGACGGCATCGTCGAGCGCCTCAGCCTCCAAACGGACGCCCCGCGCGTCGGTATCCACGGGGAGACGGCCTTCGTTTTCACTGGCCTCCCGCCGCTCCGTTGGTTTTGATGCGGGGAAACTTATGCTTCCGAATACGGCGTGGTGAGCACGATTCCGTTTTCCAGAGTGAATTCCACATATTTCCCAATCGCGCCTTCCGGAAGAGGGATTTCATTTCGGCCCGGATCAAAGGTCATCTTATGCCAGCCCCGATCCATAAACTCGGACTCCATGCCGTACTTCTCCCGCCGCACATAACGGATGGCGCCGTCAAGCCAGAACAGACGCGCAGAGCGAACTGGCGCGGAACAGCCGCAGCGCACCCTGCCCTGACCGTATTCCGCCCAGATCCGGGGAATGGCATCTCCGCTGAGGATCATATCCGCAAACCAATAGCTCTCCTCCGGCATATAGCCTTGACGGTGCGAATGCCCCATGCCGTCCAGCATGCAGAGGCGGGAATCGGGACAGACCTGCTGAGAATGGAGCCAGGACAGGGAATTCGAGTTGAGAGAAAAGGCGCAGTCGTCATTCCAGCACAACCACATGACAGGCATGCGCGCGTTGTCCAGCCGACGCTCCGCCAGCCATGGGAAGACGTCCGGATTGCGGAAACGGCGGCAGATTTCCGGGTATCCGCTGCCCAAATAGGCCGACCCGTAAACGGGTATCGCAAAGGCAAAACGGGTATCAAAGCCGATCGCAACAGACGCAATGACCCCGCCCCAGGAGATGCCTGTCAGGCCAATTCTGTTCCGGTCGATCCGCGGGTGCGCGCGGAGTATGTTGTGAGCCAGAATAACCTGAGCGACCGCATGATACATCCACTGATCCCCGATGGGCAGCGCGCCGTCACGCATGCCGCTGTTGCCCGGAGATACAGTATAGCCTTCCTGTGCGAAGGGAGACGCCAGTTTCCGCTCCAGGCCGTCAGCAAAGCCCTCCACATAATAAGGCGCGGGCGATTGCGGGAAATAGCCTGTGGTGTCCATGGAAATGGCCGCGTATCCCCGCCGATTCCACAGACGAATCCATTTGTCCTCCGGATGTCCTCCCCCGCCATGCACCAGCACCACTGCCGGGACGCCCCCGGATGCGTTTTCCGGAAAGCCGATATGGGCGAATACTTTTGTATGTTCACCTCTCAGATCCACTCCGTCGTAGGCCAAAGCGCGGATTCCCCTGAAGTCTTCGCCGTCCCGCTGGCCGGTCGGGTCGAAATCGGGAAAATATTCCACACGGGGGACAACCTGAAGAAGCGCGTCAAAGGACAACATGGCTCATTCCTCCGATACGATATTCAGTTTCATGATTCAGCGTCAGACGGTCTGCCGACTGGGCTCATGGATCACGCGCACAACGCATTTTATTATATATCATCTTGGGCAAAAGTCAAGCGAATACCACGGAAAAGGCAGGGGCGCGCACTTTATTATGGCGCGCCGGTTCGGCGTCGGTTCACGAACATTTGTTTGTTAAATGATTGATGCGGGCGCATTTGGGGATGCCTCCGGCGGAAAAGTGTGGTATAATAGAGGCAAATCGCTTTAAATCCGGAGGAAAGCTATGTTTGAGCTGAGCAGCAAGTATGAACCGCAGGGTGACCAGCCGCAGGCCATCGAGAAGCTGGCTCAGGGGCTGGCAGACGGCTTGAGCGACCAGGTGCTGCTGGGCGTGACCGGCTCGGGCAAGACCTTCACCATGGCAAACATCATCCGCAAGGCGCAGCGCCCGGCGCTGATCATCGCGCACAACAAGACGCTGGCCGCGCAGCTGGCCGGGGAGTTCCGCGAATTCTTCCCGGACAGCGCCGTGGGCTACTTCGTGAGCTATTACGACTACTATCAGCCCGAGGCCTACATCCCCTCCACCGACACCTTCATCGAGAAGGACGCCGCCATCAACGATGAGATCGACCGCATGCGCCACAGCGCTACGGCGTGGCTGAAGGAGCGGCGCGACGTGATCATCGTGGCCTCGGTGAGCTGCATCTACGGCCTGGGCGACCCCGCGGAATACGAGGGGCTGTCCATCTCTCTGCGCGAAGGCGAGACCATGGACCACGACGACCTGCTGCGGCAGCTGGTCGACATCCAGTATGACCGCAACGATTTCGAGTTCAAGCGCTCGACGTTCCGCGTGCGCGGCGACGTGGTGGACATCATCCCCGCCAACTCGGAGGACACCGCCATCCGCGTGGAGTTTTTCGGCGACGAGATCGACCGCATCGCGGAGGTGGACGCGCTCACCGGCACGGTCCGGCGCTACCTCAAGCACGTGATGATCTTCCCGGCCTCGCACTATGCCACCTCCCGCGAAAAGCTGGACGGCTGCCTCAAGCGCATCGAAACCGACCTGGAAGAGCGCCTCGCCGAATTCCGCGACAACGACCGCCTGCTCGAGGCGCAGCGCCTGGAGCAGCGCACGCACTACGACATCGAGATGATGCGCGAGATCGGCTACTGCTCCGGCATCGAGAACTACTCGCGCTACTTCGACGGCCGCGAGCCGGGCGAGCCGCCATTCACGCTGCTGGACTACTTCCCCAGAGACTTCATCGTCTTCATCGACGAGGCGCACGTCACTGTGCCGCAGATCCGCGCCATGTACAACGGCGACTATGCCCGCAAGCGCGCGCTGGTGGAATACGGCTTCCGGCTGCCCGCCGCCTTCGACAACCGGCCGCTGCGCTTTCATGAATTCGAGCAGCGCGTGAGCCAGGTGATCTACGTCTCCGCCACGCCCGGCCCCTACGAGCTGGAGCGCGCCGATCAGGTGGTGGAGCAGATCATCCGCCCCACCGGGCTGATCGATCCGGAGATCGTGGTGCGGCCCGCCACCGGGCAGGTGGACGACCTGCTGGGCGAGATCCGCAGGGTGGTTTCAACCGGTCAGCGCGTGCTGGTGACCACGCTCACCAAGGTGATGGCCGAAAACCTGACCAGCTACCTGAAGGAAATGGACGTGCGCGTGGAGTACCTGCACTCCGACGTGGAGACGCTGGAGCGCATCCGGCTCATCCGCAGCCTGCGGCTGGGAGAATACGACGTGCTGGTGGGCATCAATCTGCTGCGCGAGGGGCTGGACATTCCCGAGGTGGCGCTGGTGGCCATCCTGGACGCGGACAAGGAGGGCTTCCTGCGCTCCGAGACCAGCCTGGTTCAGACCATCGGCCGCGCGGCCCGCAACGTCAACGGCCGCGTGATCATGTACGCCGACGCCCCCACCGAGTCCATGGAGAAGGCCATCAGGGAAACCAATCGCCGCCGATCCATCCAGCAGGCCTACAACGAGGAGCACCATATCGTGCCCAAATCCGTCTCCACGGCCGTTCACGAACTGCTGGAAATCAGCCGCCCGGCGGATGCGGAAGAAACGGCCGCGCCCTCCGTGTTCAGCGAGGAGGAAAAGCAGGCCACCATCGCCCGCCTCGAGGAGAGCATGCTGGACGCCGCGGAGCATCTCGACTTCGAGAAGGCCGCGAAGCTGCGCGACCAGCTGCTGGCGCTCCGGGGCGAAACGCCCATGGTCAACGCGGAAAAATCAAGGAAAAAGAGGCGCAGGCCGCGGGAGAAGATGACGCACAGGCATTCTCAGTGAGGAAGACAAAGAAAAATTCAGCAAGGAGTGTATTTCAACATGACCATGACCATCAAAGAACTCACCCCTGCTCTCGCCGCCGACTATTTCGACTTCTTCGAGAACCGCGCCTTCACCGACGATTCACCGTATCGTTGCTACTGTCAGCGCTTTCAGATGACGAAGGAGCAATTCCGCGCGGAATATGAGAACGTGCCGATGGATGAGATTGGCCTTGCCGCTCGCAGAACTGCCGAGCGGCAGATTGCCTCCGGCGCGCTGCGCGGCTATCTGGCCTACATCGACGGGCTGTGCATCGGCTGGTGCAATGTGAACGACCGGGCCAATTACCCCGCCGGTTGCGTCAACGGCCCACAGTATCACGCGCCTGCCGAGGCGCGCGAGAAAGCCGTGGTGTGCTTTGAAATCGCCCCGGAATGTCGCGGGCGCGGCGTTGCCACGGCGCTTTTGCAGCGCGCGCTGAACGACGCGAAGGCCGAAGGCTGCGCAGCGGTCGTCTCCTTCCCCGTCGAGCGCGAGACGCGCTTCACATGGGACTACACCGGCCCGGTGCATATGTACGAAAAGGCAGGATTTATAAAGACGGCTGACTGCGGAGAGTACATTGTGATGCGTAAAATCCTCTGTCCCACGGCGTGATCCTTTCCGACACCCTAAAATTCCCAATTCCTCATTTCTGACTATCCAACGAGGTACACACCATTGAATATCGACAAAATCATCGTCAGGGGCGCGCGCGTCCACAATCTCAAAAACATCAGTCTCGAGCTGCCGCGCAACAAACTCATCGTCATGACCGGCCTGTCCGGCTCCGGAAAGAGCTCGCTGGCGTTCGACACGCTCTACGCCGAGGGCCAGCGGCGCTATGTGGAGTCGCTCTCGGCCTACGCGCGCCAGTTCCTCGGGCAGATGGACAAGCCGGACGTGGACGCCATCGAGGGCCTGAGCCCGGCCATTTCCATCGACCAGAAAACCACCTCCCACAACCCCCGCTCCACCGTGGGCACCGTGACCGAGATCCACGACTACCTGCGCCTGCTCTACGCGCGCGTGGGCACTCCCCACTGCCCGCAGTGCGGCCGCGAGATCCGCCAGCAGACGGTCGACCAGATCATCGACCAGATCATGCAGCTGCCCGAGCGCACGAAAATGCAGGTCATGGCCCCGCTGGTGCGCGGGCGCAAGGGCGAATACGTAAAGCTGATCGAGGATATGGGCCGTCAGGGCTTCGTGCGCGTGCGCATCGACGGCGTCATCTACGAAATCGCCGAACGGCCCGATCTGGACAAGAACAAAAAGCACACCATAGAGGTGGTCGTCGACCGTCTTGTCGCGCGGCCCGACATCCAGCAGCGCCTGACCGATTCCATCGAAACGGCCATGCGGCTGTCCGGCGGGCTGGTCGTGGTCAACGTCGTCGACGGAGAAGACCTGCTGTTCTCGCAGAACTACGCCTGCCCGGACTGCGGCATCAGCATCGAGGAGCTGACGCCCCGCATGTTCTCCTTCAACAATCCCTTCGGCGCCTGCCCCACCTGCACCGGCCTGGGCACGCTGCTGCGCGCCGATCCGAAGACCATCATCCCGGACGACTCGCTGTCCTTCAACCAGGGCGCGCTCAACGTGAGCGGCTGGCGCTCCGGCGACGAGGGCGGCAGCATGGCGAACACCTACCTCCAGGCCCTCGCGCGGCATTACGGCTTCTCGCTGGACACACCCGTGCGCGAGCTGAGCAGGGAAGCGCTCGACGTGGTGCTGTACGGCACCAAAAACATGAAGATGAAAATCGAATACCGCAGCGAGCGGGGCACGAGCAGCTTCACCGCGCCGTTCGAGGGCGTCATACCCAACCTGGAGCGCCGCTACCGCGAGACAAATTCCGTCATGATGAAGGACGAGCTGGGCGGCTACATGTCCGAATCGCTCTGCCCGGACTGCGGCGGCCGGCGCCTGCGGCGCGAATCGCTGGCGGTGACGGTGGGCGGCAAATCCATCGCCGAAGCCAGCGACATGAGCGTGCGCGAGAGCCGCGACTTCTTTTCCGGCCTCACGCTCACCGAAAAGCAGCAGATGATCGCCCGGCAGATCCTCAAGGAAATCAACGCCCGGCTGGGCTTCCTCATCGACGTCGGGCTGGATTACCTGTCGCTCTCGCGCAGCGCCGGCACGCTCTCCGGCGGCGAGGCGCAGCGCATCCGGCTGGCGACGCAGATCGGCTCGGCGCTGACCGGCGTCCTGTACATTCTGGACGAGCCGTCCATCGGCCTGCATCAGCGCGACAACGAGAAGCTCCTCGCCACGCTTCGCCACCTGCGCGACCAGGGCAACACGCTGATCGTGGTGGAACACGACGGCGAGACCATGCTCGCAGCGGACTACCTGGTCGACATCGGGCCCGGTGCGGGCAGCCACGGCGGCGAGGTCGTCGCCGCCGGCACGCCGCAGGAGGTCATGGCCAATCCCGCCTCCGTCACCGGGCAGTACCTCTCCGGCAAGCGCAAGGTGCCCATGCCGACAATGCGCCGCAGTCCTTCCGGCTGGATCACCGTGCGCGGCGCGCGGGCGCACAACCTCAAAAATATCGACGCGCGCTTCCCGCTGGGCGTCATTACCTGCGTGACGGGCGTGTCCGGCTCAGGCAAGAGCTCGCTGGTCAACGAGATCGTCTACAAGTCGCTCTCGCACACGCTGAACCGCTCCAAGGAGCGCGCGGGCGACCACGACCGCATCGAGGGCGTGGAACAGCTGGACAAGATCATCGCCATCGACCAGTCTCCCATCGGCCGCACGCCGCGCTCCAACCCGGCGACCTACACCGGCGTGTTCGACCTCATCCGCGACGTGTTCGCCGCCACGCCGGACGCCAAGGCGCGCGGCTACCGAAGCAACCGCTTCAGCTTCAACGTGAAGGGCGGGCGCTGCGAGGCCTGCGGCGGCGACGGCATCGTGAAAATCGAGATGCACTTCCTGCCGGATGTGTACGTGCCCTGCGACGTGTGCAAGGGCCGGCGATACAACCGCGAGACGCTGGAGGTGCGCTACAAGGGAAAGAACATCTACGAGGTGCTCGAAATGACCTGCGAGGAGGCGCTGGACTTCTTCCGCCCCCTGCCCCGCATCGCAAACAAGCTGCAGACGCTGGTGGACGTCGGGCTGGGCTACGTGAAAATCGGTCAGCCCTCGACCACGCTGTCCGGCGGCGAGGCGCAGCGCGTGAAGCTGGCCACCGAGCTGTCCCGCAAGTCGACCGGCCGCACCATCTATGTGCTCGACGAGCCCACCACCGGGCTGCACATGGAGGACGTCGCGCGGCTCAACGAGGTGCTTGAAAAGCTGGCGGACGGCGGCAACACGCTCATCATCATCGAGCACAATCTGGATGTGATCAAAATTGCCGACTGGATCATCGACCTCGGCCCCGAGGGCGGCGACCGCGGCGGCACCGTCATCGCCGAAGGCACCCCGGAGCAACTGGCCGACATGGAGCAGAGCTGCACCGGACAGTTCCTCAAGCTGGTGCTGGCGCACGACAGGGCGCACTGACGGCCGGCGCTGCGGCCCGCGCGTCATCGCTTCGCGTGCGGCTTGAAAATGAGCCCGGCGAGCAGGCCGAACACCACGGCCGCGGCAATGCCCGCCGAAGTGCGGATGATGCCGCCGGTGAAGGCGCCCAGCAGGCCGTCCGAGCGCACGCCCTGCATCGCCCCCATGGCGAGGGAATAGCCGAAGCCCAGCAGCGGCACCGTGGCGCCCGCGCCGGCAAAGTCCACCAGCGGCTTATAGACGCCGAGCGCCGTGAGAACCACGCCCAGCACCACAAACAGCACCAGAATGCGCGCGCTGGTCAGTTTCGTGTGCATCAGGAGCGCCTGCCCGACGCAGCAGATCAGGCCGCCCACGACAAACGCCTTGAGAAAAGCGTACAGATATTGCGCCATGCTATTCATCCGCCTCCAGTGCCGCGGCATACGCGATGCCGGGAATGCTTTGTCCCTGCTGGCTGCTCGTCGGGCTGAGCAGCGCGCCCGAGGCCACGAGCAGCACGCGCTCCCAGGCGCCTTCCTCCATCCTGCGCAGGATGTAGCCGCACGCCACCGACGCCACGCAGCCGCAGCCGCTGCCGCCCGCGTGCGGATCCTGCTCCTGTGAGAACAGGCTGGCGCCGCAGTCGGCCAGTTTTTCGTCATCCACCCTCACGCCGCGCTCGATGAGCAGCTCCTTGAGGAGATTCCGGCCGATGCAGCCCAAATCGCCTGTGACGACGCGGTCGTAATCGGCAAAGCTGCGGCCGGTGTCCGAAAAATGCGCCATGATGGTGTCTGCGACAGCCGGGGCCGTCGCAGGCTGGCACCATGCCGCAGGCCCGCCGGCCGGCTCCGGCGCAAAAATAAATGCGAAAAAAGATGAAATTACGGCTTGACAGCCCCACGGCGGCATGATATAATGCTCTCAACCGTTGAGGGAGAGTGAGTACCACCCCGAAGGCGCGATGCAGCGAGCCGCAGGCAGTGCAAGTGCGGCGCGGGCGCGGGGCTGGGAATGGACTCCTGAGGGCAAGCGGAAATCCCGGAAGGGAGAGTATGCGAGACGGAGCAGGCACTCCGACATCAAGAGCCGGCGTATGATTGTGCGCGCAGTTGTCTGTCGCGTCGTACGCGCAGAGTGGACGCCGAAAGGCGCCAAGCCGGGTGGCACCGCAGAAGCAGCCGCTTCTGTCCCAGCGAAGAGCCGGGACAGAAGCGTTTTTTTGTCCCGTGGGAAGAATCCGAACCGACATTCCCCATCATGAAAGGAGCAATCACCATGGCGAAGAACGAAATCCCGTACAAGATCTATCTTTCCGAAAGCGAAATGCCGGCCTGCTGGTACAACGTCCGCGCGGACATGAAGACAAAGCCCGCGCCGCTGCTCAATCCGGGAACCCTTCAGCCGATGACCGCCGCGGAACTGGGTCAGGTCTTCTGCGACGAGCTGGTAAAGCAGGAGCTGGACAACGACACGCGCTATGTCGAAATCCCGCAGGAAATCCGCGACTTTTACAAGATGTACCGCCCCTCCCCGCTGGTGCGCGCGTACTGTCTCGAAAAGAAGCTGAACACGCCCGCGAAGATCTACTATAAGTTTGAGGGCAACAACACCTCCGGCAGCCACAAGCTGAACTCGGCCATCGCGCAGGCCTACTACGCCAGGGAGCAGGGGCTCAGGGGCGTGACCACCGAGACCGGCGCCGGCCAGTGGGGCACGGCGCTGTCCATGGCGTGCGCCTATCTCGGACTGGACTGCAAGGTATACATGGTCAAGGTCTCCTACGAGCAGAAGCCGTTCCGGCGCGAGGTGATGCGCACCTACGGCGCGGCCGTGACGCCCTCCCCCTCGGACACCACGAACGTGGGCCGCGACATCCTCGCCCGCTTCCCCGGCACCACGGGCAGCCTGGGCTGCGCCATCTCCGAAGCCGTCGAGGCGGCCGTGTCAAATCCCGGCTATCGCTACGTGCTGGGCAGCGTGCTGAATCAGGTGCTGCTGCATCAGTCGGTGATCGGCCTGGAAAGCAAGATCGCCATGGACAAATACGGCATCAAGCCGGACATCATCATCGGCTGCGCGGGCGGCGGCTCCAACCTGGGCGGCCTGATCGCGCCGTTCATGGGCGAAAAGCTGCGCGGCGAGGCGGACTACCGCATCATCGCCATCGAGCCGGCCTCCTGCCCCAGCTTCACGCGCGGCCGGTTCGCCTACGACTTCTGCGACACCGGCAAGGTGTGTCCGCTGGCGAAGATGTACACGCTGGGCTCCGGCTTCATTCCGGCGCCGAACCACGCCGGCGGCCTGCGCTATCACGGTATGAGCAGCATCCTGAGCCAGCTCTATCACGACGGCTACATGGAGGCCCGCTCGGTCGTGCAGACGGAAGTGTTCAGGGCCGCGGAAGCGTTCGCCCGCTGCGAGGGCATCCTGCCCGCTCCGGAAAGCAGCCACGCCATTTGCGCGGCCATGGACGAGGCCCTCAAATGCCGTGAAACAGGGGAGGAAAAGACCATCCTGTTCGGCCTCACCGGCACCGGCTACTTCGACATGGTGGCCTACGAAAAATTCCACGACGGCCTGATGACCGACTATATTCCCACCGACGAGGAACTCGAAAAGGGCTTTGCCGGCCTGCCGGCTGTGGAATGAGCGGCCACACCCGCCAACCCCCCGGAAAGAGAACGGATGCGGCGCGGTTCTGTTGTGCAGAGCCGCCCGCATCCCTTTTTGTCCAAAATATCCCGGTCGTCCACGCTTTGCAATGGTCTTTTTGGAATCGATCTGCTATAATGATGTCAGAGTGTGTTTCCAAATCCAAGAGGATGCCGTTTCGAGCGGATCGAGCTGCAGTTCAAGGCAGAAAACCGCAGGTTACCTGGAGGATAATCAAGGTTTTCTCACGCAGAAATGCAGCCTGAGACGCCAGAAATGCGCCTCGGGGATTTCAGAAGCACACTCTGGGAGGAAAAGAGTATAAATTCCCGGGCGCGCTTTCCGCCATGGCCCGGGAAGCGGCGGGAAAAGGCCCGCCGCGGAGCACACGATCCTGAAGTCATTGAAAATGGGGGGCGAGGTCATGAAGGTTCTTTTGATCAACGGCAGCCCGCACGAAAACGGCTGCACGATGACGGCGCTGAAGGAAGTGGCGCGCACGCTGAATCATGAGGACGTCGACACGGAAACCATCCAGCTGGGCAAGGCGCCAATCCGCGACTGTACGGCCTGCGGCGGCTGCCGCCGGAAGGGCCGGTGCGTCTTCGACGACGATCCGGTCAACGAGGTGATCGAGAAGGCCCGCCAGGCCGACGGCTTCATATTCGGATCGCCGGTATACTACGCGCATCCGAGCGGGCGCGTGCTGTCCCTGCTCGACCGGGTCTTCTACGCAGGCTCTTCCGCGTTCTGGCACAAGCCCGGCGCGGCGGTCGTTTCAGCCCGGCGCGCGGGCACGACAGCCTCGCTGGACGTGCTGAACAAGTACTTCGGCATTTCGCAGATGCCCACCGTGGGCTCCACCTACTGGAACATGGTGCACGGCAACTCGCCGGAGGAGGTCATGCAGGACGAGGAGGGGCTGCAAGTCATGCGCAACCTGGGCCGCAGCATGGCCTGGCTCCTGAAGTGCATCGAGCTGGGCCGCGCGAACGGCCTGCCCGCGCCCGAGCCGGAGCGCGAACACTGGACCAACTTCATCCGTTGACGCCCGGCGCTATCGCAACAGCCGCCCGCGGACGCATGGAAACCGGCCGCCCGGCATAGGCTGAGCCGACAGGGAGGCGATTGTTGTGAGAAAGCTGATCCGGCCGCTCGGCGCGCTGGCCTTCATCGCGCTCGTCTGCTGTGACCCGGCAAAGGCGGCCTCGTCGGCCCGCGGGGCGCTGTCCAAATGGGCGACGCAGGTGGTTCCGGCGCTTCTTCCGTTTCTGGCGGCCATACCGGCGCTGACCTGCGAGGAATCGCGCGCGTTTTTCGAACGGGCGGCGGGCGGGCTGGTCCGATTCATGAAATGTCCCGCGGGCTTTGCGCCGGCGTGGCTCACGGGTCTGCTCAGCGGCAGCCCGGCGGGCGCGGCGGCGTTGTCGGCGGGCGTGTCCGACTGCGGCGACGGCGCGCTGCTGCGCGGCGCGGTGCTCTGCTCAGGCGCAAGTCCGGCGTTTTTGCTGAGCGCGGTGGGCTCGGGCATGCTCGGCCGGCCTCAGGCCGGCTGGATCCTCATCGGCGCGCAGTGCTGCGCCGCGCTGGCGACCGGCCTGCTGATGCGTCCCCTGCCGGACAGCGCGCGGCGCGCGCAGGCGGAACGGCCGCGGAACGCGCCGGTCCCCGCCATGCTGGGCGCCGCGCGCTCGCTGCTGATGATCGGCGGCTACATGGCGCTGTTCTCCGTCGCGGCGGGCCAGCTGGCGGCATGGCTTGGACCGGCCCTTGAGAAACCGCTGTTGATGCTGCTCGAGCTGAACGGGGGCTGCGAAGCGGCCGCGTCGATCAGGACGGCCTTCCCGGAAAAGCTGGCCCTGCTGGCGGCGGTCTCGTGTGTGGGCGGCGCCTCGGTATGCGCGCAGAGCCTGTCATTTCTGAGGCCGATGGGCGTCAGGCCGGCCGCCTATCTCTTCTGGAAGCTCGTCCACGCGGGCTTCAGCGCGCTGTTCGCGCTGCTGATGGCCGCCTGGCTGCCGACGCTCGAGCTGCGCGCCGTCCCCGTCGACGCGCTGCCCGCGATCCTGTGCGTGACGCTTCTGGCCGTGGCCGCGGATGTGCTGGGAAAGCGCCGGGCGGCCGCGCGGGCATAAAGCGGAGCGCCGCGTGTTTCACGGCGCCCTCCGCCCGGCGATCTGATCGACCGATTCCAGCATATGGACCGCGAACGCCGTCTCACGCGCGGGAACCGGCTCCATGGCCGCCCCGGAAGCGTAAGCGGCCAGCGCCTCGCGCACCGGCGCGCGCCATTCGGCGGGAAGGCGCTCCAGCGCCCATACGCCGCCCTCCTTCTTGGAGAGCACCAGCCCCTCCCGCAGATAGGCCAGCACCCGGCAGAGGTTGAGAATCACATAGACCGGATCCTCAAGAACGTCCGATGCCGCGCCGTCGATGTCATACCGCAGGCTGTCCAGGTAAGCCGCCCGGTCGGGCTCGTCGAACACATCCGGAACGGGCGCTCCGTACAGCGCGTACCCGCGGCGGCAGAGCACGGTGACGTGCGCCGCCAGGTCGCGGTCAACGCCCTTCATCCTCGCGACGTAGTCCTCCGGCGCGCTCAGGTACCAGGCGAGATGCGCGTTTGAAAAATGCAGCTCGAAGGGCATCGGATGCTCAAACGGCCGGCAGCAGGCCCGCCTGACCACGCTCATCTCCAGCCCCTTCGCCGGCGCGGCGCGGTTCAGGCGCACCGTCATGTCCATATACGCCCGCTTCACGTCGTCCGGCAACGCGCCGTCAACGACGACCAGCAGATCCAGGTCGCTCTTTTCGGGATTGAAGCAGCCCATCGCCGCCGAGCCGTGCAGATAGACGCCGACGAGGCGGCTTCCGAACAGCCGCCGGCTTTCGTCGACAAACTCAGCCAGCAAATCCTCATATCGCCTGTCCACGACACGCCCTCCTTCAGCCGCACCGCAGTCCCCGGGCGAGCGAGCGCGCGCATTCCTCCGCCATCAGACCGCCTTCGGCCGCGACAAAGTGGTTGAACGCCGGATCCTCCGTGATGCGGTACAGGCTGCCGCAGCAGCCGGCCTGCCCGTCGTACGCGCCGAACACCAGCCGGTCGAGGCGCGACTGCATGATCGCGCCGGCGCACATGCAGCAGGGCTCGAGCGTGACATACAGCGTGCAGCCGGTCAGCCGCCACGCGCCCAGACGCCGCGCGGCCTCCCGCAGGGCGTTCATCTCCGCGTGCCCGGTCGGGTCGCGGTCCCCCTCCCGCGTGTTGCGGGCGGCGCAGAGCAGCTCTCCCTCATATGTCACCACAGCGCCGACGGGAATCTCCCCCATTTCAAACGCGCGGTCGGCCTGCTCGAGCGCCAGGCGCATCATGGCCCGGTCGAAATCAGTGAACATGTCAACGCCTCCCTCTCGCCGCCCATTATATCACACGCCGCGCCAAAAGAAAACGGGCCGCTTTCGAGGCGGTCCTGAAAGGGGATTGCGCGCCATGAAGAAGGGCATGTCCGCCGCTCGCGGCGCAGAGCCGCATTAAAAGCGCCGCGCGCCCTGCCCCGGCTCACGCCTTCTTCTCAAAGCTGTGTCCGCACTTCGAGCACCTGACCGTGACCTTGCCCACGCCGCGCGGCAGGCGCAGCTTCATATGGCACTCCGGGCAGGTGAAATAGACGTATTTCTTGCGATTTTTGAACCGGACGACGGCCTGCATGACGGGCGTCTTGACCTTCGCCCAGCCGGCGAGAAAGCGCTGATTCTCCGCGTAGCGCTTTGAACGATTGCGCGACAGCAGCCGCCACAGCGCCCAAATCCAGCCCGCCGTGCTCAGCAGATTAAACACGCCGCTCACGGCGAGGCTGCCCGTGAAGAGGCCGGCGACATTGAGAATGATCGAGAGCCAGATAACGGCCAGCCCCAACTGGTCCGCGCCGTAGCGGCCCTGCATGAAGCGCAGATAGCCCGCCCTGATTTTCTGCCAAAAAGACTGCATGACGCTCTACTCCCCGTTTCACCGTTGATACCTTATTCTACCACGCAAATTTCACTTCAATATGGCCAAACCCGCGAGAGAGGAAAAAAGTATGTTAATACTATCTGACTTCAAAAGCCTGTACGGGCTCGGAATGGATTTTTTCCAGTCCGCCAGGCCGACCGAAGCGACGCGGCGGCGGAAAAGACGCCCGAAGACGGATCGGCCTGCGCGCGCCGGCCGCATGGGCGCGCTTCCGCCATCAGGCAAAAACAGCCCGCCGCTCAGCGCTTTGAGCGGCGGGCCTGCCGGCAAAATCAGCCCAGTCTGTTCGGATATTTCTTGATCTTCGCGGCGTCGTACCAGGCCTTGTACTCGGCCTCGAAGGTCTCGTCCTGCTTGGTCTCCAGCAGCGAGGCCTGCAGCTCATCGCGCACAGTGTCGAGCGCGACGGCGCCGGGCGTGACGTCGCTGTTGTAGAAGATGATGTGAACGCCGCTGCTGCCCAGCACGGGCTCGCTCACGTCGCCAACCTTCTCCAGCGCCATGGCGGTGTCGCGGAAGACGGTTTCCCACGTGGTGGAGGCGGCGCAGACGTAGTAGCCGGCGGTCATGCTGGGATCAGACTTCATGCCCGGATCCTCGCCATACTCGGCCATCAGCTCGTCGAAGGAGGCGCCGTCCGCCAGCTTGGCGTTGATCTCATCGATCTTTTCGGCGAAGGACGCGACGATCTCGGCCTTCTTCGCCTCGACGTCGGCTTCCAGTTCGGCCTTGCGGGCGTTCAGCTCGTCCAGCGAAAGCGCGCTCTCCTCCTCCGTCTCGTCGGCATCGCCTTCCGTCTCCGCTTCGTCCTCTGCCTTTTCGGCCTCGCCCCCGGCCGGTTCGGCGTCTTCATCGGCCGTCTCGTCGGCGGGCGCTTCCAGCTCGGCGATCATATCCTCCACGCCGCTCAGCTCATCCTCGATCGCCTTGAGCTCCGCGCTCTGCTCGTCGCTCATCTGCAGCAGGATATGCTTCACCGTGCGATAGCCTTCGGGATTCCAATAGATCGTCGTGCCGTTGACCTGATTGCGCTCATACAGATACGTGCTGGCGGAGTAGCTGCTCTCGTCCGCGCTCACCTTCTCGTTGAAGGCCTCCTCCAGCTCGCTGTCGCTGATGCTGACGTTCTCAATGACATGGCTGCGCACGCGGTCGCTGATCAGCGTGCGCGTTTCATTCTCGATGACGGTGTCGAGCGTAATGCCCTCTTCCTCGAGATGGGCCAATGCGGCCGCGCGGATCTCCTCGTCCGTCTTGCCCTCGGTGTCGATATCGCCCGCGTCGAGCTCCTGCGTCACATAGTTTTCCAGCTCCTCGGCGGCCTTCGCCTCGATGTCGGCCTTGTCCTCGTCGGTCAGCTGGTCCAGGCCGAGCCCGGCCGCCTTCTGCTTGATGAGCTCATTGCGGATGTGCGCCTCGAGCACGTCGTCCCTAATCTGATCCAGCATGCCGCTGATATCGCTCTTGCCCGTGTAATAATAGTTGAGATAGGCGTAGTAGTTCTGATAGTAGTCGTATGTATCCTTCGCCTCGCCCTTGGTGATGATGACGCCGTTCACGGTGGCGACGGCCTCCGCGTCATCCATTTCCTGATCGATTTCGATCAGGCTGCAGCCGGTCAGCGCCAGCAGCAGGGCCAGCGTCAGGGCGGCCAGCTTCCAGATGCGTGTCCTCATGAGATATCGTCCTTTCAAGCATGAAATTGTATTGCGCTTGACGCACTTCTTATATATTATACACGTTCCCGTTCTGAATGACAAGCCCTATTTTCGGCCATGGCGCGGTGTTTTCAAAGTGTTTTCAAAATCCGGCGGCCCCGCTCGCGCGCGTCAGACCGAAGCGCCGGACGCCTCGTCCGACGCGCCCTGCGGGGCGAGCTGCCACGCGACGGCCTGCGCGAGGTCTTCGGGTATGTAGGCGGACAGCAGGCAGCGGCCAAGGGCGCGGCTGAGCCGGCGGGCCTGGCGCAGGATCACGGCGTCGGCATCTGTCGGAACGAGGATGCACGGCCGGGCCGAGACGGCGAAGAGGCTGCGCCTGGCGCGGCGATCCAGCGCGCGCAGGCCGAATCGGATTGAGAAGGGCATGCTCCGCGCGCGCGCGGGCATCAGCAGCAGATGCTCCGGCGCGTATTCCCCGGCCAGCAGCAGCGCCATGCCCATGCCCGCGCCAAAGCCGCAGACCGAAACGCAGACGTGGGTATTGCACAACGCGGAAAAGGCCAGCCGGGCCGTCCTCAGCCAGCGCGTCCAGTCCGCGTCCGGATCGAACAGCGCCGGCGCGGAAACCGTAAATCCCCTCTGCCGGAGCATGCCGGCCAGCGGACGCATGTCCTCCGGCGCGTCGCCAAAGTCGTGGAGCAGCAGCAGCGCGGGGCCGCCGCCCTCGAGGATGAAGCCTGTGGTGTTATCCATCGTGAACCACCTCCCGGATAAAAAGCAACCTGCCCTGCGGCGTTCCTTCCGTAAGGCAGGTTTGCGTTGGTATCATTCTATGCGGAGAGTGAGAAAATATGGGTTCTTCACAGAAAGCTGCGAAAATGAAGGGCGGCCGGACGGCGCGCGCCTCCGGCTACATGCGCTCCGGGGCGGCGATGCCGATCAGCCTGAGCGCCGTGGCGATGACCTGCCTTGTGTCCCTCGTGAGCTCGAGGCGCGCGGCGCGCACGCCCATGTCGTCGTCCAGGATGCGGTTCTCGTAGTAGAACTTGTTGAACGCCTGGGCGAGCGACACGCTGTAGCGCGTGATCATCGAGGGCTCGTTGCGCGCGATGGCCTCGCTCACGGCGCCGGGGAACTGCTCCAGCAGCCGGACGACGTCCTGCGCCTCGGGCGTGGCCAGGCCGTCGTAGTCCGGCGCGGCGCCGCACGTTCCCGCCTTGCGCAGCACGGAGCAGCTGCGCGCGTGGGTATACTGCACGTAGGGGCCGGTCTCGCCGTCGAAGTTCAGCGCGCGATCCCACCAGAAATCGATGTCCTTGATGCGGCTGTTGTACAGGTCGAAGAAGATCACCGCGCCGATGCCCACCTGCCGCGCGACCTCCTCCTTGTTCTCCAGATCGGGGCTTTTCTCCTCGATGATGGCCAGCGCCTTTTCAACGGCCTTGTCCAGCACGTCGTCGAGGTATACCACGTGGCCCTTCCGCGTGGAGAGCGACTGTCCCTCGAAGGACACCATGCCGAAGGACACGTGCTCGCAGTCCTTCGCCCAGTCGCAGCCCATCAGCTCGAGCGTCTTGAAGAGCTGCCTGAAGTGCAGATCCTGCTGGTAGGCCACGACGTACAGGCATTTTGCGAAGTCGTAGGTCTGCTTGCGGTAGAGCGCCGCGGCCAGGTCGCGCGTGGCGTACAGCGTCGCCCCGTCCGAGCGCAGGACGATGAACGGCGGCATGTTCCAGGCGGACAGGTCGACCACCTGCGCGCCCTCCGATTCGACCAGCAGGTTTTTCTCCCGCAGCCTGTCCACGACGGAGCCGGTTTTGTCGTGATAGAAGCTCTCGCCGGCGTAGGAATCGAACGTCACGCCCAGCATGTCGTAAACGCGTTGGGCATCTCTGAGCGTCACTTCCTTGAACCAGTTGAAGATGGCCAGCGCTTCCCCGTCGCCGTCCTCGATTTTCTTGAACCAGGCGCGGCCCAGATCATTCAGCTCGGGCTTTTCCTCGGCCTCGGCGTTGAAGCGCACATACAGGTTCACCATGGCGTCCACGCCGCCCCGCTCAATCTCCTCCCGGTTGCCCCACAGCTTATAGGCCGCGACCATCTTGCCGAACTGCGTGCCCCAGTCGCCCAGGTGATTGATGCCCACGGTCCTGTAGCCGTAGAATTCATACATGTTTTTGAGCGCGTTGCCGATCATCGTGGTGGACAGGTGCCCGATGTGGAAGCGCTTGGCGATGTTGATGGAGGAATAGTCCAGGCACACGGTTTTCCCGACGCCCGCGTCGCTGCCGCCGTAGCGCTCGCCCTGCGCGCTCACGGCCGAGAGCACCTCCTGCGCATAGGTGGCGCGGTTGATGTAGAAATTGAGGTAGCCCTTCACAGACTGCACCTCTTTGAGGAACGGCGCGTCGATGGCGGCCCTGAGGGCGTCCGCGATCAGCGGCGGCGCCTTGCGCAGCGTCTTCGCCAGGCGGAAGCAGGGGAAGGCGTAATCGCCCATGGCGGTATCCGGCGGAATCTCGATGACCTGCGCGATGTCGTCCGCGGTCAGGCTGTCGTCGCCGAAGGCCGTCTTCAGCGCGCCGATGATTTCATTGGCAATGCTCCGTTTGAAGTCCATGTCAAGCGCCCCATTTCTTTATGATGATTCAGATGTCAGCGGCGGCTACATCACGTAGAACAGCACGCACAGAAAGTGCAGAATGCTTCCCGCCAGCACGAACAGATGGAATATGGAATGAATATACTGCTTCTTCCTGCCGTTCAGGTAGAGGACGGCGCCAATGGTGTAGGCCACGCCGCCCGCCAGGAGCAGCAGGCACCCGCCCAGGCCCACGGCCCGGATCGTGGGCCGCGCGGCGAACAGGATCAGCCAGCCCATGGCCAGATAGCACACCATCGAGGGAATGCGGAAGGTCTTCAGGTCGATGGCGGTGAAGGTGATGCCGACCGCCGCGACGCCCCAGACCAGTCCGAAGACAGTCCAGCCCAGCGCGGGGCTCTGCGCCCTCAGCGACACCAGCGCGAACGGCGTGTAAGACCCCGCGATGAGGATGTAGACCGTGCAGTGATCGATGACCTGAAAGACCTTTTTCGCCATGCGCTGCGGGCTGAGGCCGTGGTAAATGGAGGACATCGTGTAGAGCAGGATCATCGTCGCGCCGAAAATCGCGCCGCTCACGACGCCCATCACGTTTCGGTGCAGCGCCGCGACCACGACGCACAGCGCGGTGGCCGCAACGCCCAGCGCGCCGCCCACGATGTGCGAGACCATGTTGAATACTTCCTCGCCGCGCGTATAGCCCGGCAGCACGCGTTCAGCCAGCGGGGTCCTCCTCATGCCGTCACACCTCCGTAAGCGCGTCGTTTCGATAAAAAATCCGCCTCTCAGGCCTGGGCCTCGAAGTCATAGAGGAACCATTGCCCGTTTCGCAGCACAAAGTAGAACCGGTAGGCCGTGTCGTAGGTCTTTTCGCCGTCCGTATACTGCACCACGTAGTCGTAACGCGCGTCGCAGGCCATGGTGTCCTCGGTGAAGCGGATGTAGTTGTCCGTCTCCAGGTTCTGGATCCTCGCGGAGGAATGCCGCCCGAACCAGTTGTTGTCGAAGTTCTCGATGATGGTGTAGGCCTTCGTGCCCTTGCGCACGAGCTTGAGCATGTTGTAGGTGGACAGGTCGCTGGACGTAAACGAGGAGAACGCTTTGATGATCTCGATCACGCGCGCCTCGGTTTCCGCCCTGAGCGCGCTGTCCTCGTTGCGCAGCGCGGTGAAGCCGGAGCGCTCGTCGCCGGTCAGCGCGCAGGCCCGGCCCGCAGCGTCGGTGACGCTGATCTCCGGGCAGCCGAAAAAGCGCAGGAAGGCGTAGCGCGTCAGCGTGGGAACGGGCGTTTCCTCCAGCAGCATGTGGCCCGCCCAGACGGTGGGAATGCCGGTCTCGACGGCATCCTCCCCGGTGAGGCGCTGGCTGCCCGCGTACACCGCGGCGTCGGACGGCGCAGTGACGGAGTAGGTCGTCGCGGCGGGGACGATGGTGGCCAGGCTGTCGAACTCCCACGTCGGGAAGCCGTATTCCGTGGTCCCCTGCTTCTCTCGCAGCGAGAAGGAGCCGAACTTTTCCCCGTTCAGCCTGACGTTGTAGCGGCGCACGGCCGGATCGCCCGAATAGGCCATGGCGTACTCAAACCGGCCGTCCCGGGTGAGCCCGTTCATCCAGTCGATGTAATCCTGCTCGCTCTCATAGCGGAACAGGTCGGGATTGGCCTGCTGCGCGTAGCGGTAAAAGGTGGCAGCGTCGGCGCTTTCAAAATAGCGCATGGCCTCCTCGGCGGCGTATTTCGGGTCCGACCGCTCGTAGTCGGCGAGATAGGGCTTCAGGCGGCCGCAGGCGAACCAGATGGCGGCAACGGCCGCGAAGACGACCGCAAAATAGATCGGATAAAACAGCTTCCTGCGCTTTTTCCTTTTTTTGCTCATGGCGCGCCTCATTTCACGATGAAGGCCGTTGCCAGACGCCGGGAGCCGGTGATGGCAACGCCGTCGTTGATGTATTTCCCATCGTAGTACAGCTTGGACGAGGAGCCTCCGTCCAGATTGGCGGCGTTGACCGCGCCGAAGTCCATCATGATGTTGATCAGATCGGACATGGTCGCGCCCAGGCTGTTCACCTGGCGCCCGTCGACCACCAGCAGCAGCACGGCGCCGTCCGCGCGCTGGCCGATGGCCGTGCGGGGATTGACGCCGCTCGAGGAGCCCGTGATGACGGCCGCCTCGCCGTTGACCACCAGCGCCGGGCCGAAGGTCACGGCGTCGCGCAGATTCAGCGACTTGCTCTGTTCGGCGGAGAGCTTCGAGGCCACGATGAGCTTGTCGTCGCGGTCAAAGCCGATGAGCGTGTCATAGTACGCATCGGTCTTTGTCCAGAGCAGCTCGCCGCCCGAGTACACCACGCCGATGGGAATGCCGCCCTTGCCGCCGCCGTTGTCGTCCTCAAACCCGCCGGCATTGATCGCGGCGACGGCGCCCGCCTCATCCGCGATTTCATTCAGGTATTTGCCATACCGGTCGCCGAAGGGATTGTGGCACACGCCCACGCCCACGCGGGAAGGATCCCGCACGATGAGCATGTAGCCCTTGTAGGTGGCGCCGGTGACGTTCACCAGCTCGATGTCCTTGTCCTCCTCGCCGCCCTGCTCCGACCTGGCCGGCGCGGGATTGATGACCACCAGCGAGGTGTCCGTGCTCTCCTCCGGCACGATCACGGCGTTGCGCGCCACGATCTCCTGCACCTGCGCCTCGGAGAAATACAGCCTCGGCACAAATTTGAGGGCGCTCGTCTCCAGCAGCGTCGTGACCAGCTGGTCGCTGGCTCTCTGGCTCGGGCCGTGAAACACCGTTCCGGCGACGGCGGCCACCGCGCCCACCAGCAGCGCCAGCGCCGTGACGACGCACAGGCACACGCGGCGGATGATCCGGTTGCGGCGCTTGCGCCGTTTGAGCAGCTGCTTCTTCGTCGGCCGGGGCTTCAGCCGCCGCGCCTCCTCGCGCTGTTCCCGGGCGCGCCGGCTCTTCTTCGCCGCGCTTTTCAGCGACAGGCCGGCGAGCTCGCCCAGCGATTTTACGACGTCGCCCACGGTGGCGTCGCTTTTTTTCTTTTTTATCTTCTGTTCGTCAGCCATGAAGGGCCTCCTCGGTACGCGGAAAACGGAAAACGCCGCAAGCGGGAAGCGCCGGCGGCTTCACGCCTGGTCGGCCTCTATTGTAGCATGCAAACGCGGCCATTTCAAGAAAATAAGTGTTGAGAGTTGGGGCGTGTTTGAGAATTTGAGCGAACGCGCCCCGCGCCCTGTAAGCGCAGGCTGCGCAAAACCAGCGGGAACGGCATCGGTTCCCGCTGGTCGTATCTTGTCGCATCTTGTTTCGTCCGTCGGCGGACGGGGCGTTCCGTATGCGGAATCGCCCTGCGTCAGCGTCCGAGCCAGGCGCAGAGCCCCTCCATAATGCTCCCGGCGAGCTGATCCTGATAGCTGTCGGAGCAGAGCTTTACGTCCTCGGCGGCATTGCTCAGATAGCCCATTTCGATCAGCACGGAGGGCGTGGTGGAATAGTTCAGGCTCATGTAATTGTCCGAGCGCTTCGCCCCGACCCTGGCTGCGCCGGTGGCGGCGACCATGGTGTTGAGGATGATCTCGGCCGCCTCGGCGCTTTCCTTCCAGTAGGCCCCGGTGTTGCGCGTCCAGACGGAGATGCCGTTGGCGCTGCGGTTGGTGGAGCCGTCGCAATGCAGCTGCAGCGCGATGGCCACGCCGGCGGCGTTCAGCATCTGCGCGCGCTGGATGTTGGTGATGTAAACGTCGTTGGCGGTGCGCGTGATGACCACGGTCGCGCCCTCGCTCTCCAGCAGATCGCGCAGCTTCAGGCCCACCTGCAGCGTGACCTCGTATTCAGGCGTGCGCGTGGAGACGCCGCTGGTTCCCACGCCGATACGGTTGCGCGTCTTTTTGGAGCCGGGCGCGATGGGATCCTGCGTGGTGTCTCCCTTGATCTGATGGCCGGGATTGACGCCGATGATCACACCCTCGAGGCGCTTCTGGCCGGGCTCGCGCACGGTGACGCGGCACTGAGCCGTGAAGCCGCCCTCTGCCGAGGTGGCCGTGATGACGGCCTGCCCCGCCTGCACCGCGGTGACCAGGCCGTTCTGATCGACCGTGGCGACGGCTGTATTGCTGGAGGAGAACGAGAAGCCCTTTTCCGTGGCGTCGGCAGGCAGCACGGCGGCGGTCAGGCTGAGCTGTTCCCCGACGAACGGCCCGGCGTAGACGCGATCCAGCGCGATGCCCGTGGTCCTGACGCTGCTGACGGTCAGCCTGACCGTGGCCTTCTTGCCGCTGGCGGCCATGGCCGTGATGACGCAGCTGCCATCCTGCAGGCCGCGGACGGTTCCGTCCGCGCTGACCGCGGCGACGGCGGGATTGCTGCTCGTCCAGGTCACGGTCTTGTCCGTCGCGTTGGCCGGGGAAAGCGCCGCCGTGAGCTGAACGCTGTTTTTCCGGGAAAGCGCGACGCGGGAAACGCCCAGCGACACGCGCGTAACCGGCTGGACGACCGTGACCGTGCAGGCGCTGGTGAGCCCGTTGGATGAGGTGGCCGTGACGACGGCGCTGCCCGGGGCCCGCCCCGTAATCGTGCCGGAAGAGGAGACGCGCAGCACGGAGGCGTCGCTGCTGCTCCACCGGATCTTCCGGTCCGTGGCGTCGTCGGGCGTGATGACCGCGCCCAGCCGCTGCGAGGCGCCCTTATTGATGACGATGTCGCCGCCGGTAACGGCGATGCCCGTGACGGGCTGTGTGACCGTGAGGCGCAGCGTGGCCTTCCGCCCGCTGGCGGCCGTGGCGACGATATTGACCCGGCCGGCCCTGAGCGCCGTGACGAGGCCGTTTTCATCCACGCGGGCGACGCTCTCGTCGCTGCTGGCAAACGTCAGCGTGCGGATGGTGGCGTTGTCGGGATAAATGCGGGGCTCGAGCCGCAGCGTCGAGCCGCGCTCCAGCTTCATCGACGAGGAGGGCATCGCGACGCGCGTCACGGGCTGCGTCACGACGACCTGGATGCGCGCCGTCAGCCCGTTGGACGCGCGGGCGACGACCCAGGTTGTGCCGGCGTAGCGCCCGGTGATGGCGCCGTTCGAGGCGACGGCCGCCACGGCGCGGTCCTCCGCCGTGTAGGCGACGCGCTTGTTCGTGGCGTCTTCAGGGCCGACGACGGCGGGCATTTTGACCCGCTTGCCGCGCTCGATGGTCACGGAGGCCTCCGGGAAGGCGATGTCCGTCACCGGCTGGGTGACCGTGAGGCGAAGGGACGCCTTTTTGCCGTTCGACGAGGTCGCGGTGACGGTCGCCCGGCCGGCCCTGAGCGCGGAAACGAGGCCGTCCGCCGACACCGTGGCGACGCTCTCGTCGCTGCTCGCGTAGGTCAGCGTCTTGTCCGTGGCGTCGTCCGGTGAAACGGTCGGCGCCAGCCGAACCGTCTCGCCGCGATCCAGCGTCAGCCGGGAATCGGGCAGCCTGACGCGCGTCACGGGCTGCGTCACGGTGAGGGCGTAGGCGTAGGCGCTGCCGTCCTCAAGCGTCGCGGTGATCGTGGTCGCGCCGGCCTTCCGCCCGGTCACCCGACCGCGCCGATCGACCGTGGCGACGGCCTTGTCGCCGGTGCTCCAGACGACGCCGGCCGCCTCGACGGGCAGCGTCAGCGAGACGCGGCTGCCCCGGTCGACGGTCGCGTCGCCGGCGGGCGCGGGGCTGCTCCCGGCGGGCAGTTCGTCGGCCAGCGCGGGCAGCGTCAGCAGAAGCATTGTCAGGAAAATGATGGCAAGACGGCTCGTCGCTCTGACATGGAAAGGCATGGCGGCACCTCGCATAATATAACATTTTATTACCATTTTATTATATCGGAGACGCCGCCTGTTGTCAAGGAGCCGGCGCGCCGCGGGCGCGAGTTTTATGCGAAACGGCCGATAAACTCATCAGAAAACGACGTGGGATTATGAAATGGGTTCCCCCCTGCGGCGCGGCGGCTCCCCGTCCCCCCGCGCCCGTCGCGCGGGATGGGCCGGGCCGTGTCGGGGCTTCGCCGTCCGCAGGCGGAACGCCGCCCGGACGGACGCCGCGGTCCGATCCGTCGGTTTGGGAAAGCGCTCCCCGGGCCCGAATCCATTACCAAAAGGTAGCAATTTGTTAAAATCCGGCGCTGGTCAGCCGGCCGATAATGCGATATAATAGAGCCATTGAGCCGGAACGGCATTGATCGTTTATCGCGGCGCGCGTTTCCCGACTGGCCCGATACGCGCCGCCCCATTGACGCAGAACGCATGAAAGGACCGTTTTACAAATGAATCTGGCCATTCTGATTGACGCCGAAAATGTGCTGCCCTCTTCAGCGGATCTCATTTTCAGCCATGCGGCTTCCCTCGGCACCATTCTCCACAAGGAAATATTCGGGGCGGCGACAGCCCTGACGGCGTGGGTGGCGCCGGTGCTGAAATACGCCATTCACCCGAATCTGACCATCAAAGCCGCGAAGGGCAAGAATTCCTCCGACATCGCGCTGGTCATCGGCACGATGGACCTGCTGATCGCCGGCGACATCGACGGCGTGATCATCGCCTCGAGCGACAGCGATTTTTCCGCGCTGTCCATCCGCCTGCGCAACGCCGGCATAGAGGTCATCGGCATGGGCACGGAGAAGGCGAACGAGCTGTGGCGGACGGCCTGCTCCAGCTTCGTCGTGCTGCAGCCCTCAAAGTCTCAGCCCGCCGCGCAGCCGGCGCCCGCAAAGGCGGAAGCGGCCCAGTCCGCGCCGAAGTCCGGCGGAGCGGCCCGCCCTGTCAGCCGGGTCCACAGGGAACGCGCCGCGGTGCTCCAGGCCTTCATCACAAAGCAGCTCGAGTCCCGCGGCGGCCGGATCCAGACCGGCATCCTCTTCCCGCTGCTGAACAGGCTGCCCGAGTACCAGGCCGACAAGAGAGGGTCCGGCAAGAAGCCGCTCAATTACCTCACCAGCACGTTCGGCGACGTGTTCCGCTTTGAGGACAGCGCGGACGGCAACAGCTGGGTGAGCCTGCCCGCCGCCGCGTCTCCGTTGCCGGAGGACGACGGGCAGATCGCGGAGGAAATAAGCGCCCCGGCCGCCGCGGAAACCGCCGCGCCGGAGCCGTCCGACGACGCCGCAGCAGCGCCTGACGCCGAACGCGAGGCCGCCGAAAGCGAGCCGACGCCGGAGGGCGCGCCCGATCCCCTCTCCCTGCTCCTCGGCGCGGGCCTGAAGGAGGATGTCGCCCGGCAGATCGTGGTCATCTTCACGGAAAGCGCAAATCTGCGCGCCGCCTACAACAGGCTGCGCACGACGTTCGGCAACACCGCCGGCCGCGAATACTACCAGCTGGTGAAGGAAATTGCCGAGCGGCAGTAACCGTCTGCCCGGCGCGCGCCAGGATATGAAAAAGCCCGGCCTCCCGCCGGACTTTTTCATATTTTCTGCCATTATCCCGCAACGCGGCGCAGATACTCGTAACCCGCCTTCAGCGCGGTCAGGTTGTCCTCAAGGCCCTCGAATTCCAGCGAGAGGAACCCCTCGTAGCCCGCGTTCTTCAGCATGGCCACGCACTGAGCGACCGGAATCACGCCGTGGCCCACAATGGTGCCGCGGATGTGGTTTTCGCCGCGGGTCTTGAACCAGCCCGCGCCCGGGTTGGGCTCGCTGCCCGGCTTGAACAGGAAATCCTTGGCGTGCACGTGGAAGGCGTACGGCGCGGCGATGGCGACGGCCCGCAGGCTGTCGCAGTCGGCGCAGATGAAGTTGCCCATGTCCACCAGCCAGCCGTAATTCGGGTTGCCGACGGCCCGGATCAGCGCCTCGACGCGCTCCGGATCCTGGATGAAGTGGCCGTGGTTCTCGGTCATGGTCTTCACGCCCTTCGTCGCGGCGTACTCGGCCACGCGGCGGATGTAGGGCGCGATGGTCTCGACGGCGTCGCGCCAGGTGTAGCCGTGGCCCTTGACGGCCGGCCCCCAGCAGGCGTCGTGGCGCATCGCCGGTGCGCCCAGCTCGACGGCGACGTCCACGCAGTGCTTCACGCGCTCGACCTCCGCGTCTGGATCGTCGCACAGGAAATTCGCGCCGATGGTATACGCCGCGATCTCCAGACCGATCTTCGCGCAGTGCGCGCGGATCTGGCGCGCGGTCTCCGCGTCGTCCGCGCAGCCGCTGATTTCAGGCTTGAGGTCGATGAATTCAATGCCGTCGTAGCCGATCTCCCGGGCGATGTCGCAGATGTCCAGATAGGTGCAGCCGGTCTCCTTCATGTATTTGCTGAAGCTATAGCTGCTTACGCCGATCTTCATGTCATTTTTCCTCCTTGCCGTCAGTCGAGCCCGACCTCGTGGCCGGTCTCGGCGGATTTGTAGATGCCGGTCAGGATCTTCATCAGCGTCACGCCGTCCTCCGCGGGGTTGCGGCAGGGCGCGCCGGTCTTCACGCACTCGACGAAGTGGTCGACCTCCTTCGCGAAGAGGCCGTCGAAGCTGAGCGCCGTGGAGTTGGCCAGCGTGACGTTGGTCATGTAGTCGTTCATCTCGCTGTAGATGGTCAGCTCGGGATCGAGCTTCGCGCCGGCCTTCGTGCCGAACAGCTGGATCTTGCTCTCGTCCTTCTCAATGTTCAGGCTGAAGCTGGCCTCGATCTGCAGCACCGCGCCGTTGTCGAAGCGGATCATGGCGGTGGCCAGGTCTTCCACGTTGAACACGTTCTCGCCCTCGCGGGTGTGGGAGATGTAGCCGGCCTTGCTCTTGATGTTCCTGCGGTCGCCCAGCCTGTTGAAGGTCGCGCCGTACACCGACACAGGCTTCGGGTTGCCCATCAGGTAGCGGCACAGGTCGATGACATGCACGCCCAGATCGATCAGCGGGCCGCCGCCGGAGCGGGCCTTGTCGCCGAACCAGCCGCCCGGGCAGCCCTTGCGGCGCAGATACATGGCCTTGGCGTAGTAGATGTCGCCAAAGTATCCCCTGTCGATGAAGTCCTTCAGCACGTCGCAGTCGTTTCCGAAGCGGCGCACGAAGCCGATCATGAGCAGCTTTCCGCTCTTTTCGGCGGCCGCCTGCATGGCCTTGGCCTCTTCCACGTTCATGGCCATGGGCTTTTCGCACAGCACGTGCTTGCCCGCGTTCAGCGCGGCGATGGCGCACGGCGCATGCGCGCTGTTCCACGTGCACACGCTCACGGCGTCCAGCTCGGGGCAGGCCGCGAGCATGGCGTTCACGTCGGTAAACCGGCGCGCGGGGTCGACGTTGAACTGATCGCCGCGCCGGTTGAGGCGCTCCGGATTGATGTCGCACAGCGCCCAGATGTCCACGTCGGGATTCTTCGAGTACGCGCCCAGATGTTCTCCCGAAATGCCGCCGTTGCCCACGACGCCGACTTTGATCTTTTCAGACATTTGTATTGCTCCTCTCAAACAGCGACCCGCTCTTCAAATTCTCTCTTTCAGGAAATTCACGGCCTTCTCGATGTCGGCCGTGGGATTGTCGCCCACCTCGCGCTCGATGGTCAGGAAGCCGCGATAGCCGATGTCGTCCAGCGCCTTCAGGTACGCCGGGAAGGGCACGTCGCCGTCGCCCAGCGCCAGCTCGATGAACGCGGGGCTCGTGACCAGCGGATCGCCCGGACGCAGCCCGTAGATGATCTCCGGATCGCGGTCGTCCAGCTTGCGGCCGTCCTTGGCGTGCGTGTGGACGATGTAATCCCTGAGGTTGTAGACCGCCTGCACGGGATCGTCGCCCGTCACCATGACCAGGTTGGCCGGGTCGAGATTGACGGAGACGCCGGTGGAATGCAGCGAGTCGAGGAACCCCTTCAGCGTGAGCGAGGTTTCCGGGCCGGTCTCCACGGCGAAGTGCGCCTTCACGGAATCGGCATAGCCGGCCAGCTCGCCGCAGGCGTCCTGCAGGATCTTGTAGCGCGGGTGGTTTGGATCGCCGGGCACGACGCCGATGTGCGTGGTCACGATGTTGGTTCCAAGCTCCAACGCCATGTCCACGATGCGTTTGGATTTTTCGACCAGGTCGGGATTCAGCTCGGCGTTGCCGAAGCCGTGGCCCAGGTCGCCGCACAGCGCGGAAATGACGAGGCCGTTATCCCTGACCATTCTGAGGAAATCCCTGCGGCCGGCGGGCGTCGTCAGGCCGTAGTTTTCCGCGGCCTTGGGCGTCGCGTAGACCTGCAGGCCCTGAGCGCCCAGCGCCTTCGCCGTGGCCATGGCCTCGGCCGTCGGTTTTCTGAAGGATTCAAGCATGACGCCGATTGAAAAACTGTACATAACCATTACCTCCCGATTTGATGATCCGATTGACCGTTCGCCAGCGATTCCGCTCGGCGCGGCGCGGGAAACCGCGCAAAATCCATCGTCTATATTATCGCAGAACTCGTCCCGCAAGTCAAGCGCAACGCGCATTATTCCCACGCGCGTTTACTTTTCACCCTGCGACAGCTGTCGGACGAATCCCCGCATAGCCCGTCCGCCCGCCCGATACAATCTTAGCATCCCCCTTTATTGTCAGGAGATGGGCCTATGCGTTTCAAGCCGTTGATCCTCGCCCTGTTCATCGCGCTGCTGACCGCCCCGGTGCGCGCCGGCGCGCCGGAGGACGCCGTGCTGTCCATCGGCACGTTCGACGAGCTTGCCGCCTTTTCGGAGCGCGTCGCGCGGGGCGAGCTGGCCGGCGTCCGCGCGCAGCTCACCGCGGACATCCGCGCGACGCGGCCGCTCAGGGCCATCGGCACCGCGCTTCACATGTTTTCCGGCGAGTTCGACGGGCAGGGACACGTCATATCCAACCTGCTGGTGTTTGCGCCGCGGGGCAGTCAGGGCCTGTTCGGCAGCGTCGCGCCGGAGGGCGTGATCAGAAACCTCGCCCTCGAGCACGCCTGTGTGATCGGCGCGGGCTACGTGGGGGTCCTCGCGGGCTACTGCGCGGGGCGGATTGAAGGCTGCCGCGTGGAGAACAGCCGCGCGATCTGCCTCTCCCGCGCCCTGTACGGCACGGCGGCGGGCGGCATCGCGGGGCTGGCGTCCGGACGGATCGCCTCGAGCGCGGCGCTCATGAGCTCGGTGCGCGCGCCGGCCAACGCGGGCGGACTGTGCGGCGCGTATCACGCGGGCGTGCTGGCGCGGTGCGCGTTTTCCGGCGTGGTAGCGGCCACGGGCGCGGGCGAAGCGCCCTGCGGCGGCCTGGTGGGCTCGCTGCACGGCGGCGCGCGCCTGCGCTTCTGCGCGGGCTTCGGCGCGGTCATGGCGTTTTCGGGGGACTACGCCGACACCGTCGCGGGCGGGGTGTTTTCCGGCAGCTCCGCGGTCGGCTGCCTGTTTGCCGGGCCCGGCGCGTCGCCGGCGCTCCGCCGGCTGGTCGACGCGCTGGCCGCGCGCGGCGTCTGAGACCGGAGCGCCTTTCCCGGACGCGCCCAAAAAGCCGAAAAGCGCCGCCCGAGACAGCTCAGGCGGCGCCGTAATCCGGACGGATTACAATCAGGTGGTTTTTTCCAGCAGCGGCATATTGATGACGATTTTCAGGCCCTCCGCGCCGTTTTCCGCGTGCACCTCGCCGTGATGCCGGTGAATGATTTCCCTCACGATGGCAAGGCCGATGCCCACGCCCTGCGAGTCCTGGCCCTGCGCGCGGTAGAAGCGCTCGAACAGACGCCTGAGCTCCGGCGGCGCGACGCCTCCGCCGTCGTCCTCCACCGTGCTGAAAAAGGAGGCGTCCGTCTCTTCCAGCGTCACGCGAATCAGAGAGCCCCGGCGCGTGTGCTCGCAGGCGTTCTTCAGGATATTCAGGTACGCCTCGCCCAGCCACTTCGCGTCGCAGCGGATGCGCGCCGCGCCTTCGATCTGCAGCCTGCGCCCCGGGTAGACCGGCGCGAGGCTGTCCCACGCCGCGCGCACGATGCCCTCCACGCTGTGAGGCGCGAGGTTAAACTCGTATCCGTCCGCGCACAGCCGTTCGAGGCGCAGCAGGGCGTAGATGAGCCGCTCCATGCGCTCGATCTGCGCCAGCTCCTCCTCCACGTGCGCGCCGCCGTCCATCTCGCAGAACAGCTTGAGCGACGCGAGCGGGGTCTTGAGCTGATGCGATATGTCCGCGGTCAGCGCGCTCGTGCGCCTGTACTCCTCGGCCAGGTGGTCCTTCGAAAGCAGCACGCGGTTTTCCAGCTCCGCAGCGGCGTTGTGAAGCGGCGCCAGGCTGTCCTCGCGCACGGAAAACGCCAGCGCGTCCCGACCGGACACCAGGAAGTTTTCAATCCGTTCGGCAAGCCTGACGATACGCCGCCGCTGAATCATCAGAACGGCGATCAGCGCAGCCGACGTCGCCGCCAGCGCGGCGGCCGCCGCGATCCACGGCGTCAGTCCTGCCATTGATAGCCCACTCCCCGTATGGTGCGAATGTGCTCCGCGCCGATTTTCTCCCTCAGCCGGCTCATGTGAACCGAGAGCGTGTTGTCGTCGATGTATTTGCCGCCGTCGTCCCACAGCGCTTCCAGCAGCCTTTCGCGGGGCATGACGCCCCGGCGCTGCGTCAGCGCGGCCAGGATGCGGTATTCGGTCAGCGTCAGCGCGACGACCTGCCCGTCCTTTCTGACCTGCATGCGCTCGCTGTCGATCTCAATGCCGCCGCGGTCCTCCGGCGCACCGGCCGCCTCCGCGCGCCTGAGCAGCGCGCGCATGCGGCTCAGCAGTTCCATCATGCGGAACGGCTTGGTCACGTAGTCGTTGCCGCCCGCGTCCAGCGCGCGCACCACGTCGAATTCCTCGTCCTTTGCCGTAAGAAACAGGATGTTCTGCCGGACGCCCGCCGCCCGCCACGTCCGGCACAGCTCGACCCCGTCGCCGTCCGGCAGCGTCACGTCCAGCACGATCAGGTCGATGCTGTCCGTCAGCTTCTCGCGCGCTTCCCGCGCCGACGCCGCCTGCACGACGGCATATCCCTCGCGCTCGAAGAGCTCCCGAAGTCCGCACCGCAGCGCGGCGTCATCCTCCGTCAGGAGAACGGTAAAGGCCATCCGCATCACCCCCGGGCATCATTTGTTCCAGACGGCGTTTCTGCCGCCGGACGAACCGGCGGCGTATGAAAGCGCGCATTTATTATAACATGCCCCCGCCCCGGCTTCAAGTCAAAACGCCCGCCGTGAGAACGTCTCATCTGAAAAGCGAGCAGGGAAAAGCCGAGGCCAGGGAAGGCGCCGCCGGCCGCAGCCAGGGCGGAAAAACGCCGCCGCAGCGCCCAAAGCCCGCATTATTCTTCCTCCGCCCCCTCGTCGCTCCGCGCCGGAAACAGCGCCCGATGCTGCGCGCCGTCGTCAACAAGGCAGATCGCGCCGTCCGGGCAGGGCTCGCCGTCCAGCAGCACGTCCGCGCAGCCGCGCGATGAGGTCAGCGTGTAGAGCGCGCTGCCCGCGCGCAGCGCGACGGACACCTCGTTCCATTCCTTCGGCAGCAGCGCGCGCATGCTCACGCGGTCTCCGCGCTTCCTGACGCCCAGCAGGCCGACCCACGCCGCGCGCAGCAGCCACGCGGCCGCGCCGGTATACCAGGTCCAGCCGCCGCGGCCGGTATGCGGCGCGCCGTCGTACACGTCGGCCGCCATGACATAGGGCTCGACGCGGTACCGGCTCTCCTTCTCCGCCGTGCCGCCGTGCGAGGCCGGCAGCAGCATGCGCAGCGCCGCCCATGCCTCGTCGGCCCGGCCCAGCTTTGCCAGCGCCAGCACCACCCAGCAGGCTGCGTGCGTATACTGGCCGCCGTTTTCGCGCACGCCCGGCGGGTATCCCCGGATGTAGCCCGGATCCTCCTCCGCGCCGTCGAACGGCGGCGTCAGCAGGCGGATCAGGCCGCTGCCCTGATCGACGAGCTGGCGCGACACCTCGTCCATCGCCTGTTCGCAGCGCACCCTGTCCAGCCCGGCCAGCACGGCCCAGCTCTGCGAGAGCGAGTCGATGCGGCAGACCTGCGACGCGCGGCCGCCCAGCGGCCGTCCCTCGTCGTCGAACGCGCGCAGATACCAGCGGCCGTCCCACGCCTCGCGCTCCAGCGCCTCTCTGAGCCGCAGGGACATCTCTTTCAGCCGTTCGTTTTCCGCCTCCGTGCAGCACACGGCGTAGCGCCCGATGACCGCGATCATGAATTCGGTCAGCCAGACGCTCTCGCCGCGTCCCCGGACGCCGACGCGGTTCATGCCGTCGTTCCAGTCGCCCGCGCCCATCAGCAGCAGCCCGTGCGCGCCGGTGCGCGCCGCCCGTTCGATGGCGCGCAGACAGTGCTCGTGCAGCGCGGCGCTTTCGCCCTGTTCCGGCTCGCCGTACCAGTCCTCGCGCCCTTCCGGGATGGCCACGTCTTTCAGAAAGGGAACCTCCTCCCACAGAATGCTCCGGTCGCCCGTCTCGGCCACATAGCAGCCGGTCACATAGGGCAAAAACAGCATGTCGTCCGAAATGCGGGTTCGCACGCCGCCGAGCCCGGGATGCCACCAGTGCTGCACGTCGCCGGACTCAAACTGGCGCGCCGCGCAGCGCAAAATGTGCTCGCGCGCTTCCTCCGGGGCGGTCAGCAGCTGGCTGAGCTGATCCTGCAGCTGATCGCGGAAGCCGTAGGCTCCGCCCGCCTGATACCAGCCCGCCCGGCCGTAAAGCCGGCCGCACACCACCTGATAGGGCAAAAAGCCGTTCAGCTGCGCGTTGATCATCTCGTCCGGCGTGAGGACCTGCGCCCGCTCAAGGCGTTCACGCCACCGCGCCAGCACAGCCTGACGCCGCGCTTCGCCGCCCTGCGCCCTCCAGGCCGCGATCAGCCCTTCGATCTCCGCGGCCGTCCCGCCGCAGCCCAGCAGCAGCTCGAGCGTCCTTGTCTCGCCCGGCCCGAGCTCGACGTCAAGCTCGAGGCGGCCCTCCGCCGCGCGGACCGTCCCGCCGGTCAGCGCCATGAACGCCGCCGTGCCGATCTGGCCGCGCGCCCACACAAATCCGTCTCCTGCGCCGGTGCGCACAAAGCGCGCGTCGCGCCGCGTCACGCCCATGATCCAGTCCACTCTCGCCTGCACGCGCAGCTTCACGGCCACGCCGGCCCCGCCGGCAAGCGTCAGGCGATGACACTTGACCGGCCACTGTCCGTCCACAAACACGCGGCTTTCCCAGCTCAGGCCGTTCAGCGCCCCTTCGTAGACGCTCTCGCCCTGCGCGTGCGTGACGCGGGCCGCCATGCGCTCCGGGTCGGTGACAAAGCCCTCGCCGGCAATCAGCATCCGCTCGCCGGGCGTGCCCTGCATGGGGTCGTTGTCAAACGGCGTCAGCCGCCCGTTTCGGCTGTTTTCATACCAGGTGAAGCTGCCGCCGCGCTCCGTCACCATGCTGCCGAAGCGCTCGTTGCACAGGATGTTGCACCACGGCGCGGGCGTGCGCGGATTCTCGATCACGTACCGGCTTTCCGCGAAGCCGCCCCAGCCGTTGTACGCGGCGAGGGGTTGCTTTTCCACCGGCATGGATTCCGCGAGCTCCGGTTCGGCCGCGGGCGGCGTGCGCCGCGCCAGCGCCGCCTTCACCTGCGTGCGCCACATCACATCGCCCTCCAGGCACAGCGCGGACGCGATATGCAGCAGCGCGCGCTGGTCATTGTCGAGCGACGCGCCCTCGATCAGGTGGATCCCATGGCCGACGCGCCCGCCGGCGAGCGCGCCCAGCTGGTCGCGCACGGGCTGGCTGTAGCCGCTCTGGTCGTTGATCAGCAGCAGATCGCTGAAGAGGCCCATGCACCGGTAGTACTCATGCGCCCGCACGGCCTCGCGCGCGACGCCCACGCCCTCGACGCTGCGGCAGAACACGCTCACCATGGGGCGCTGGCCCGAGACGCCGAGCGGCCACAGCAGGCGCGCGGACAGATCGCGCTCGGGCACTTTGTCCGCCCGGTGTTCGGCTCCGCCGAGCGGCAGCATGAGCAGCACGGCCGCACGGTCCGCAAGCCCCGCCTGATTCGGTGGCAGCGCCAGATACCGCGTCAGCTCGCGCGCCTGCGTCGCGGCCAGCTCCTCGGCCCGCCGCGTGCCGGACACGGCGCCGTGGCGCTTGCAGAAGGCCTGCCATTCCGCCCCGTCGACCAGGCCGGCCGCAAAGCCCGTTTCCCACTTTTCGTGCGCGTCCAAACAGACGCTCAGCCGCAGCGCCGAGCAGGGCTGCAGTGTCCGTCCGAGCGTGCCGGACAGCCTGCGCGCCGGCGCGCCGGCCTCGCTCAGGGAGCGGCCGCGCGCCGTCAGGCGGGTCAGATCGGTTTCCCAGCTCAGCGCCGCGCGGCACTCCTGCGCCATGTGAACGAGCTGAGGCCATCTTTCACGTCCGGAGCGCGGCCGACGCCGGAACAGCAGCACGCCCGGCGCGGGATATTCGCTCTCCACGAACAGATTCTGGAACGCCGGATGCGCCTCGTAGTCGGCCTCCCGCGCCAGCGCCACGACGAAACAGCCCGTCACCTCGATGTCGATGGGGGCCTCCGTCAGGTTCTCCACCGCGACCCGCTGCAAAACCGCGCCATCCTCGGGCGATACGCTCGTCACGCAGGCCAGCTTCAGCCGCCCGTTTTCCATCGACGAGACGGCCGCGCCCGGCTCGAAACGCAGGGCGCGCCGCCAGGATGGGCGCGCCTCATCGCCGGTCAGCACGACGTCCTCCCCATCCGCGCGCACATGCACGCAGAAGCCCTCCGGGGGCGTGGCCGCGTCCTGCTGCGCCCGATTGATCAGAATGCCCTCCCGGCTGCGCGCGAAGGACGCGCCCTGCGCCGTAACGGCCAGGAGCGTTCCGCCGCCGCTCATGAGGTGCGCGTCGTACTCGCCGCGCCGGACCGTGCGGGACTGATTGCGCGGCGTCCGGCGGGCCCGCGCGTCCTTTTCCGGCCGCGCCGCAAAGCGCACGGGCGGCGTATCGCGCTCCTGCAGAAGCAGCGCCAGCGCCTGCGCCTGCGGCCGCGCCATGAACAGATTCACCAGGCCGCCGTCTGTCAGCGCGTTGCACAGGGCGGCCAGGATCATGCCCTGGTGATGCGCCATGTGGCTCCTGACCAGCCGGTAGGCCGCGCCTTCGGGGATACGCGCGCTGTCGCAGTCGGCGGCCTCGAAAAAGCCCTGTTCATCCGCCCAGCCCAGCGCCGTCATGCGCTCGATGTTCTCCATCACGCGCTCCCCGTCATAGGGCAGCGCCAGGATGGAGGCGTACGGCGCGACGACGGATTCCTGCCGTTCGCCGCGCAGCGCCGCCTCGCTCAGGCCGAACGCGCGGTACTGATAGTTGAGCTGCAGGTCAAACGCGTAGCAGCCCGACTCCGAAACGCCCCATGGCAGCGGCTCGCCGCGGTCGGTCATGCGGCGCTCCTGCTGCGCCCGGATGATGCAGCGGTTCGTGCGCCCGATCAGCGTGTTCTCCCACACCGGCAGGAACAAGCCTGCCATCATATACTCAAACATCGTGCCGCTCCAGGAGATGAGCGCGGCGCCGCCGTCCACGCGCGCGCAGGCGCGGCCCAGGCGCGCAAAATGAGCGCACGGAACCTGCCCCAGCATCATCGCGACATAGCTCAATATGCGCGATTCCGATGCCAGCAGGTCGTAATGCGATTCGCTCATGCGGTTGTTTTCGACATCCATGCCGATGGCGAACAGCTCCCGTTTTTCATCATAGAGCGCCGTGAAGTCCATCCGCTGCGCCAGCGCCTCGAGCCGTCGCGCCAGCGCGTCTTTGCCGGCCGCCTGCGCGCACAGCAGGAGCGACGCGGCCAGGTTGCCTGAATCCACCGACGACACATAGCGCGGCGAAAGCGGCCGCTCCGTCCGGATGTCGTACCAGTTGTACATTTGTCCGTTCCATTTTTCCAGCCTCTCCAGCGTGTCCGCCGTCCGGCCGAGCCGCCCGTCCCGTTCCTCCGGCGTGATGAGCCCCAGCGCGCACGCGGCGACACAGGCGACCATCGACAGGCCGATGTTGGTCGGCGAGGTGCGCATCGCCGCGCCGCGAGGCGGGTCGAGCTGCACATTGTCGGGCGTCAGGCCGTTTTCAGGCGTGTTTTCGGAAAAAAAACGCCATGTACGCGCGGCCAGATCCATCAGGCGCGCGCGCTGCGCCCCGGTCAGGGCGCTTTTTTCCGCCGGCTCCTCCCACTCGGCGACGCGCGCGGGCGCCGTCAGCCACAGCGCCGCGACGAGCGCGAGGGGCAGGATCAGCGCCGTCTGGCAGGGGATCAGCGCCAGCGCGGCCAGCGCGCCGATCCGGCTGGGCCACACGGACAGAGTGCCGCCGCGGCGCTCCGCGTCGTCCGCGGTCACCCATTCGAGCAGATGCCTTCTGGATATGGCCAGCCGGAACAGCGTGCGGCAGACGGCGTCCGCCATCACCCACGCTTCGTGCGGCAGCAGGGAGAGGCGCATCTGCAGCCGGTCAGGCGCGCCGTTTCTGAACGAGGGGTGCAGGAGAAACGGCGCGGCCTCCGGCAGAAGGCCCGCCGCGATCAGCGCGCCCTGTCCCGTCGCGAAGCCCAGCATGAGGCACAGCCACGCGCCAACGGGCACGAGCGGCCGTATGAGGTTGGCCGCGAGCTTCCACCGGTCCAGCGCGCTGAAGCCGCGGCGAAAGAGAAAACCAATCAGCTGCCAGTCGCCGCGCGTCCAGCGATGCAGCCGGTCAAACCAGGCCTTCGCGCGCCTGGGATGCCCCTCAAAGAGCGTGATGTCGTCGATAAAGCCCGCTCCCGCGATCAGCCCCTCCAGCATGTCATGGCTGAGGATGCGCCCGGCGGGCAGCTTTGCGCGCGCCATGGCGCGGGTAAACGCGGCGATGTCGATGATTCCCTTGCCGCCGAAGCAGCCCTCGCCCGCCAGGTCCTGCCACAGGTCCGACACGGAGGTGGGATAGGTGTCCAGCCCGCCTTCCCCGCCGAACACCCGCACGAAGCGGTTGCACACCGCCTCGGCCGGCAGATCCATGCGCGGCGCCAGCACGGCGTACTTCGCACGGTTCAGCGGGTGCGCTAGCGTGCCGATCAGCCGCTTCGCGGTGCCGGGCAGCATCTTCGTGCCGGCGTCCAGCGTGATCAGGAAGGCATAGCCGCGTCCGGCGAGCGCCGCCGCTTCCTCCTGCACGAAGCGGTTTTCGCCGCCGGTCAGCAGCGCCATGAGCGCGTTCAGCGCGCCCCGCTTCCGGTCGGGCGCCATGAAGCGCCGCTCGCCCCTCGCGGCCTCGCGCCGCCGCGTGAGCAGCATGTACTTGTCCGCGCGCCCGGCCCGCCTGTTGGCGGCGTCCACCGCCTCGCGCGCCGCGGCGAGGATGCCGGCGTCCTCCGGCATTTCGGCGCGATCCGCGTCGGGCAGGTCGCCCAGCAGCGCGAAGGTCAGCATGTCGTCGCCTTCGAGGCAGCCCAGCGTCTCCAGCTGGAACGCCATTTCCGCCGCCTGCCGCGGCGAGGACAGGAGCACCGGCATGACCACCATCGTCCGGCAGTCCTCCGGCAGGCTCTTCAGCTCCAGCCTGAGCAGGCGCCGCGGCCTGAGCCGTCCCGCCGCCCGCGCCAGCGCCTGCGCGGACACGGCCAGCGCGCCCGGGAGCGCCAGGAGGCACGGCCAGCCGCACCGGACGCCCAGCAGCGCCGTGAGCGCCGCGGCGAGCAGCAGCACGCCCGTTCTGTACATCCGGGCGCCGGGATCGGGATGGATCCGCCGCACGCCGCGCGCCTTAACGCCCATGCCGCGCAGCAGCGCCCGCGTGCCCTCGTCCGTGGCCAGCCACCAGCAGATCTCGCGCCGAATCCCCTCGCCGTTCTCCGCGGCGACCTGCGCGGCGGCGGCAAACGTCCTCTCGCCGATGCCGCAGCGCGCCGCCAGATGCACGACGCGCTCGCGCACCAGGGCGCGCGAGCTGTCGTCCATGCGGGAATAGGTGCCCGCGGGATCCTTCATCAGCGTCTGTTCCGCGCGGCTCACCTGACAGAAACACGCGTTCCAGTCCAGCGCGCTCAGCATCCTGAGCGTGGACAATATGTGATCGAGCCGCAGCCGGTCCAGCGCCTGGCGCTCATGCTCCAGGGCGATCATCCGCTGCGCCGGGCTGTCGCGTCCGTCCAGCCATTTTTCAAGAGCGGCCCGCTGCCCCTCCATCTCCTGCTCGTGCATCACCTGCAGCGCGCACTCAAAAAAGGCCGGACCGCGCCGCAGGGGACTGCCGCCGCCCAGGGGCGCGCCCGCCTCCACCCAGCGAATCGCCGCGATGCGCTCCCGCTGCGTGCGCACGGCGCGCGCCGCCGCCGCCGCGAACGCCTGCTGAAGCACGGCGGCCAGCGCGCCGGGCACGGCCCACAGCTCGTTCATTTCCAGCGCGCGCACCTCGTCGAACGCCCTGATGCAGCCTGTCAGCCGCTCCGGCGTCAACGGGGCGTCGCTGTGCCGCACGACCTCCGTCAGCAGCGCCTGTATGCGCGGCACGCCATCCCTCCGCGCGGGCAGGGGCTGACTCCTGCCGGGCGTCAGCGCGGCAAAAAAAGCGCCGGCCACCCGGCCGTTTTCACAAAGCCATTCGAGGGAGGCCGGGAGCGTTTCGGTTTCTTCCGCCAGGCGGCGCGCCTCGTCCATGAGGGCGCGGCACACTTCCGCCCGGCAGACGGACAGCGGCGCGCGGCGCGCGGCGTTCAGCGTCACGGCCAGCGCGCGCACATGCTGCTGAATCGCCCTGTCGTCCAGCGGCGCCTCCTGTTTCTCCCAAAATGGATCCCCGGCGGAAATCGGTCGCATGCGGTTGTGCTCCTTATTGACAGAATGATGTGAGCGTGTTCCCACGATCGCTCTCATTTTTTCCCTCTTCCGCCCTTTTTATGCCATTTGACTTCCAAAACCTGCACGGGTTCGGGATGGATTTTCGTCGCCGCCGGGCTGAACGGGGAAAGCGCGGCGGCGGAAAAGACGCCCGAAGAGGGATCGGCTCCAGGAGGAAAAGCGGATTGCCGCGTTGTCACAGGACGGTCCGGGCGGAGCATTTTCACGCGCCCCGCCGCATACGCTTTTTTCATGAAGGGAGGCCGCGACAATGCGCGAACAGACAAACAACACACCGCCCCTGCCCCACAGCCTCGAGCTGACCGCGCGCAGAAAGGCCGTCATCCGCGGCGTGCAGGCCGTGGACAGCTTCAACGAACAGATGGTGACGCTGGCCACCTCCGAGGGGGCGCTCACGCTGCTGGGCAGCGGCCTGCACGTATCGCATCTCAATCTGGAGGACGGCCAGCTGCTGGTGGAAGGCGACATCGCGGCGCTGGAATACGACACCTCCGTCCGCGCGCGCGGGTCGTGGTTCTCGCGGCTGCTGCGGTGAGCGCCGGTGCTGTTCTACACGACCGGGCAGAGCGTCGCCTTCCTGCTCATGCTCGAATGCGGGCTGAAAATCGGCCTGTGCCGCGATCTTTTGCGCCTGCTGCGCCGTCTGTTCCGGCCGGGGCCGGCGCTCTCGCTGGCGCTCGACCTGCTCTTCGGCGCGGCGATGGCCGTCCTTATCGTGGTCTCGCTCACACGGGCGCTGGACGGAGAGCTCCGGCTGTACGCCCTGATGGGCGCGCTCGCCGGCTTCCTGCTCTATGGCGCGACGCTCTCGCATCTGTTCGACGCGCTGCTGCGCGCCGCCGCGCGGGGACTGTGCGCCGCGCGCGGCTGGCTGGGCCGGCGCACATTTGTGAAAAAATTGTTGAAATGACGGCAGGAATTGCGGATGTCCTTGCAGAATACAGCATAGGTATCGTATTTTGTCTGGCCTGGCGCACAACGGGGAGCGTGAAACGCATGAGTCATTACTTTCAGACGATCCGCCCGCGATTCTGGGTGCTCTTCTTCGCGGGCATGCTGGCCGTGCTGATCGGCCTGTACGCCGCCGCACAGGGCTTCATCAACCGCCAGAATGAAACCATCGCCGCCCTGAAGGACGAATACGCCGCCCTGCGCGAGGCCTCGGCCGAGCTCGAGGACAAGATCGGCTACACCTACACCGACGAGTACATTGAGCGCGAGGCGCGCAGCAAGCTCGGGCTGATCCGCGAGGGCGAGACGCTGTATCAGTCCAGCGGCGTCAGCGAGGAAAACGGCCAGTAGGCCGCGAGGCGATCCGGCCTCTCTTCCTGCGGAAGAGGGGCCTGTTGCATATATAATACTGTCTGACTGCTAAAACCTGCACGGATTCGGGATGGTTTTTCCAAGCGAAGCAGCGCGGCGGCAGAAAAGACGCCCGAAGACGTACAGGTTTCAGGAGGAGAAGAGTAATAGAACCGCGCGGGCGAGCGCGCCCTTCCCGGATCAATCCGAACGAACAAATGCGAAGAAGGAGTATGAGCATGGCAGACAACATCATCAAAGGCATGCATGGCTGCAGCCGCGAGGACGAGTACGTCCGTCCCGCCGATCCGCTGATCCGCGAACGGCTGGAATGGTTCCAGGATCAGAAGCTGGCGCTCATGATGCATTTCGGCATCTATTCGCAGCTGGGCATCTGCGAATCCTGGCCGCTGTCCGACGAGGACGCCTCCTGGTCGCGCGGGGGCGTGGACTGGGAGAGCGATCCCGCCGTATTCCGGCGGCAGTATGTGTCGCTCAACAGGAGCTTCAACCCGGTGCGCATCCGGCCCGAGGCCTGGGCCGACGTGGCGGCCCGCAACGGCTTCAGGTATCTCATCTTCACCACCAAGCACCACGACGGCTTCTGCCTGTTCGACACAAAGTATTCCGACTACAAGGTCACCTCGCCCGACTGCCCGTTCCACACCCACCGGCACGCCAACATCGCCCGGGATGTATTCGACGCCTTCCGCGCGCGCGGCATCGCCATCGCCGCGTATTTCTCCAAGCCGGACTGGCACTGCCCGTGGTACTGGGCCGAGGGCATGGACAAGCCGGTCGGCGCGTGGCGCAATCCCACCTATGTGCCCGCGGAGCATCCCGCGCTGTGGAACAAATTCATCGAATTCACCCACAACCAGATCATGGAGCTGATCGAAGACTACGGCCGCATCGACATCCTCTGGCTGGACGGCGGGCAGGTGGGGCCGCGAAACGGGCAGGACATCCGCCTGAGCGAGGTTGTGGCCCGCGCCCGCAGGATCCAGCCCTGGCTGATCACCGCGGACCGCACCATCGGCGGTGAAAACGAAAACTACATCACGCCCGAGCAGAGCGTCCCGTCCGGTCCGATCCACGTGCCGTGGGAAAGCTGCGTCACCGTGGGACACGCCTTCAGCTATCGCTTCGACGAGCGCTACAAGACGCCGCGCGAGCTCGTTCACCTGCTGATCGACGTGGTGTGCCGCGGCGGCAATCTGGCGCTGAACATCGCCCCGCAGCCGGACGGCGAGCTGCCCGGCCCCGCCGTGCGCGCGGTCGACGGGCTGGGCGCGTGGCTCAGGGCCAACGGCGAGGCCATCTACGGCACGCGCATGGCCGAGCCCAACGAACAGGGACGCGTCGCCTTCACGAAAAAGGGCGGGACGCACTACGCGCTCGTGCGGCTGCCGGAGGACGAGGCGCTCGGGCAGACGCTGCTCATCCCCTGGCCCGGCGAGGCGCGCCGCCTCACGCTGCTGGACGTCGGAACGCCGGTGCGCTTTGAGCGCGTGGAGGGCGGCCTGCGCGTCGAGATTCCCAACATCCTCGCGGGCAGCCATCCGCTCGCGCCCGTGTTCCGCATCGAGGGCTGACGCGGCGTTTCAATCGGACGCATGACAGACCAGCCGCGGGCCGATCATCCGGCCCGCGGCTGGTCTGTGTTTCATGGAAGGCGCGGCGCAGGAGGTCAGCGCGTCTCGTCCGTCTGCTCCGCGTGCCATGTCCTGTAAATCGTCTTCCACACGTCCAGATGCGCCTCGCAGTCGAGATAGTGCGGGAAGACCTGTTGGCACGGCTCGCCCCCGGGCACATCCACATAGGCGTTTTTCACCGCGTCCACATAGTACGGCAGCGAGCGGCAGAACGCCTCCCACGCGGCCAGCCACGCCCCTTCGTCCTGCAGGACACGGCTTCTCGCTTCAAAATCCGCGAGAATCTGCGCCTTTTCGCCGCCCTGCGCCAGCGAGACGCCGCCCTCGCCCGCCACAACGGGCAGCCAGGCCACCTCGACGCCCTCGCCGAACTGCACGTCCAGCATCAGGCCGCTGTGCCAGTGCGGATGATCGCTGTGGCCCACAAAGTTGAAGTTGCCCTGGCCGTACACGATCTGCGCGCCGCGCCAGGTTTCATGACAGCCGATGCAGTGGCTGTGCTGGCAGAGGATCAGGTCCGCGCCGGCGCGCGCCATGGCATGGCAGGCCTTCCTCAGCCGCGGCGACGGATACTCGCACTGCTCCTTGCCGCCGTGATACATCACCGCCACCCAGTCGGCGGCCCTTTTCGCCTCCGCGATGTCCTCCATCGTGTCGAAGGGATCGAACGGATTGGCGCCGATCTGATCGGGCAGCGCATAGCTGTACTCATGCTCGCACACCGCCACAATCGCCAGCTTCCGCCCGGCCTTTTCAATGAACAGCGGCTTTCTCGAATCCCGGTCGTTCTCTCCGTAGCCGAAGCCCGTCATGCCCGCCGCCCGCACCGCGTCCACCGTATCCCGCAGGCCCTGCGCGCCGAAATCCCACACGTGGTTGTTGGAGAGTCCCAGATGCGTGAAGCCGGCTGCGGCGATCACGCGCGCGTACGCCGGCCGGCCCTTCAGGTTTGGGCCGCACTTGCGGATGGGCGTGTCCCGGTCCGTCAGCGCGCATTCGAGGTTGGCCACGGCGAAGTCCGCCTTCCGGATGACGGAAAGCGTATCGCCCAGCAGGGCCGCGGCATCCCCCGCCTCGAAGGCCGGGACGGTGGCCGCGGTGGGCACGAAATCGCCGCACAATACGACGCGCACGCTACAGCGCCTCCTTCCAGCCCGTGAGCCGGTCAAACACGGGCCAGCCCAGCGCCGCGTAGAAGCGGTGCCCCGCCGGCCCGACGACGTGCTCGAATTTGTCCGGCGCGCCGGCCGCGGCGTAGTACATGCGGGCCACGTCCGCCTGCTCCTTCGCGGAATCGAGCGGGAAGATGCCGTCGTCCCTGCCGTTCACCACGATCAGGGGCCGCGGCGCGATGAGGCCGGCCAGATCGCCCATGTCGAAGTCGTTCATGATGCCGGGAATGTAGTTGCACAGGCAGTGATACTGCGCGCCGATGGAGGGAAGATAGCCGCAGAACGCGCAGGAGGGCATGGCCGCGCCGATGCGTTCGTCCAACGCCGCGGCGTAGATGGTGGCCGTGCCGCCGCCCGAGTTGCCCATGATGGCGACGCGCGTCATGTCCAGCTGCGGGAAGCGCCCGCCCACCACGTCGATGGCGCGGGATATGTCCCAGCAGCGCTGGCCGATGAGCGTCCTGCCCATCAGCAACGCCTGCACGGCGGGCTGATAGCAGGCCGGGCCCTTCTCGGTGCCGCCGCGTTCGCCGAAGCCGCGCTGCTCCAGCGCCAGCGCCGCCTGCCCGCGCGCGACGATCTGCCGCGCAAAGTCGCGGTCTCCGCCGTTGATGGTCTCCTCATCGCCCGGATAGACCGGACGGCCCAGCGAAATGTGAACGCCCTTCGAATGCCCCTGCAGGCAGATGACGAGCGGCAGTTTTTCCCGCGGCGCCTTCTTCGGCAGCAGCAGATGGCCGATCACGTCCACCTCCGGCTCGCTGGCAAAGAGGAAGCGCGTTTCGGTATAGTCCGGGTTTTCGTCGTTGGTCCACTCGACGCGGAAATTGGGCTCAGTCCGTTCAAGCGGCAAACCCAGCCGTTCATTGAGGCGCCGGCGCGCCTTCTCCTGCCAGGCGGCAAAATCGCCGCCCGGCGCCATGCGCAGCGACGGCCTGACGTCCTTCATCAGATGAAGCATCCTGACCTGCGGATTCAGTGACATGGACATTCCCCTCCCGTGGATGGTCTGTGCGTCTATCGCCATACCGATTTCTGCCTGAAGGCGCGCAGGGCCTCATGCCTTCAGGCAGAGATTAGTATAATCCCTCCGGGAAGAAAAGTCCATCACAAAATTTGCAGCATTTCCGGCCCGGCTGCCCGCGCGGCATGGAACGCGGCCCGTCTCCCCCTGCCGGCGAAGCGCGGAAAAAGCGCCCTCCCTTGCGGAAAAGCGCTTTCATGATAAACAGAGCTTCAATCACTTCGCGGCCTTCGCGGTTTCGCACAGTTTGGCGAACGCGGCGGCGTCGTTGATGGCGATGTCGGACAGCATCTTGCGATCGATGACGACGCCGGCGACCTTCAGGCCGTTGATCAGCCTGGAATAGCTGGTGCCGTTGATGCGGGCGGCGGCGTTGATGCGCGCGATCCACAGACGGCGGAAATCCCTCTTCTTCAGCTTGCGGCCGATGTATGCGTAACGCAGGGAGCGGCGAACCTGCTCACTGGCGGCGCGATACTGCTTGCTCTTCGCCCCGAAATAGCCCTTGGCCTGCTTGAAAATCTTGCGACGCTTCTTCAGCGCGTTGACAGCCCTCTTCACTCTTGCCATGGTGGTTTCGCCTCCTTACTTATACGGAATGAGTTTCTTCATGGTCTTGGCTTCGGTCTTGAACACATAGGCGGCCTTGCGCAGGTTGCGGGTGCGCTTGGTCGGCTTCTTGGTCAGGATATGGCTTTTATAAGCCTGCGCGCGCTTCACCTTGCCGGTCTTGGTGATCGACAGGCGCTTGGCTGCGCCGCGATGCGTCTTTTGCTTGGGCATGGAAACATCCTCCTCTCGTAATGAGCGTATTATTCCTTCGGCGCAAGAACCATTGTCATGTTGCGGCCTTCCATAATCGGCTTGCGCTCCAGCACGGCAACGTCCCTGCATCGCTCTGCAAAGTCTTTCATGACGTCCAGACCAATCTCGGAATGCGCGATCTGACGACCACGGAAGCGAATCGACACCTTGACCTTATTGCCATCCTTCAGGAACTTTTCCGCGGCCCTGAACTTCACGTCGATATCGTGCTCTTCGATGGTGGCCGACAGCTGAACCTCCTTGATGACAATGACCTTCTGATTCTTGCGCATCTCGCGTTCGCGCTTGGACTGCTCGAAGCGATACTTCCCGTAGTCCATGATCTTGCAGACCGGCGGCTTGGCCTGCGGCGCGATCTTCACCAGATCCAGCTGCCTTTCCTCCGCCAGCTCCAGCGCAGCGGCCGTGCCCATGATGCCCAGCTGCTCGCCGTTCTGATCGATCACGCGCACCTCGCGGTCGCGAATCTCTTCATTAATCATAAGATCGTTGGTGCTAATCTTCAATCCCTCCTTGATGATGTCTGGATGAAAAAAATGAGAGCGGGCAGACACACCCCCTCTCACGCTGACACACAAACCCATGCCCGAACGGGCTGATTGATATGGGCAACCACGGCTGGCCTGGGCCGCCGGGTGAGAAGCGGTGACTTCTGCTTTACCTGACTATTATAACCGCCGCCGGCTGATCTGTCAACGGGTGAACGCGCTTTTAACAAAGAGCGGCGGAAACAGCGTCATTTCACCCGGATCGCAAACAGCCCGTACGGCCGCGCGTCGAACCGGATCCGCCCATTCTCAACCGTCAACGGACGCAGGGGCCTCTCGTGCGTATCGCACAGCGCCGCGCTCGCCGCGCCGTCCAGCGCGATGACGACATCCTTCCCGTCCCCGGTCAGCTCCATGCCGCGCAGAACCAGCCCGTCGCCGTCCTCCGCCTGCTTCACCGCGTACAGCTCCACCGAGCCCTTTTCCAGCCTGGCGAAGCTCTTTTCCGTCGGCAGCGAGCCGGGGTGCACCGTATTCGTCACGCTCACCAGCCGGCTCTGGAAGGCCTGCGCCATGCGGATCAGGCTCGCCGGCTCGTCCGACTCGGCCAGGCCCACGCTGAGCGCGAAGGTATGAACGCCCAGCTCGGGATACTCGTCCGGATCGTAGGCGCTGCGGATGAGCGTGGCGCCCAGCCAGCCCACCTCGCCGCGATAGCCGTACTTGCTGTCGCTCATGAGCGCCAGCCGGCCGCTGGCGATGAACCGCAGCCCGGGCAGCTCCTGCGCGGACGCCGCGCGGCGCAGCACACCGCCGGGTATGTCGTAGAGATACTCCGCGGCGTCCGTCTCGTCGGCCATCACGCGGAATCTCAGCTCGGGCATGAGCTTCTCATCGCGGTCGCCGGGTTCCAGCCAGCGCACCTTCGCGCATATGTCCAGCCGCGCCGCGCCGGCGCGCAGCCCGATCGTGCAGACGATCTCGGACGCCTGGCCAAAGCGCGCGCGCATCTCCAGCTCGTTGTACAGAGGGCCGCTCACGGTGCGCTTCATGCGGATGCGCGTCAGGCGCTCGTCGCTCACCGGATCTCCCGAGATCCAGGCCGTCATGCCGCGCGCGCCGTCTCCCACCACGTAGTGGAAGCCGTCGATCAGGTGCATCTCGCCCGTCGCCTTTTCCGTCAGCACGATCGCGCCGTCGTGCGCCGCCGGATCGCAGTCGGCCATGAGCCGGTCGTTCTCGATGCTCCAGTCCTCGTCATGCTCCACGCGCCGCTCATGGAACACGCCGATGGGCTCGTCAACGTCTTCCTCCGGCTCGATCACACAGGTGGCGTAGCCCATCGCGGGCACGGCCGCCTTCACCATGATCCGCGTGAAGTCATGCCCCCAGTACGCGCTGTGCCCGCTCTCGATAACCTGAAAGGGCAGCGCCCTTCCCCGGGCATCCCGCGCCGCGAGGCGGGCCCCGTCCGCCTTCAGATCCCACACGGTCAGCTCAACGGCCTCGTCCCGGTCGAAGGCGCAGCTGTTGAACAGGTGGAAGACGCGTGTCCGGCCGTGTCCGAATTCGACCGGCGCGGGGTCGACCGTCTCTTCGACGCGATAGCCCACGCCCGCGCCCATGCTGGTGTCGGCGCCGAACGGCCGGGCGTGGATGAACGACGTGTCGACGTCGTCCGCAATGGCCTTCATGCCGGCGCGCCGGGCGCTGTTGGCGATGGCATAGGCCTGCTGATACCGGCCCATCGCGTATTCGCGGGTATCGGTCACGCCGGAGCCGGGCAGGATGTCGTGGAACTGGTTGAACAGCACGTGCCGCCAGCCCTCCTCGAATTTGTCCGTGCGATACGGCGCGTCGGCCGCGCGGGCGGCGAAGGCGTTCAGCTGCTCGGCCTCCGCGAGGATGCGCTCCGCGTAGCGATTGCCCTTTTTGATGCGGGTCTGCGTGGTGTAGCAGCCCAGGAACAGCGGGTTCAGCTCTCGGTCCACGACGGGCACGTCCCCCGCGGCCCGCGCCGCGCTCTCAAAGAACTTATGGAATGTGCCGAATTCAATGGACGCGTAGATGGGCCAGGTCTGCATGTCAAGGGTGCGCAGGATGTCGCGGCGGGTCGGCCCGCCGCCGTGGTCGCCCACGCCGTAGACGCGCAGCGCATATTCCACGCCAAACCTCTCGCAGAATTCCGGCGCATACTGCGCGAAATCGCCGTCAACCGCGCCGTTGTACCAGAACGGCTCGCAATAGGCCAGCACCTCCGCGCCGGAGGGCGCGCGCCAGCGGTACAGCGTCTGGCCGTCCAGGCCGCGGCAGTGGTAGTAATACTTCACGCCGGCCTGATTCAGCAGCTCCGGCGTATTCTGATGATGGCCGAAGGTATCCGGCTCAAAATCCACCGCCGAGGGCGTCAGGCCCAGCTTCTTCAGAAAGCCCGCCGTGTAGAGATGATGCCGCGCCGTCGACTCGGCGTTGGGCATGTTGCGGTCCGCCTCCACCCACGTGGACGCGGTCACCTCCCAGCGCCCCTCCCGCGCGCGCCGGCAGATCTCCTCCAGCATGTCCGGCGCAAACTCCGCCGTGATGCTGTAGACCGACGCCTGCGACTGCGAGAAGGTGAACTGCGGGAATTCCTCCATCAGGTTCAGCACCGTGCGGAAGGTATCCAGCGTGATCTGCACCGTCTCGTCATAGCGCCACATCCAGTTCATGTCGATGTGCGCGTGGCCGCAGATCATCAGCCTGTACTTTTTGCAGTCGGCCTGCATCGGCATGAGCGTCTTCTCAATTTCGAGCGCCTTCGCGTCGGTCACCGCGCCGTCCTGCGACGCGGCCTGCCGCACCAGCTCCGCGGCGTTCAAGACCAGCGCCTCATGCCGGCCGCCCTGCGCCTGCGACACCCTGCGCGCATAGCGCAGCTCGCTGCGCAGGCGATCCCACATGCTTCCGCCCCTGACATCATCAATGCGCGCGATGGCGCTGTCCAGTCGGCTCATGGCTCATTCCTCCGCTCTCTGCAATCCGTCCGCGCCCTTCAGCGCCTTCGCCGCGGCCAGCATGTTGCGCGCGTGGTGGATGCCGCTCTCCGGGTCGCCCGCGCCGCCCACCATGCGGGCGAGCTCCATCACGCGGCCCTCGTCGTCCAGCAGGCGCACGCTCGAGCCGGTCCGGCCGCCCGACACGCTCTTTTCCACCAGATAATGCGCGTCGCCCAGCGCCGCGATCTGGGGCAGATGGCTCACGGCGATCACCTGGCGATGCCGCGCGATGCCGCTCATCTTTTCGCCCACCACCTGCGCCATGCGGCCGCTCACGCCGGTGTCAATTTCATCGAAGATCATCGTGCCCACCTGCTCGCGCTCAGCCATGACGGCCTTGACGGCCAGCATCACGCGCGAGAGCTCGCCACCCGAGGCCGTGGTGCTCAGCGGCTTCAGCGGCTCGCCGGGATTGGGCGAAATGAGAAACTCCACCTGATCCGCGCCCTGCGGACTCAGGCGCCGCTTGTCCTGCTCCGGGATGAGGAAGCGCGTCTGAAAGCGCACCTTGCCCATGCCCAGCTCCGCCAGCTGGCCGGTCACGTTTTTCTCAAACGCCGAGGCCAGCACGCGGCGGGACGCCGTCAGCTCGACGCACGCCGCCATCATCCGCCGGTCGGCGTCCGCCAGCCTGTCCTTCAGCTCCGCCATGCGCTCGTCGCCCTGACGGAGCGTCTCGAGGCGCCGCTCCGACGCGTCGCGGAAGGCGATCACGTCCTTCAGCGTCGGCCCATACCGGTCCTTCAGCTTTTTCAGCGCGTCCAGCCGCGCGCCGATGCGGTCGAAGGCGGCCGGGTCGAAGTCCAGCCCCTCCGCCATGTCCTGCAGCTCGTAGCCGGCGTCCTGCGCGGCGTAGAACATCTCGTCCAGCCGGCGGCTCATCTCGGCAAAGCGCTCGTCGATGTCCGCGATGGAGGACATGGCCGCCGCGGCCCTGCGCAGCGCCTCCTGCACGCTGGGCGCGCGCTCGCTGCCCGCGTACACCAGATGATACGCCTTCTCAACGCTGCTGGAAATCTTCTCCGCGTTTTCCATCAGGCGAAACTGCTGTTCCAGCTTTTCGTCCTCGCCTTCCCTGATTTTCAGCGCGCGGATCTCCTCCAGCTGCCGTTCGAGCACCTCCACCGTGAATGCGCGCTCCCGCAGCTCCGCGGACAGCGCGTCCAGCTCGGCCTTCACGCCCATGTACTCCTCATACAGAGAGGCGACGCGCCCCATCAGCGCCCTGTGATGCGCGTCGCCGAAGGCGTCCAGAATGGCCATATGCCGTGACGCGCTCATCAGCTCCTGATGCTCGTGCTGTCCGTGCAGCTCGACCAGCAGGGCCGTCAGCTGCCTGAGCTGGGCCAGCGTCGCCACCTCGCCGCCGACGCGGCAGAGGTTCCGTCCGCCCGCCGACAGCTCGCGCCCCACCGTCAGGTAGCCGTCCTCGGCCTCCATGCCCCACTCGTCCAGCAGGGCGGACACGCGCCCGTCCCCGCGCACGTCGAACACGGCCTGCACGGACGCCCGGTCCGCGCCGGTGCGGATCAGCTCGCGGTCCGCCCGGCCGCCCAGCGCAAGGTTCACCGAATCGATCACGATCGATTTGCCCGCGCCGGTCTCGCCCGTGAGCACGTTCAGCCCCGCGTGAAATTCGATGCGCAGGCGTTCGATCAGCGCAATATTGCGTATGTTCAGCTCCAAAAGCATGAGGCACCTCGGCATTCATTATGAAAATGGCGGCGGCCCTGCCGGAAACGCGGGGGCCGCCCTGTTTTCTATTTCATCATCGTGCGGAAACGGGCGAGCACGGTGGGAACCATGTCACGCGATTTCAGCGCCACGAAGATGCTGTTTTCCCCGGCCAGCGTGCCGGCGATTTCGCTCCAGTTCAGGCCGTCGATGGCCTCCGCGGCCACATTCGCGCTCGCGGGCAGGGTCTTGATGACAATCAGATTTTCCGCCTCGATCATCGAGACGACCGACTCGGAAAAAATGCGGATCATGCGATCGGAGATGCTCTTCTCGGAGCGCTCCGCCGTCGCATATTTATAAGTGCCATGGTCCGAAAGAACCTTGATCAGCCTCAGTTCCTTGATGTCGCGGGAGATCGTCGCCTGCGTCACCCTGATGCCGCGCGCCAGCAGCTGCTCCGCCAGCATCTCCTGGGTGTCGATATCCATGGTGTCGATCAGCTGCAGGATCATTGCATGCCGCATTGCCTTCATAAATATCATCCATCCTTCGCTCCGTATATTTTCAGCGGACCGGCGCCGCATCCCCGCCGGACCGCGGGAATTCCCGCCGATGTATATTCCGTCCGGCCCGCCGCGCTTCTTCGCTTCCGAACAACCCTCACTTCGCATTATACCACACAGATTCCGGCTGGCAAATGCTTTGCGCAGAATTTCATATTTTTGTTAAATATACAGTCAAAAAGAGGAATTACACCGTTTGGCGACGGCCTCGGCCACGGCTGAGGGCGTCAGGCCGCAGTCCTCCATCTGCTCGCTCACGCTGCCCTGCTCGATGAACCGGTCCGGCACGCCCAGATTCAGCACATCCGCGCGCAGGCCCCAGGCCGCCAGCTTCTCGTTCACCGCCGAGCCGAAGCCGCCGGCAAGCACGTTGTCCTCCAGCGTGACCAGGAGCCTGTGCCGCCGCGCCGCATCGCGCAGCAGCGCTTCGTCCAGGGGCTTGATGAAGCGCGCGTCCACGACGCCGCAGGAGATGTTTCGCTGCACCAGCTCCACCGAGGCGTTCAGCGCCACGCGCACCATCCGCCCCACCGCGAGAATCTCCACGTCCTCCCCGCCGATGAGCTCCTCCCATCGGCCCAGGCTCAGCGGCTCCCGGTCGCGCAGGTTCGCGCCCATGTCGTCGCCCTCGCGCGCGTAGCGGATGGCCATCGGCCCGTCGACCGAGGCGCTCAGCTGGATCAGCCGCTTGAGCTGGCGCACATCGCGGGGGGACGCCACCACCATGTTCGGCATCTGCCGCAGATAGCTCAGGTCGAACACGCCCTGATGCGTCGCGCCATCCGGCCCCACCAGGCCGCTCCGGTCGATGAGCAGCGTCACCGGCAGCTCCTCCAGGCACACGTCCTGGACGAGCTGGTCGTAAGCGCGCTGCAGAAAGGTGGAGTACACCGCCACATACGGCTTCAGGCCGGCCGCCGCCATGCCCGCCGCCATGGTGACCATGTGCTCCTCTGCGATGCCCGCGTCGAAGAAGCGCTCCGGAAAGCGCCGCGCAAATTCGCTCAGGCCGGTGCCCACCGGCATGGCCGCCGTCAGCGCCGTCACGCGGATGTCCTTCTCGGCGAGTTCGATGAGCTCGCCCACGGCGATTTTCCCATTCGGGACGCTCGCGCTTCCCTTCGCGCCCTCCGGCGACACGCCGTGATAGCGCTCCGGCGCGTCCTCGGCCGCGCCATAGCCGCGTCCCTTTTGCGTGACCACGTGCAGCAGCACCGGCTCGTCGCTCTGGGCGACCTTCTTCAGCACCGAAATGAGCGTCTTCAGGTCATGGCCGTCGATCGGGCCGAGATAGCGCACGCCCAGCGCCTCAAAGAAATGCTCGCCCAGCACCAGCCTCTTGACCGAAGCCACGGCCTTGGTGACGGCCCGCAGGACCGGCCGGCCCACGCCCGGCAGGCGGCCCAGCCCGTGCTTGACCGCCCTGCGCGCGCGGCCGTAAATCCGGCCCTGGCGCATACGCGTCAGGTGAGCCGACAGCGCGCCGACGTTGCGCGAAATGGACATCTCGTTGTCGTTCAGGATCACGATCAGCGGCGTCCGGCTGCTGCCCGCGTCGTTGAGCGCCTCGTAGCACATGCCGCCCGTGAGCGCGCCGTCGCCCAGCACCGCCACCACGGCATGCCGGTCGCCCATCAGGTCGCGTGCGCGCGCCATGCCCAGCGCCGCGGAAATCGACGTCGAGGCGTGGCCGGCCGGGAAGGCGTCGTAATCGCTTTCGCTGATGCGCGGAAAGCCGGACAGCCCGCCGCGCTCGCGCAGATGCGCAAACGCCGCCCGCCGTCCGGTCAGGATCTTGTGGACATATGCCTGATGGCCGACGTCGAAGACGATCTTGTCCTCAGGCGGGTTAAAAACGTAGTCGAGCGCCAGCGTCAGCTCGACAACCCCCAGATTCGAGGCGAGATGCCCGCCCTGGCGCATCACCGTCTCCACAAGCAGTGCGCGGATCTCCGCCGCAAGGCTTTCCAGCTCTCTCACGGACAGCTTCTTCAGATCCTGCGGCGACTGAATTGTCTCAAGCATGTCTCATTCTCCAACGTATGCGCCGGGAACTCCTTCGCCCCGCGATTCCCGGCGGAATCCTATCCCCTTGCCGCGATGATCGCGATCACCAGGCCCAGCAGCCCGCCCACAAAGACCTGCAGCGGCGTGTGGCCCAGCAGCTCCTTGAGCGTTTCCTCGGGCAGGTCGCCGCCGTTCTCGACCAGCTCCTGCACCACGCGGTTGAGCACCGCCGCCTGCTTGCCGGCCTGCCGCCGCACGCCCATGGCGTCCGTCATGGTGATGAGCGCCAACGCCGCACCGATGGCGAACAGCGCGCTGTTGAAGCCCATGCGAATGCCCACGGCCACCGCGATGCTCACCACCACCGAGGTGTGCGAGCTGGGCATGCCGCCCAGGCCCGTCATCCGGCTCCAGTCCAGCCGCTTCTCCACGATCAGCGTCAGGATGACCTTCAGGCTCTGCGCCACGAACCAGCTCAGCACGCCGATCCACAGGATTCGGTTTTCCAGCAGTTGTCTGACGACCGTCATCGTATCACTCCCATGCCCTTTCGCCAGGGCACGCTTCCCTCATCTGCCCCTGCCCGGGCAGGCGTTTCGCCCCGCTTTTCGGCGATAAACGCCCCGCGTCAGCTGACCCGGTGGGCCATGCTGTCCAGCAGCCCGTGAAAGAACGCGGCCCTGTCGCCGAAGAGCGCGAGGCTGTCCCGCGCCTCCTGCGCCAGGCGATCCGCCCGCGTCCGCGCGCCGTCGAGGCCGTAAAGCGTCGCATAGGTCAGCTTGCCGCTCCCGGCGTCCTTGCCGACGCTTTTGCCCAGCGTCTTCTCGTCGCCCACCACGTCCAGTATGTCGTCCACCGCCTGGAACAGCAGGCCGAACTTCACGCCGTAGGCGGTCAGCGCCCGCGTCTCCTCGCTGTCCGGCGCCAGCCCGGCCAGGGCGGCCGCCGCCCGCAGCGGGGAAATCAGCATCCGCGCGGTCTTGTTCATGTGGATATAGGTCAGCAGCGCCTCGCCGCCTGCGCCCTCGCGCTCGCAGTACAGGTCCATGCACTGCCCCGCCACCATGCCGCTCACGCCCGCGCCGCGGATGATCTCGTTCATCGCCAGTACTTCGCCCGCGTAATTGGCCGGATGCGCCATGGCGTTTTCGATCAGCAGTTCCATGGCCAGGCTCAGCAGGCCGTCGCCCGCGAGGATGGCCTGACCCTCGCCGAACACCACGTGGTTCGTCGGCCGGCCGCGGCGCAGCGTGTCGTTGTCCATGCCGGGCAGGTCGTCGTGAACGAGCGAATAGGTGTGAATCAGCTCCAGCGCGCAGGCGGGCAGCATCGCCTCGCCGCGCGCCGCGCCCAGCATGTCCGCGCAGGCCAGCAGCATGGCGGGGCGCAGGCGCTTGCCGCCCGCCATGACGCTGTAGCGCATGGCGTTCTGCAGGAGCCAGGGCACCTCGCCGATTTCGGGCGTCCTTTTATCCGCCTCCGGCAGCAGCTCGTCCAGCTTTTCTTCGACGACGGCCGCGTATTCCCTCAGGGTCATTCCCTCGTCACCTCGTCGGTTATGTCGGTCTTTGACAGGCTCTCCGTCAGCGCCAGGATGCGCTGGTCGCCCTGATCCAGCACGTCCTTGAGCTGGGCGGCCAGCTTGACGCCCTTTTCATAGGCCCTGAACGATTCCTCCAGGCTGAGCTCTCCCCGCTCGAGCGCCTCTACCAGCGCCTCGAGCTCGTTCATCCCCGATTCAAATGAAAACGCCTTCGCCATATCACTGTGTCTCCTTGTCCGCATCCAGCACGCGCGCCCGCGCGCCGCCGTCCCGCATCCTGATGTCGATCAGATCGCCCTCGCGCAGCGCCGAGACCGAAGAAACCGCCTCGCCGTCCCGGCGGATCAGGGCATAGCCCCGGTTGAGCACGGCGCCCGGATTGACCGCCTCCAGCGCGCGCAGGAGCATCGCCAGGCGGGCATGGGCGCGCAGCGTCAGCTGGCCGCCCGAGCGCGTCAGCCGGGCCTCGAGGCCCTCGAAGCCCTGACGCCGCCCTGCGATCAGCCGCGCGGGCACGCCCGCGAGCCGCGCGGTCTGCCTGTCAAGCCGGCGCTGCCCGTCCGCCGTCAGGCGCCGGGCCGCCCGCTCGAGGCGGGCCAGCTGCGCCGCCAGCGCATTCCGGCGCTCCGCGATCATCAGCCGGCGCGGCATGGCGAGCGCCGGCGAGGCCGACAGCCGGGACAGCCGCTCCCGCGCCAGCGCCAGGCGGGCGCGAATCGCCCGCGCGCCGCGCTCAGTCATGTCGCCGATCTGTTCCCTGAGCGCCCGCACCTCCGGCACGGCCAGCTCGGCCGCCGCCGAGGGCGTGGGCGCACGCAGATCCGCGGCGAAATCGGCGATGGTGAAGTCGGTCTCATGGCCCACGCAGGAAATCACCGGAATGCGCGAGGCGCGAATGGCCCGCGCGACGACCTCCTCGTTAAACGGCCACAGATCCTCCAGCGAACCGCCGCCCCGCCCGCATAGTATGACGTCCGCCTCGCCCTGCCGGTTCAACAGCGCGATGGCGCGCGCGATTTCCTCCGCCGCGCCGGCGCCCTGCACGGCGGCCGGAGCCAGCAGGATCCGCACGTTCGGATCGCGCCGCCGCGCCACCTGCGCGATATCCCTGAGCACCGCCCCGGCGCGCGAGGTCACGACGCCGACCGTGCGCGGCAGAAGCGGAACCGCCCGCTTGAGCGCCGGATCGAACAGACCCTCCTCGCTCAGCCGGCGCTTGAGCGCCTCAAAGCGCAGGTACAATTCGCCCACGCCCTGCCGCTCGACGGCGTCCACATACAGCTGAAACGCGCCCGCGGCCGCATAGAGCGCCGCCGAGCCGCGCACCACGACGCGCATGCCGTCCGCCGGCGCAAACGCCAGGCTCTGCGCCGCCGAGCGGAACATGACGCACTGCACGCGCGCGGCCTCGTCCTTCAGCGTGAAGTAGAGATGCCCGCTGACATGCCGCCTGACGCCGGACAGCTCCCCGCTCACACGGATGTGCTGGAGCATGGGGTCGCCGGCCAGCGACCGGCGCACGTATTCGTTGAGCTGCGAGACGCTCAGCGTCCAGTCACTCTGCATATTTTTCCGCGGCCTGCACCGTGTTGCGCATCAGCATGGCGATGGTCATGGGGCCCACGCCTCCGGGCACCGGCGTGATGCACGACGCCTTTTCGCACACCGCGTCGAAGTCCACGTCGCCGCACAGCGAGCCGTCCTCCATCCTGTTGATGCCCACGTCGATGACCGCCGCGCCCTCCCTGATCATATCGGCGGTGATGAAACGCGGCCTGCCGATGGCGGCGACCACGATGTCCGCGCGCCGCACGACGTCCGCCAGGTTCCGGGTGTGCGAATGGCACACCGTAACCGTGCAGTTGGCCTGCATGAGCAGCAGCGCCATGGGTTTGCCCACGATGCTGCTGCGCCCGATGACGACCGCCTGCGCGCCGTCCAGCGCCACGCCGGCGCGGCGCAGCAGCTCCATGCAGCCGGCCGGCGTGCACGGCAGCACCGTGGGCGTGCCGTTCAGCAGCGCGCCCGCGTTCATGCGGTGAAAGCCGTCCACGTCCTTCTTCCAGTCGACGGCGGCCAGCGCCGCCTCCGCGTCAAGGTGCGCGGGCAGCGGCAGCTGGATGAGCAGCCCGTGAATGCGCTCGTCCCGGTTGATGCGGTCGATCTCCGCCATGAGCGCGGCCTGCGTGGCGTCCGCGGGCAGGCGCACGACCTCCGAGCGGATGCCGCACTCCCTGCACGCGCGCGCCTTGTTGCGCACATAGATCTTCGACGCGGGGTCCTCTCCAACCAGGATCACGGCCAGCGCGGGCTCCACGCCCTTTTCCCTGAGCTCCGCGGCGCGCCGCGCCGCCTGCGCGCGCACATCCGCGGCAATGGCCTTGCCGTCAATCAGCCTCGCCATGCGTCTTTCCCTCCGTCAGTTTTTCATATCCGATCAGCGCCACGCCCGCCGCGTTGTCGCCCGACAGCTCGGGCCGGCCCCAGCTGAGCGCCACGTCCGCGCCCAGACGCCGCATGCGGTCGGGCAGAAGCGCCCTCAGCAGCGCGGACGAGGCCACGCCGCCGGCCAGCAGCAGCTTTTTCTCGCCGGTCTGCCGCGCGGCGTTCCACAGCGTCTTCGCGACGGCGCGCGCCACGCACGAATACACCTCGGCCGCCATGTCCTCCGGCGAGATGCCGCCCGCGTCGATCAGGCGCTGCGCCGCCGATTCGCTGCCCGAAAAGCTGCATTCGCTGCCACGCACCCAGATGGGCAGCCGCGCCTGCGCCCGGCCGCGGCGCGCCAGCGCCTCCAGCTCCGGCCCCGCCGGAAACGGCAGGCCCAGCCGCACGCCCACCCGGTCGACAAACTGGCCGGCATGCAGGTCGTTCGAACCGCCGATCAATTCCAGCTTTCCCTGCGCGACGCGCACAATCTCCGTCGTGCCGCCGGACAGGTGCAGCGCCAGGAAGCTGTCCTCCGGCCTGAGCGCGGTGTCGACCATCGCCGCCCGGATGTGGCCCTCCTGGTGGCTCGTCGCAAAGAAGGGCACGTTCAGCGCCGCGGCCATGCTTCGCCCGAAGCCCTCGCTCACGGTGAACACCGGCATGTACGAGCCCTCGACCGGCCGCGGCCGCGTGCTCGCGCACACCGCGGCGACGCGGGGATGCCCCGCCTCCTCCAGCAGCCGCTCAACGAGCGCGGGCAGCCGCCCGACGTGCTGAAAGACGCCCTCGGACTGCATCAGCCCGCGCCCGCCCTTTTCCACCGTGAGCAGGCGGCGCTGCTGTCCGATCAGCCCCCCTCCGCCCGAGAGCGCGCAGGAGGTGGTGTAGCAGCTGGTATCCAGTCCCAGCACGACGTCCATCACAGGCTCCTGATCAGGCTGCCCAGCACGCCGTTGATGAACGACACGGCCTCGGGCGTCGAGTAGGTGCGCGCCAGCTCCAGCGCCTCGTTGACCGCCACGGCGGGGGGCATTTTCTCCACCGTGATCTCGTAGACGGCCACGCGGAGTATGCTCAGGTCCACCCGGTTGATGCGCTCCGGCCGCCAGCCCACGGCATATTTCGACACGATGCCGTCCAGCTCCGCCACGTGCGCCTGCACGCCCGCGACCAGCGCGTCCATGTAGGCGGCCTCGCTCTCGCCGGGCCGGATGTCCAGCATGCCGAGCCTGGTTTCCTCGCCGCCGTCGCCGCCCATCTCCCACTCGTACAGCAGCTTCATGGCCGCCGCGCGGGCTCCCGTTCTGTCCATACCAATCCATCCTCTCCGGTTGTCCGCCGCACAGTCCGCGCCGGACGACCTCCCCTATAGACAACACAACGCCGACGCGGTGCTTCACCACGCCGGCCCGATCATCGCCGCGTCCCGGTTGAGAGACGGCCTGATCCGCCGCGCGCCCGCCGTTCAGCCCTTTTTGTCCGGAATCTGAACCGCCGCGCCCGGCGCAATATCCACAATTGTCAGCGTGACGGCCGCCGCGTTCACGCCGGTCAGCTCATCCAGGGTCTGCCGCACGCTGCCGCGCACGGTGCGGGCCAGATCGGGTATCTTTGTGCCCGGCTTTACGCTCATTTCGAGCGCCACGTTCAGCGCGTCCGCGCCGCCCGCCAGCCTGACGCCCACCCTGGCGACGCCCTCGATCGGACTGACCGCCTGGCGCACGATCGTCTCCATCGCCGAGGGCGACATCATCACGCTGCCGCTCTCGCCCGCGGCCAGGTCGATGGGCTCGGCCCCGTTCTCCTCATCCCGCCCGCGGATCAGCCCCCAGGCCCGGCTGCAGATGAACACAGCCAGCGCGAGGCACGCCACGGCCAGCGCCGCGCGCAGCGCGTCATGATCCTGAACCAGCCGGGCGAAGGCGGCTCCTGTGCGCGCGCCAAATTCGGGCGCGACGGCGCACGCAAACACAAACGCAAGCACCACCATGCCGAGCGCCGCGAAAACCGCGACGCCCAGGCGGTCCCACCGATTCAGTTTCATGGACGCTCACTCCTCCGGCTTTCCTGTTCGGGCATCCTGGCTCGCGGACAGGAAGGGAACGACCTTCCCGCCGCGGGAGCGCGCTCAGTCCTTCTTTGCCCCGTCCCCGGCGGCTTCTTCGTCGGAAGCGGCCTCCTCGGCCGCCCCGTCTCCGGGCTCGTCGTCGCCCAGGTCGAGCACGTATTCGTCCTCGTCCTCTGCGGGCGCCGCCGCTTCAGGCGCGGGCGCTTCGCTCTGCGCCTCCGGCTCCTGCTTCGGCTTCGCGTCGGGCTGCGCCGCCGGATCGGCCTTGTCCTCGCCCTCCTGCTTCTGGAGCATCAGGCGCTGCTTCTGCTCGATCTCGGCCACCGTGCGCTGCTCGCGCTCGAAGCTCACGCCGGACACGTGCACGTTCACGCTGGTGACCGTCAGGCCGCTCATGGTCTCTATGGCTTTTTTGACGTTTTCCTGAATGTTGCCGGCGACCTCGGGGATGGGCGAGCCGTAGTCCACGATGATGGTCAGCTGCACGCTGACGGAATTGTTCTCGGCCAGGTCGATGCGCACGCCGCGGGTCAGCGACTTGGAATTCTGGTTTTTGCGGGTGAAGATATCGACCAGACCGCCGCCGGACGACGTGCCGACCATGCTGGCGACGCCCTCGACCTCGGTGGCCGCGAGCCCGGCGATGGTGGCAATCACGTCCGTCGCGAATATGACCGAGCCATTTTCATTGGCGTCCATCTGCACGTTGGACGGAAGATTTTCATTCATGCTGAATCGCACCTCCTCGTTGTCACACCTATTATATCAGAAAAGGGCCGGGCGCGCAAACCCCTACGGCATTAATTTATCGGTCCGATTGATTCGCGCTGACCCGGCCGCCTCATCCCGGCTCCTTCGGCGCGCCGGCGTCCAGGGCGGCGCTCACGAGCTCCTCCAGCGCCTCGTAGGTGAGAGAGCCCACCTGATTGTAGGTCACGACGCCGCGCCCATCCAGCACGACGGTCTGCGGCAGCATCGTGGAGCCGCCCAGCGAGGCGATCACGCCGCCGCCCTCGTCCACGGCGAAGCCCATGCCGTAGTCGAAGTTCGACAGGTAGCCGCGCACGTCGTCGGTGATCAGGTCGGAATGAATGCCCAGCACGGCCACCCGCTCCCCGTATTCCCGCTGCAGCCGGTCGAAGTGCGGCAGCTCCTTCACGCACGGCGTGCACCACGTCGCCCACAGGTTGATCACGACGACCTGGCCGCGATGCGCGCTCAGCGTAAACGCCTCGCCGTCTGTCTGCGTCAGCGCAAAGTCCGGCAGCCGCTCGCCGGGCTCATGGCCCTCGGGCGCGTCGGACAGGGATCCTTCAGCCGCTCCGCCCGGCGGCGCGGCGGTCGTCCCGTCCGGCAGGTTGAAGCAGACCAGCGCCGCACACAGCGCGACGAGCGCGGCCCAGCGGACGAACCGGAAAAATCTGGCGGAAATCACGGCGTCTCCCTCCTCTTCGGGGCGGCCGCCGCCGGTCCCTTCAGCACGATCCGGCCGGCCCTCAGGCTGATGGCCTTCTCCGGGCAGGCGGAAACGCACAGCCCGCAGTGAATGCACTCGTGGTCGCCCACGCGGCGGATGTCCATCGGGCAGGCGCGCACGCACGCGCCGCAGCCCGTGCAGGCCGCCTCGTCGACGCGCGCGCCGACGAGCGCGATGCGCGCAAACAGGCCGTAGATCGCGCCCAGCGGACACACGAAGCGGCAGAACGCGCGATAGACGAGCACGCATGCGGCCAGCGTGACGGTCATGATGATGAATTTGCCCGTAAACAGGATGCCGAGCATGCCGAACTTATCCGCGTTGACGGGATTTGAGAGCAGGCCCACCGCGCCCTCGAGCGTGCCCGCCGGGCAGATGTATTTGCAGAAAGCCGGCATCGGCACGCGCCGGAAAGCATACCACAGCGGAATCAAAACCACGAAGACGGCCAGGATCGCGTATTTGAGCCGGCTCAGCGCGCGCGTCGCGCGGTTTTTCCCCAGCTTGGGCGTAGGCAGCCGGTGCGCCAGCTCCTGAACGAGCCCCACCGGGCACAGCCAGCCGCAGATGACGCGGCCCAGCGTCAGCCCGAACAGCATCAGCATGCCAAGCACATAGAACGCCGGGCGATTCGCCGAGGAGGCAATGGCGTTCTGCAGCGCGCCCAGCGGGCACGCGCCCACCGCGCCCGGACAGGAATAGCAGTTCAGGCCGGGCACGCACACCGCCTTCGTGGGGCCGGTATAGATTCTGCCCTCGACAAAGCCCCGGACGTGCGCGTTGTACAGCACGGCCGCATACAGCTGCACGAGGCGCCGCGTCGTCGGGCGGCGGCGCCGCCACCATGTTCTGATCTTACCCAAGGCCAATACACTCCGTACAAATATTGACGGCCTTCACGAGCACGTCGTTCAGGCCCCCGTTGAGGATGCCCGCAGCCAGCAGCGCGACGGCCGCCGCGTACAGCGCCGCCCGCAGCGCCCTCCGGCGCGGCGTCTCCTCCTGCCCCCGCATGCGCAGGCGCGCCTGACGCGCCGGCCTTCCGCGCCGGCCGGCCGGCGCGCCGGCGGCGGCCGCGGCGACCAGCGAGGCCAGCCACAGCGCGGCGAGCGGGCTCACGCGCCTCAGCTGAACGGCGGCGTCCTCCCGCGTGAAGACGGGCGCGGTGAGCGAGCCCGTCCGGGCGCGCCGGGCCTGCCCCGCCGCGTACAGGGTCAGCACGGCGGCGCACAGCGCGGCGGCCAGCGCCAGCGTAAGCACCGCCGCGGCGATGCGCGTCACTTTGCTCCAGTTCATAATCCCTCCGGATAAAAAGGCGGAGAGGGCCTCGCCCGCCCAGGCGGACGCCCGGCCCGTCCCCGCGTCCTCTGGCCGTTACTTCCGGGTCACGACGAAGGTCATTTCGCCGCCGTCCTCCTCCGCGTAAAACGCCTGCGCGGTGTCGAATTCATAGCCCTCGGGCACCTTGATGACCTGAAGGTGATAGGCGTAGGGCGCGCCCGAGAACACGGCCGCGCCGTTTTCATCCGCGATGACGGGCACACAGGTCTCGTCCGTGCAGAAATTGACGATGCAGCCGGGCACGGGGGCGCCGTCCTGATCGACAAAGTACACGGCGTATTCGCTGAGCGGCGAATCGCCCCCGGCGGCGGCGATGGTGAGGGGCTCCGTGCCGTCCGCGTAGCGCCAGCTGAGCTCGACGCCCTCAAGGCCGGCGATTTCCTGTACAAGCGAATTGACGTTGGCCTCGTCCACGAAGAGCATCACGCCGAACAGATCGTCCATGGACTCAACCGTGCCGGACGGATACAGGTACAGGTTGGTGTAGGCGTAACCGGTGGTATCCATCGAGTCGATGCCGGTCGACACGCCGTAGCCCGTGCCGTCTTCGTTCACGGTTTCGGGCAGCAACGCCTGGGAGCCGTCGAAATTGCTGTAGATGAAAGCGGTTTCGGGATCAATGTCGGCCGCGGCGTCAACGCGCACCTCGACGGCGCCGGAGGGCACAATCCAGTAGCTCTGGCAGGCGAAATAGGCGGCCAGAAGGCCGTCTGGATCGTCGAAGACGATTTCGCGGGCCTCCCCGTCGAGTATCGCCAGCGCGGTTTCCCCGGCCGTGGGAGCGACGGGCAGCGCGGCCAGTATCGCCGCGGCCTCGTCGCCGGAAACGACGCGCACGTTGTCGATCATGGCGATGTCGTCGCCCACCTCCGCATAGACGTCCTTGACGTAGCTGAAGGCAATCTCATGGTCGCCCGCCTCCAGCGCGACGCCCCATTCCGTCCAGTCGTGTTCGCCGCCGAAGCTCTTCACGACCGCGCCGTCCACACTGACGGTCAGCAGGTCGGCCGCGGGTTCGCTCGAGGTGAAGAACTCGAAAGCCAGCACGTCGCCCTCGGCCGCGGTCACGCGGGTCATGACGGAGGACGCGCTCTCAGGCTTTCCCCCGTTGGTGGAAACCAGCGCGCTGCGAACGGCATCCCCGGCGGGCACCATGGGCCAGATGGACGGATCCTCCGGGTTGCGGAAGGCCAGCCCGCCGCCCTCCACGTTCAGCGCGGCGTTCAGCAGGGCCTCGTCGACCGGGTCGACGTCGGGCATGGACGCCGGCAGCTCGCCGAGCACCCGGCTTTCCGTATAGCCGTCGCCTACAAAGGCGTCGAACAGGCGGGTGAAGCTGTCGGTCGACGGCTGGGAGCCGATCTCGATGAAGGTAATGACGCCGAACCGGTCGACAGCCAGCGTGGTCGGAATGCCCACGGTGGCGAACGTCGCGCCCAGGCCGACCCCCGCGTCGCTGCCGATCTGGAAGGTCAGGCCGTTCTCCTCGGCAAACGCGGCGAGCACCTCGTCGGTATCGGTCGGCTCGACGGACAGCGCGATGACCGCGACGCGGTCCTCATACAGCTCGTAGGCCTGCTGCATGTAGGGGAATTCCATCCGGCAGGGGCCGCACCAGGTGGCCCACAGGTTGATGAGCACCATGTCCTTTTCGGCCAGCGCCTCGGACAGCGTAAAGGTGCCGCCGTCGATGGTGGCCACGGAGAAGTCGGGCAGCGTCTCGCCCAGATGGCTGTAGACCGCGCTCTCGGCCGAGGCGGCCGGCGCGCTCAGCGCCGCGAGACAGAGCGCCAGCACGAGCGCCAGAGTGAATCTGAAGTGTTTCATACATACCTCCATTTTATACGATTATGTATATATCATACACAAATGCGCCGAAATGTCAAGGCGGGCCGTGCGTGGATTCCGTGAAAAGCGCGCAAAGCGCGGATGAATGCGCCCGCAACTCTATGCAGAAAGGCGCATAATCCGCGCTCGTCACCCCACGGGAATGATCTTGATGTTGCCGCCCGCGATGCCCGTTTCCCGCGACACCAGCTCCAGAATCACCGCCGCCTCCGCCTGGTCGACGCGCTCTGAAGCCAGCAGCACGTTGGCAGAATCGGCATGAATCGTCACCAGCGCCGGGCTGAAGCCGCGCGCGGACAGCACGGCCTCCACCGTCGCCTCCCGCTCCATCCAGGCCCGCAGATCCATCATGCGCCGCTGCGCCATGGCCCGGATCTCCTCCGTCGTCTCCGGAGCGCGCGCCACGGCCGCCAGCTCCTCCAGCTCCGCCGCGCGCAGCGCGTCCCGGTCGCCCAGAAATTCCCACATGGCCGCCGCCGGCGCCGCGGCCGGAACCGCTTCCCGTTCGGATGGCGCGCCGCCCTCCGTCCACAGCAGGCCGGCCGAGACCAGCGACAGCGCGGACAGAAACAGCGCCGCGCGCGCTGCCAGCCGGTGAAACGCCTCGCCGTTCATCATGACGCCGCCACCGCTCCCTTCATGTCCAGCACCTCGATGCAATCAAGCTCCAGCGCGAGCAGCGCCCGGGCCGCACGCTGCAGCTCGAGCAGCACGCGCACGCTGTCCGCCCCCTCGGCCACGATCACCGCGCCGGTCACCGGCCCGTTCTCCCCGGACCGGCTCAGCACCACGCACACCCGTCCCGCCCCCTCTACCTGAGAGAGCGCCTTTTCCATGCGCGCCTCCAGCGTGTCGCTTCCCGCCCGGCCGCCCAGCAGCAGCGCGCACACCGCCACGACCGCCAGCGCGAGCAGCAGCTCCATGTGTCGCATTCCCCGCAGCTTTTCCAGCACGCAGCGCGCCTCCCCCTCTCACGGCCGCCATCCGGCCAGCCGGCCCAGGCCCTCCGCGATATCCAGCAGCACGCAGGCCGCCGCAAGGCCGCCGATGAAGCGCACCGCCCGCCGCGCGCCGCCCTCGGGCGCCAGCATGTCGCCCACCGCGGCCAGCGCCGCCAGCGCCGTCAGCCGCATCAGTCCCTCTTTCACGATCCGCATCTCCCTTCACCCGCCGGCGAGCAGCGCGCCGCCCGCCGCAGCGCCCGCGCCCGCGATCACCAGAAACAGCGTCGCGCACGCCGCCTGCGCCACAAACAGCAGCTGCAGGGCGTCCGCAAAGCCGCGCAGGCAGCGGATCAGCGGGCCGTCCGCCGCCGGTTCGGCCAGCGCGGCCGCGAGCCGGCAGCTGAGAATCGCCGCGAGCAGGCGCGCCATGGGGCCGACGCACGCGCCGATGAGCAGCACCGTGCCCGTGACGCCCACCGCGCCGCGCAGCAGCGAGGCGCCGGAGGCCAGCGTGCCCAGCGTGTCGGCCACATCCCCGCCGATGACCGGCAGCAGATTGTCCACCGCGTATTCCGCCGCGCGGATCGCCATGCCGTCGCGCCCGGACTCCAGCAGCCCGCCCGCCGTCATCAGGCTCAGAAACAGCGTCGTCGCGCCGCCCATGATCCAGTTGGCCGCGCTTTTGCACAGCCTGAACAGCCCCTCGAGCTTCAGCCGGTCGCTCAGATTGCCCGCCGCCGCCAGCACGGCCGCCGCCGCGCTGAGGGAAAACACCGTCCGTGTCATGACGTCGGTGATCAGGCCGGCCGCCAGCGCGCCCGCCGGCCGCATCAGTCCGGCCAGCCCCGCCGCGCCCGAGGCAGACAGCAGCGCGCTCATCACCGGATGAAAGCGCCCGATCAGATCGGCGACGCGCCCGATCGACGCGCGCGCCTGGGCCATCTGAACGGAAAACAGCGCCGTCAGCGCGCTGGCCTCCGACAGGCAGCACACCAGCTCGCTCGCCGCGCCCAGCCGCCCGCCGCCCGTCAGCTGCCGGCCCAGCGCCCACAGGAGCGCCGGGGCCGTCAGGGCGAGCAGCGACGGAACCGCCTCCCGCAGCGCGTGCAGCAGCAGCTCCTTCAGCGATTCGATGAGCGCCGGCGCCTCGTCCGCCGCGCTGCCGGCCGTCAGCCGGGTCAGCAGCGCGCGCACATCCACCGGCACGCCGTTCTCCCGCGCGAATTCCTCCAGCGCTCCGACGGGCAGCCGGTCGATGTCCTCCCGCAGCGCATCCGCGCGCGCCGGAACGCACCACAGCAGCGCCAGCAGCATAAGCGCCAGCGCCCGCCTCATGCCAGCAGCTCCCCCAGCCGGGTGGTGAGCTCGGCCAGGATGGGCAGCGCGATGCCCGTGAGCGTCACGCGGCCCGCCAGCTCCACGCGCCCGGCCAGCGCGCTCTCGCCCGCGTCGCGGCACAGCTGCGCGCCGAACTCCGCCAGCATCGCCACGCCCGTCGCCCGGATCATCGCGCCGGCGTGCCCGTCGTTCAGCCCCGCCTGCGCGCTCAGCGCCGAAAGCGCCTTCACGCCCTCGCCCAGCCCGTCCAGGCAGAACACGGCCACACACAGCCCCGTCGCGAGCGCCACGCCCATCCTCAGCTCGGGATTTTTCCCCAGCAGCGAGGCCAGCAGCGCGCCCGCCACACAGACCAGCACCGCACGAACAATCATCTCATAACCCTCCGGCCACAATCCTGAAGCGGGGTGGAAACGCGCGCAGGTCAATAGACCATGAAGATCGTCCGCACGCTTTCGAAGAACTCGCGAATGAGGTCGACGACCATCAGGAGCGCGATCACCAGCCCGGCCAGCGAGGCCAGCGAGGCGATCTCCTCGCGCCCCGCCTTCTTCAGCACCTGCGCCAGCAGCGAGGTAAGCAGCCCGATGGCCGCTATCCGGAACACCAGATCCGCCGTCACGCCAACACCTCCCGCGCTCACACCAGCATGACCGCCAGCGCCAGTCCGCCCAACGCGCCCAGCGAGACGTACAGCCGGTTCCTCTCGGCGGCCAGCTTTTCCGCGTTCGCCGAAAGCGCCGCCAGCTCCTCCGCCGTCTCCGCCAGCAGCAGCCGCTGCCGCTCGGCGCTGCCCCGGCCCAGCCCGCCGGCCAGCCGGTCGATCGCCGCCATATCGGCGGGCGTCAGGCTGTCCAGCTGCCCGCCGCGTGCGCTCAGCGCCCGCGCCGCCGCGCGCAGCGCTTCTCCCGGAGGCTGGCCGTCCCCCGCGCGCGCCGCCCGCACGAACAGCGCGTGCCCGGAGGCGGCCAGCGCCTCGCCGAGCGGCAGCCGTTTTTCCAGCATATCCTCCTCCAGCCGGCTGACCGCGCGCCTCAGCGCCTCCAGCGCCTTCACGCGGCGCGTCTGCCGCTGCGCCGCCGACCAGCCCAGGCCGGCGCACGCCGCCGTCAGCGCCAGCGCCGCCGCCAGTCTCATGCCTGCGTCCATGGTTCGTCCTCCCCGCCGTACAGCTGTTTTCCCCTTCCGTCATAGATGCCCCCCACGCGGCCGACGCCGCCGGACAGCACGATGATCCGCTCGAACAGGCCGGCGCTCAGCAGCCGGCTCAGCGTGCGCCGGCCGCGCGCCGCGTCGAGGTCACGCGCGTGGGCCGTGGCCGCCGGCTTCACGCCGCAGCGCGCGGCCTCCAGCAGGGCCTCCGCCTCGGCGGCCTGTCCCAGCTCGTCGGTGACAATGACGTCCGGCGCCATGGCGCGCACCAGCATGGCGACGGCGCCGGCCTTCGGGCAGTCCTCCATGACGTCTGTGCGCGGTCCCAGGTCGAGGTGGCCCGATCCGGACAGCTCGCGCCGCTCGTCGGCCACGGCCACGCACACGCCCCGCCCCCACGCCGTTCCCGTCGAAAACTGCCGCGCAATATCGCGCAGCAGCGTCGTCTTTCCGAGCCCCGGCGGGCTCAGGACCAGCACGCCCAGCGGCCGGCCCGCCTCGTACAGCCAGGGCATCCACCGATCCGCGCAGCCCCGGCGGGCCCGCGCGAGGCGCACGCAGAGAGAGCGGATGGCCGTCATCCGCCCGATCTGCCCGCGCTCCGCCGCGAGCCGCCCGCACACGCCCGCCCGGCTTCCGTCGGCCAGCGACAGATAGCCCTGACGGAGCTCCTCGTCCCGCGCGTACAGCGAATGCGCCGCCAGGGCGTCCGCCGCCCGGCCGATCCACGCCGCGTCCACGGCGCTTTCAGAGAGCCACTCGCCGTCCTCCCCGATCAGCTGCACCGGCGCGCCCGCCCGCAGCCTGATCTCCCTCAGCGAGCCGGGTCGCAGCGCCGGCCAGCCCTCCCGCAGCGTCGGCAGCAGCGCCAGCACGCCCGCCGCCTCATCATCCATACGCAAACCCTCCCGCGCCACCGCGCAATGCTATCATATGCGCGGCATGCGCGGCGCATTCCGCCATCTTTTCATCAAAAAGCCCCGGTTTCTCCCCTTTCCGGCCTTGCCACTCAGGCAAGGATATGATATAATGAGCATAATTCGGATCCCTGTGCCCTGAAAGCGGAAAGGATGATACGTTGCTATGGATAATTTCCATGAAGAGGTTGCTTCCAAATACAACAAGACCCCCAGCAACATACTGTACGGCCTGTGCTGGGTTGCCATTGTGCTGTTCGGCATACTCGCCATGATGGGGCTCTCCAGTCTCATGGCGCTGCAGTTCTCCGTTTCCGCGGTGGCCTATTTCGTCGTCTTCGGCGGCCTGGCGGTGCTCCTCTGGTTCAAAAAGGACAACCTGCGCATCGAATACGACTACACCTTCACCAACGGCGACCTGGACGTCGGCAAGGTGTTCGGCAACAGCCGCCGCCGCCTGATGACCTCGCTGAGCATGAAGAACGTGGAGACCGCCGGCATGGTCACGCACCAGAGCTTCCAGCGCTTTATGAACGACAACGGCGTGAAAAAGCACAACTGGTTCGTCAACCGCGGCGCCAATCTGAGCTATTTCTATTTCCAGAAGGAAAACCAGAAGCACGAAAACCTCAAGCACGTGATCATCCTCGAGCTGTCCGATGAAATGCTCGCCATGCTCAGGCCGTATCTCAGGTTCGGCGTCTGGCAGGGCGAGGGCGGCCAGCAGGTCGGGCCGCGGTTCTGACCGGCCCGCGCGTTTTCGGCGGTTTCCCATCTGCACTGAATCAAAGGAGCTCGTATCCTTGGAAGCATATCTCGACAACAGCGCGACCACCCGCCCGACAGACGGAGTGATCGAGGCCATGGCGCGGTGTATGAGAGAGGGGTTTTACAATCCTTCTTCGCTCTACGCGCCCGCGCTGAGCGCTGAAAAAGCCATGCGCGCCTGCCGCGAGGAACTGGCAGGCGCCCTTTCTGTCGAACAAAAGGGCATATTGTTCACCTCGGGCGGCACGGAGGCCAACAACCTGGCCGTCATCGGATCGGTGTCGGCCATGCGCGGCGCCCGGCATCTGATCGTGTCCGCCGTGGAGCATCCCTCGGTGCTGGAGGCCTTCCGCCGCCTGGAGACGCTTGGGCACCGGCTGACCGTGCTGCGCGTGGACGGCCGGGGCCAGCCGGACTGGGCGCAGCTCGACGCGGCGCTCGACGACCCGCCCGCCCTGGTCAGCTGCATGCAGGTCAACAACGAGACCGGCGCGCTGCCGGATATTCCCCGGCTGGTCGGCGCGGTGCGCAGAAAGGCCCCGGAGGCGCTCATCCACGTGGACGGCGTGCAGGGCTTCCTGCGCGTGCCGTTCGACGCGCGGCAGATCGACCTGTACACCATGAGCGCGCACAAGATCCACGGGCCGAAAGGCGTGGGCGCGCTGTACGTGCGGCCCGGCGTCCGGCTCGTTCCCCGCCAGCTGGGCGGCGGCCAGGAGGGCGCGCTGCGCTCCGGCACGGAAAACACGCCCGGCATCGCGGGCTTCCGCGAGGCGGCCGTCGAAATGAAGGCCATTCCGGCGCTCGGCGCTCTGCTGATGGAAAAAAAGCGGCGGCTGTGGGCGCTGATCAGGCAGGCCGTGCCCGACGCGCTGCTCAATGGACCGGATGTGGAGTCGGGCGCGCCGCACATCCTCAACGTGAGCTTCCCGGATGTGCGCGGCGAGGTCATGCTGCACGCGCTCGAGGGCGCGGGCGTCTACTGCTCGACCGGCTCGGCGTGCTCCTCGAAGAAGCGGCGCGTGAGCCCCGTGCTGCTGGCGATGGGCCTCACGCCCGACAGGGCGGAATGGGCGCTGCGCTTCAGCCTCTCCCCCTACACTTCCGACGACGAAATCCGCTATGCCGCCGCGCAGCTCGGGACGCTGCACGCGACGCTCAGGCGATTCAAAAGGAGATAGATTCCCATGAGACAGGTATTGCTGGTCCGCTATGGCGAAGTCCATCTGAAGGGCCAGAACAGACCGTATTTTTTGCGGCGGCTGACGGAAAACGTCCGGCGCGCCGTCGCCCCGCTGGGCGCGGAGGCGTGGCTCTCCGATTCCCGCATCTACGTGAGCGGCATGGCCGACATGGACGAGGCCGTGCGCCGCGTGACGCGCGTGTTCGGGCTGCACTCGGTCAGCCCGGCCTGGGAGCTGGACAAGGACTACGACCAGATTGCCGCAAAGTGCGTGGAGCTGACAAGGCCGCTGAGCGGCACGTTCAAGGTGGCGGCCCGCCGCTCGGACAAGCGCTTCCCGATGAACTCGCAGCAGCTCAACGCGGAGCTGGGCGGCGTCATCCTGGACAGCAACCCGAACCTGCGCGTCGACGTGCATAAGCCGGAGCACCTGGTGAGCCTTGAGATCCGCGATCACGCCTACGTGTACATCGGCGAAATCATGGCCGCGGGCGGTCTGCCGCTGGGCACCGGGGGCCGGGCCCTGCTGCTGCTTTCCGGCGGCATCGACAGCCCCGTCGCAGGCTATCAGATGATGCGCCGCGGCGTCACCGTGAACGCCGTGCACTTCTTCTCCTTCCCCTACACCAGCGAGCGCGCGAAGGAAAAGGTGCTGGAGCTGGCGAAGATCGTCGGCGAATACGGCGCGGGCATGAAGGTGTACGTCGTTCCGTTCACCGACATCCAGCTGCAGATTCACGAGAAATGCCCGGATGAAATGGGCACGCTGATCATGCGGCGCTACATGATGCGCATCGCCTGCGAAATCGCCCGGCGCGACAACGCCGCCGCGCTGATCACCGGCGAGAGCCTCGGCCAGGTGGCCAGCCAGACCATCGAGGCGCTGGCCTGCACCGACGCCGTGGCCGACATGCCGGTGTTCCGTCCCCTCATCAGCCTGGACAAACAGGAGATCACCGACATCGCCGTCCGGATCGGCACCTACGAGACCTCCAGCCTTCCCTACGAGGACTGCTGCACCGTGTTCACCCCCCGCCACCCGCTGACGCGGCCCCGCGTCGGCGTCGTCGCCGAGGCCGAGAAGGCGCTGGACGCGGAAGCGCTCGTGCGCGCGGCGGTGGAGGGGACGGAGGAAGTGCTGATGTGACGGCCTGTCCCGACGGTCCGCCGTGCGGCACCGGAGCATCCGGCCCCGCGGCGCGGACATCGGCCCGATTCATTCATTTTTCCGGCAGACCGAACCCTGATTATATTGGAGTGTGATTGTTCAATGGAACCTGGTGGTATAGGCATTATCCTTGTTCTCATCCTGCTCGTAGCGCTCAGCGCGTTCTTCTCCTCGACGGAGACGGCGTTCTCGTCGGTCAGCCACACGCGGCTCAAATCGCGCGCCAAGCTGGGCGACAGGCGGGCCCAGCTCGCGCTTGACCTGGCTGAGGACTACGACCGACTGCTGTCCACCATACTGATCGGCAACAACATCGTCAACATACTGGCTTCCTCGCTGGCGACCGTGGTGTTCATCTTCTACTTCAAAGACGCCGGCGTCACCGTTTCCACCATCGTCATGACCATTCTGGTGCTCATCTTCGGCGAAATCTCGCCCAAGACGCTGGCCAAGGACCGCGCCGAGCAGATGACTGTCGCCGTCGCGCCGGTGGTCCGCCTGCTCGTGAAGCTCTTCGCGCCGCTCAACTTCATCTTCATGCAGTGGCGCAGGCTGCTCACGCGGCTCTTCCCCGCGCCGGACGACCGGAGCATGGCCGAGGAGGAGCTGCTCACCATCGTGGACGAGGCCGAGCAGGAGGGCGAAATCGACGAGCACGAGAGCGACCTGATCCGTTCCGCCATCGAGTTCGACGACCTGAACGCCGAGGATATCCTCACGCACCGGGTGGATATCGTGGCGCTGGACGTCGCCATGAGCATGGACGAGGCCGAAGCCGTGTTCCGTGAAAACACCTTCTCGCGGCTGCCCGTATACGAGGAAAACATCGACGACATCGTGGGCATCATCCACGAAAAGGACTTCTTCAACAACCGCAGCGCCCGGTCGCTCCGCGAGCTGATGCACCCGCCGATGTTCGTCACGCCCGGCGCCAAGGTGAGCGACCTGCTGCGCATGCTTCAGAAAAACAAGACGCACATGGCCATCGTCTCCGACGAATACGGCGGCACGATGGGCCTGCTGACGCTCGAGGACATCCTCGAAGAGCTGGTGGGCGAAATCTACGACGAACACGACGAAATCGTTGAACAATTCAAAAAGCTGCCGGACGGCAGCTATCAGATTGACGCCAGCGCCGAGCTGGAGGACATGCAGGAGCTGTTCGGGCTGACCGGCGAGTTCGACGCCACCACCGTCAGCGGCTGGGTGGTCGATCAGCTGGGCCGCATTCCCGCCGTGGGCGACAGCTTCACGTATGAGGGCCTTTCCGTGCGCGTGATGCAGGTTGAAGCCACGAAGGTGCTGGAAATCAACGTGCGCAGGGATGAGCCGGCAGAGGAGAAGGATAAATGACACAGCCCGTCATCCGAGAAGTCCCGCTCACCGATTCGGTGATGGAAACGCTCATCGCCCTCTCCCGCGACTGGGAGGCGGAAAACAGCTGCTACGGCTACCGCGCCAACGGGCGGAGCGACATCGAAGGCATGCGCGTGTTCCTCGCGGAGGACGGCGGACGGACCGTCGGCTATCTCTTCGGCAAGCCGTTCCGCCCGGAAAAGGCCGCCTCCATCATGCCGGACGGCGCGCCCTGCTTCGAGGTGGAGGAGCTGTATGTGATCCCCGAACGCCGCTCGCAAGGGCTGGGCCGGGCGCTGTTTAACGCCGCCGCGGCGGCCGTGAAGGGCGAGGCGGACTACATCCTGCTCAGCACGGCCACGAAGAACTGGCGCGCCATCCTGCATTTCTACATCGACACGCTTGGCATGGAATTCTGGAGCGCGAGGCTGTTCATGAAACTGTGAGCGGGCGCCGCGTCCCGGCGAAAGGCGTTCCTGCCGATGGTTCGGCCTTTTCGGCAATCGCCGGTCTGCCCGGCAGAGCGAACAAACAGGATATGTGACAGACTTTGGGGGCCGCCCCGTTTTGAGACGGCCCCCTTTTTGTGCTTTTCATGCCGCCGTGAAGGCAGCCCGTCCGCCGCGGATCAGACCTTCTCGCCCATGATCAGCTCGTGGAAGAGCCTCACCTGCGTCTCCGTCGGGGCGAAGTCGGGATGCGAGCAGCAGGGGATGGTGGGCTTGGAGCCGTCGCTGCCGTAGAAGGGCGTCTCGCGGTCGTTCTCCCACTTCCGGCAGTCCTCTTCCCTGCGGAAGTCCGGAATGTCATAGGGCATGCCGCCCTCCATCATGGAGCGGTGCGCCAGAATGGCCACGGAGGACATGGCCACCGCCGCCTGGAGGTTGAAGGGATGCTCGGGCTGATGGCCCTCGCGGATGCAGTCCAGGAACATGCGCGCGGTCAGATAGTCCGCGCCGCCGTGTCCGCTCTTCTTGATGAACTCCTCGTCCTTGTCGTGCCACTCGGGCTCGTAGAAGTTGATCTCTTCGCGGCCCTCGGGAATGTTCCAGGCGTTGTAGCGCAGCATGATCTTGTTGAGGCCGCGCACGTTCTCAACCTGGCCCTCGGTGCCGCAGATGCGGTAGGCGTTGTGGTGCGCGCCGTAGCTGGCGCAGCCGGTGACGCGGAAGATGGAGCCGTCGTCGTTCTGCGTCATGACAACGGCGGTGCGGTCGCCGTTATGGCGGGCGCTGGGGTATTCGGCCGTGGACGACGGCGCGAAGGCAGCGAAGGCCGTGACGCGCTGCGGCGTGGCGCCGGTGGCGCGCATGACGGGGCCCATGGAGTGGGTGATGTAGTACGTCCGGGGCAGATAGTTGCGCCAGTGCTCCGGGAAGTAGTTGTACTGCTTCATGAAGGCGTAATCCGTGCCGGAGCCGGGGTGGTTGTACTCGCCCTCGGCGTAGAGGATCTTGCCCAGCGTCCCGTCCTTGCAGATGCGCTGCATCTCGCGGTTGAAGATCATGTTGGGATAGTTCTCCGCCAGCATGTACACCGCGCTGCTCTTCTCGGCGGCGCGCACGAGCTCCACGCCCTCCGCCATGGTGCCGTTGCTGATGCACTCGGAGAAGACATGGATGCCGCGCTCCAGGCAGCGGATGGCGTAGGGCGCGTGTTCATGGAAGTAGTTCGCCAGAATCACGGCGTCGATGCCGTGGTTGATGAAGGAATCGAAGTCCTCGTAGAGGGCGACGCCATCGCCCAGCGCCTTGGCTCCCGCCGCCAGCCGCTTCTTGTTGAAGTCGCACAGCGCGACCACGTCGGCATTCAACAGCATGAAGTTGCGGGCGATGTCCACGCCGCGTCCGGCGCCAAAGACGCCAATCCTGATCTTGTCCATACCATTTCCGCCTTTCTCCCGCGATGTGTCCGCGGGCACAGTATTCCGCCGGGTCAAGGAACAGCGCCGGCCATCCGGCGGGCGCAGCGGCACAGGCCGCGGCCAAAGCCCGCTTTTTCGCCAACGTCGTCAGTCGATGAAAACCGCCGTGGACCAGGCCGCTGCGACTCCGGGGCGCGGCAGGCGAAGCCAACGAGCGGGGACGCGCGACGCCCCGGGCGGCAGACGGCCGCTGCGGGCCGAAGGCAAGGGACACGCGGCTGACGACGGGACCCCTTTCGCGGGTTTACAATTCCTTTGCTTTCATTATAGCCAGATTGACGCGCCGGGCAATGGAATATATCCATACAAATATAGAAAATAGTTTGAAATATTGCTTTTTCACCGCGCTTGCGGTACAATGGGCGGGGCCGAGGGGCAAGCGGTCGCAAACTGAAGGCGGGAGCGGATCATAGCCGTGAAGAACATCTGTAAATTTCTGCCGGACGCGTCGGCGGAAAGCCTGGAGATCCAGTGCTTCATCTACGAGACCAATCAGGAGGCCATGCGGGAAGCGCACCGGCTGCCGCGCCACCGCGCCATTCTGCCGATCCAGGGGAAGGGCGCGTTCCGCTTCGACGGCGTCGAGACGCCGTTCAGCCCGGGCGATCTGGTCTTCGGCTTCAGGGACGAAATGTTCGCCGTGCGGGACGAGTCTCCCTGCGAATACATGTACATCAGCTTTGGCGGAGCCCGGGCCGAATCCATGCTTCACCGGTTCGGCATTCACCGCGACCGGCGCCGCTTCGACGGGTTTGACGGGATGATCACGCTCTGGCGCGACAGCCTGTCGAGGGCGTCGGAGGCCAGCATCGATCTGGCGTCGGAGAGCATGCTGCTCTACGCCTTCTCCCGGCTGGTGAACATTCCGGCCGCACAGCACGACCTGCTGAACAAGATGACCATGCTGGCCGAGGAGCGCTTCGCGGATCCCGAGCTGACGCTGGCCTCGACCGCCAAGGAGCTGGGATACAACGTCAAATACGCCTCCCACGTCTTCAAGGAAAAGATGGGAGAAGGCTACACCGAATACCTGCGCAACCTGCGCGTCCGCTATGCCGTCTCGCTCTTCGACCAGGGGCTGGACTCCGTCAAAAACGTGGCGTTTCTGTCCGGATTCACGGATCCGCTCTATTTCTCCACGGTGTTTCGCCGCACAGTGGGGCTTTCGCCCACGGAGTACATGAGCCGCCGCGCCGGACGGCGTGAATAATGCCGCATGACAGCACAAAGCGCGGCCCTGCCGGACGGTTGGCAGGGCCGCAATCGCCAGGGGATCAGCCGTCGTGCCGCGGGCTTTGCGCCTTCATGGCCCTGAAGGCCGCCTCCTCGCGCACCAGTTCGGCGCGCAGCTCGCAGGAATTCCAGCTTTTGTTGGTCTCCGTCAGCACGGCCTTCAGCCGGATGGGCGCAATGCCCGCCTGACGGAAGCCGTCCACGAAGCGATGAAACAGCGGTTCGGTGAAATGGGCCATGACCAGCATTTCCTCGGCGAAGCCGTTCCACAGCCCCGGGGCCCCGCCTTCCTCCGGCAGGCCGCACAGCGTGCCGAGCGCGCGCCCGTATTCGGCGGCCGGCACCGCGCGCACGCGAATGCCATGACAGGCGGCCAGCAGTTCCACCTGCCTCTTCCTCTCCCCTTCCATATTGTAGATCAGCACCAGCGGCGTCATTTTGTTTTCCCTCCTCCACGCATGCGGACGGCGTCTGCCGCTCAGCCCTTCGCCTCGGCGGTCACGGCCGCGCCGGGTTCAACCGGAATGTCGGCATAGCTCGCGCGCTTTCCGGAACAGGACAGCACGGCGCTCTGCGCGTCCGCTTCGCGGCCGTCGACAAAAATGCGTCTGATCCCGTCAAAGCAGGCGCGCCACACAATGGGATACGCGCACTCGTTTTCCAGCGTCGTCCGGTCGTGGCCCGCGTGTTCCACGGACACGGCGCCGTCCAGCGCCTGCACGTGCAGCAGCGAGGCCCATTCGACATTCGCCAGGCCGGACAGCGTGGTCACGCGCCCATGCTCCGCGTCGGGATCAATGCCCATCAGGCCCGCGGCCACCGCGCCCACCGCGCAGAAGCTGGCCTCCGGATAATCGCGGCGCGGCAGGTTTTTGTCCATGGCCAGGCGCATCGCGCGAAGCGCCGCCCGTTCTCGGCCATACTGCCAGAATATCTCCGGCAAATGGCTGAACAGCTCGATCTGCGCCTCCGCCATGCGCGCCTCCAGGCCGTCCAGGATGGGAGCGGCCTGCTCCGGCGACGCCAGACGGCGATACAGGAAATCCTTCTCGCGCCAGGGATCGCGCGGCGGAAACAGCATGCGTCCGTCCAGTCCCAGCCCGAACGCCAGGCCCTTTTCGGCGTCATACCAGCGTTCCGTCAGCTCGCGCCGCAGCGCCTCGCCCCGCCGCTGATAGATGCGCGCATATTCCGGACGGTTCGTCAGGCGGCAGATGGCCGAATAGCTCTCATACGCGCGCGCCATGGCGCACACCAGATCAGCCCCGGCCCTGACATGATTCACCGATTCGCCGCCCTCGTCGTAGGACGCGATGCCGCGCCGGCCCTCCTCCACGATCCGGTCCGGGATGCCGTCGCCGTCCCGGTCCCAGCGGCGGATGTACTGCTCCATCGTCAGCGCGCAGAAGCGTTCAAAAGCCGGGTCGGCGATATAGCGGACGTCGCCGGTGTGGCGATACATCCGGTATACGGCGTCCAGCACGTCGAAATTGGCCGGCAGGTTATACCAGAAACCCGCGTCGCTCGTGTAATCGACGGGACACGGCCGGTCATAGCGGTCGATCTCCCAATAGGAGCAGAAATCGCGCGATTCCGAAATGCCCGCGGCGAACTTGCGCAGCATGTTGAAGTTATGCCGCCCCAGGCCCAGCACCTGCGCGCCCAGGCACTGGTGCGCCGTGTCGCGCATGCAGAAGGCGTCGCGCCCGGGCAGCGCCGCCTCGTAGTAATCGCCCACGGGCCAGCCCTCGAACACCCAGCGCAGCGCCTCGCCCTTCAGCAGATCGAATCCCCTTTCCAGTTCCCTGTCGCTCGAGAACAGCACCAGACGGCTGTTTGTCGTCAACGCCATGAACAAAACTCCTTTCGCTGAAACGGAAGACGGCGTCCGTCCCCCGGCGCACGCTCAGTCCCTATCCGATGGTCACGGCGGCGCGCCGGCCGGCAAAGCGCACGGTCAGGCGCAGCAGGTCCCCCGCCCTCTCTATGGCCGCCTCCGCGCCTTCGACGCGCTTCACCGCGCCCTTCAACGCCCCGGGCCAGATCGCATAGCGCACCTCGAGCCCGTTGAAGCCCGCCAGCGTCAGCGCCAGCGAATCAGCCGTCGCGCGGTGCGCCGTCACGCTCACGTCGTCCATGCTCACATGCCGGTCCGACCCAACCAGCGCGGGCAGGCCGTCGGTGACGTCGGTCAGCGCCACGACGGCGGTATCGCCCAGCGCGAGCGCGTCGAACGCCAGCGCGCCGTCCCCGACGGGGAACGCCTCCTGCCGCCAGAAGTCAAACGCGCAGTAGCGGCGCGCCGGGTTCAGCGCCAGCCGTTCCAGGGGCACGCGAACGCCCTTCAGCGGCACCACGGCGACCCGCTGCACCACCGTCCAGAACCGGCCGCCCCGGGCAAAGTGGATGCTCCACAGCGAGGAAAACGGTGCCTCGGCATCGGCGATGTGGCTGATCAGCCGGCTGCCCTCCTCCAGGCCGACGCCCCTGGCCAGGCTCGCGCAGGCCGGCGTGGTGTAGTCCAGAGGGCCGGTTTCAGCCGCGCGGGTGGTCAGGCCCGGCATGGTCTTCTTCATCATGTCGAGGCGCGCCGGATCGTAATCCTCCGCCTTGTCGGAGACCATGAACAGGCCCCCGGTGAGCGACACCAGCGACAGCATCATGCGCGCCCAGTTCAGCTCGCCGCGCACGCACACATGATCCGGGTCGACGGTGAACAGCACGCGCTGGGCGAAGAACCAGCGCGCCGTCTCGCGCAGCTGCATGCTGTAGGCGTTCCAGGCGGGATGCGCATCTGTGGCCACGCGCATGGCGTCGCACACGCCGATGGACGAGGTGAGCACGCCCCAGCAGGACAGATAATACACATCCCTGCCCAGCGCGCGCCGCGCCGCCTCCAGATACGCCCGGTGCCGCGCGCGCGCCGTTTCCGGCTCCATCAGGCCGAAGCGCACCGCCTCCTGCAGCCCGTCGTAGAGCAGGTGCCGCAGCGAATCGGACTTGACGTAGCGATAGCCGAGCTCCCGAAAGGCGCGGTAGTATGGCTCCACCTGCCGCGCAAGCGTCTCGTCCGTGCAGTCCAGCACGTACTGAATCCAGTCGCCGCGGATGAGCGAGCCGTCCTCGCGGCGCAGGCAATAGTCCGCGGCCTCAGCGGCCGGTTCGCTGTTGACGGTGGCGTTGGTCCAGATGCCGGGCAGAAAGCCGCCGTCCGTCATGGCCTTCACAATGGCCTCGTGGCCGCCGGGAAAGCGCCCGTTCAGGTTCAGCCAGCTCTCCGGAATGTCGCGCCCGGGCGCCGGCGGCACCAGCTCCGTCTGATAGCCGTCGTCCAGCTGCATGTATTCCATGCCGTAGTCGCGCAGCGGCCGCAGCGCCTTCGCGGTGCGCTCGATGTCGGCCTGCGTCACGTCCGAATGATAGGCCTCCCACGAGCACCAGCCGGTGACGGCCTTCGGATTGGGGCGGAAGCGCCAGGGCCGATGCGTGGCGTAGCCCAGATGCTCGGAATAATAGTGCGGCCGGATCAGCACGACCCAGGGCCGGCGGCCGGCGCTGAGCGTAAGCCTGGCCCTCCAGACGCCGCCGCCGCGCTCTATCTCGCGGCCCTGCCAGGCGAAGGGGCATCCGTGCCAGCTGACGAGCAGGTCCCAGTCCGGCAGATACAGGCCGTTCACGCCGTACATCAGCGGAAGGCCCTGCTGGCCCAGAATGGCCTCGCCGTCCTGCGCGCGGCGCGGGCGCATGTTCCACATTTCCACCGGCGCGCAGAAGGTCACCTCCACCTCCGCATCCTCGCTCAGCCACATCTGAAACTGCTGAACGAACGGCTGAGACTGGAAATCGCCGTCGGAATGGGCGCGCAGCCCGGGCTTCACATGCTCCTGAAAGCGCATGGTGATCAGATCGACGCCGTTGAAGTTCAGGCAGTAGGCGTGATCAGGGCCTTCCGCCTCGCACAGCCGCGCGTGCGTCGCCGGCGCGTCCGGCCGGGACACATAGTTCCGGCGCTCGTACAGCCACCTGACGGGCGGCGGCGCCATCGCCGCGCTGGCCACCACCTGCATGCCCCGTTCCGGCTCGTTGTTCTTTTCCCCCATGTCTTCCGCCTCCTTCTGTCAGCCCTTGACCGCGCCGAGCGTGATGCCGCCCACAAAGTAGCGCTGGAAAAAGGGATAGATGAACACGATGGGCACCACGACCACCACGGTTGTCGCCGCGCGCACCGTCTCCGGCTGAATGGTGCGCATGGACTGATACAGCTGCTGCTGGTTGGTGATGTCCGCCTTGGCGTTGGCCTGGTTGAGCAGCCGATACAGGATGATCTGCAGCGTGTCCCAGGTGCCGTTCTTCGAATACAGCGACACGTCGAACCAGCTGTTCCAGTGGCCCACGCCGATATATACGGCGATGCAGGCCAGCATGGGCATGGCCAGCGGCAGCACGATGCGCACGAAGGTCTTGAGCTCGGAGGCGCCGTCGATGCGCGCCGATTCAAACAGCGCGTCCGGGATGTTCTGGATATAGCTGGAAGCCAGCAGCATGTAGTAGCAGCTGAACAGGCCGGGGATGATGTAGACCCAGAACGAATTCATGAAGCCCAGCCGCAGCATCAGCAGGTAGGTCGGAATGAGCCCGCCGCCGAAGTACATGGTGACGATGAACAGCAGGCGCATGAACCTGCGGCCGTAGAAATGGCGGCAGCTGACGATGTAGCCCAGCAGCGCGTTGCACACCACGCCGCTCGTCGTGCCCACCGTCACGCGCAGCACGGAGATCAGCGCGCCGTGCAGCAGCTTGGAGTTCTTGAACACGTATTCATAGTTGGAGAGCGTCCACATGCGGGGCCAGAAATACAGCCGGCCGAGCAGCGCGTCCGTGCCGTCGTTGAACGAGAGCACCATCATGTTCCAGAAGGGATAGATCATCAGAAACATGAGCAGCGCAATGACAACGGCGTTGACGGCGTCGAAGGCGCGTCCGGCGGGCGTCTGCTTGATATAGAATGCCTTTCTCATCGCAAATCCCTCCTAGAACAGCGCCACGTCGCTGGCCTTGCGGGCGATGGCGTTCGTGATCAGCACGAGCACGAAGCCCACCAGCGACTTCATCAGCGAGACAGCCGTGCCCATGGAGTAGTAGCCCTCCTGCACGCCGTAGCGGTAGGAGTAGGTGTCGATGACGTCCCAGTACTTCTGCGTCAGCGAGTTGCCGATGATCAGGTGCTGATCGAAGCCGGCGGAGAGGATGTTGCCCACGCCCATGATCCACAGCAGCACGATGGTGGGCACGATGGTGGGCAGCGTGATGTGAACGGCCAGCCCCAGCCGGCCCAGCCCGTCGATCGAGCCGGCCTGGTAGAGCTCCTCGTCCACGCCGGACATGGCGCTCAGGTAGATGATCGACGACCACCCCAGCCCCTTCCATATGTTCACGACGGTATACAGTCCCCAGTACCATTCGCCCTTCTGCAGGAAGGAAACGCGCGCGTCGATGAGCCCCGCGTTCATGAGAAAGTCGTTCACGATGCCGTCGGTCGCCAGCAGCTGCGTGACCATGGCGCCGGCCACAACCCAGCTGATGAAGTGCGGCAGATAGCTCGCCGTCTGCACGACCTTCTTGACCTTCAGGTTGCCCAGCTCGTTGAGCATGAACGCAAAGAAGATCGGGCATACGAAGCCGATCGTCATGCCGAGGCCCGACATCGCCAGCGTGTTCCTCAGGAGGCGGGGAAATTCCTTGCCGAGCACGAATTTGCTGAAGTACTTCAGCCCGACGAAATCGCACTGCCAGATCTCCTTGCCGGGCGTATAGTTGACGAAGGCCATCAGCAGGCCGTACATGGGATAATAGCAGAAAATGGCGACCCAGACGATGATGGGAATGCAGAGCAGCCACAGCTCACGCTGCTGCCTCAGGCTGCGCAGAAAGGGATGTTTTTTCCGCTTTGTTTGAGCCGGCGCGTTGACTGTCATGGCGCCTCTCCTCCTTACGATGGTTTCATGAAAAAAGGGCGGGGGCTGAACGGGCCCCCGCCCAGTGCGCGATGGTGATCAGGCTCGGAATCAGTCAGCCATCAGCTTGAGGTTGTACTGGTAGTTTTCGGTGCGATAGGCGGCGTAGACGTCGATGCCGGCGTCCTCAACGGCCTCCTGCAGCGCGGCCCAGGCAGCCTCGAAGGCCTCGTCGCTGTCGGCCATGACGGCCTGCGGATAATACTGCTTCCAGGCATCGGTCACAGCGGTCTTCGCGAAGGTGACGTCCTCGTCCATGGTGAGGGACTCGAACAGCAGCGCGGTGCCGTCGAAGATGGTGCCGTCCATGTTCTCGAACATGATGCCCTTCCACTTGTTCTCGCTGTACCACATCTGGTTGCCCCACAGGCAGTGGACGCCGTCGTCAAAGCGGCCCTGATACTGCATGATGGCGTACACGCCGGTGTTGGCGCCGAAGACGCCTTCCTCGTTGTAGTCCCAGGTCTCGGTGACCAGCTGCTGCTTGGCGGTGTCGTTGAACTTCCAGGTGCCGTCCTCGTTCAGCTCCCAGATGCACACGGTCTCATCGGGGTTCTTGTAGGACTTCACTTCGTTCGGCATGCCCCAGTTGACCAGCGCGATGCCCTTGTCGGACAGGATGAAGTCGATCCAGCTCAGAACGCCCTCGACGTTCTCGCATTTGTCGGTGACGATGATCCAGCTGCCGCCGGCGTTGTTCTTCAGGGTGACATAGGCGTTCTCGGCGTCCTCGTCCTTGAAGCCAACCTGGATGAAGCGCTTCTCCTCATACCAGTCCTCGTCGGTCAGAGACCAGATTTCATGCCCGGCGTTGTAGCCGATCCACCAGCCGCCGATCATGCCGATCACGCGCTCCTGGCTGATCTTGGTGCGCAGGTCGTTCCAGGTGTTGGTGAAGGAGTCGGGATCCATGGTGCCGGTGCGCCACCAGTCGTTGAAGTACTTGGCCATCTTCTTGCCTTCGTCGGTGTGCGTCCAGTAGGTCAGGGTATCGTCGTCATTGACCTTCCAGCCGCGCTGCAGGCCCCAGTAGCCGCTGATGTACTCCGGCAGGCCCTGAGAATACATGCCCAGGGTGTAGCGCTGCTCGCCCGCCGCGGTGGTGGGATGCAGCTCATACACGGCGTTCAGGGCGTTGAAGTAGTCCTCGGGGGTTTCGATGGCGGGGCTGCCGATCTCCTGCCACTCGTCGTAGCGGATGTGAGCGGAATAGTCCGGCAGGTCCATCAGGTTGGAGAAATACTGCGGCAGATAGTAGGTGCGGCCGTTTTCATCCGCATACAGGCCGATCATATCGCCCATGCGGTGATTCAGGTTCTCCATCGCCGGCAGGTAGTCGGTCAGGTCCTGAGCGCGGCCCTGATCGACGAACTTCTGGCGGTTGATCGTCGAAGCGCCCACAATGATGTCCGGGTAGGTGTTGGACGCAAGGAGCAGGTTCAGCTGCTCATCCGCGTCGCCGTCGGTCGTCATGATATCGTATTCCACGTTGAAGTGCTCGAGGATGTAGTCATGCATGGCGGCCATGCCGACTTCCTGCTCCTCGCCGGTGGAGAATTCGCCGGAGTTGAAGAAAAGGCTGATCTTCAGCGTCTCTTCAGGCACATCCCAGCCGAACGCGTTGGTCTCCGCCATCGCGGAAACGCAGCCCAGGCACAGAGCCAGCGCCATGATCAGCGCCAAGGTCTTTTTGAACATAAACACCCCTCCTTATTATTTGCGTGACGCCACGCTTTACTTATATTATAAGCGCTAAGATTTAAATGTAAATCGATATTTGTTCAGTGTATATGGACAATTGTTCACTTAATTGTTATGTTTTCAGGCGCTATTCCGCACTGTTTTCCTCGCCGCCCTGGCGCACCGGCGCGCCGGGCACGCCCTGTCCGCCGCCGTTTTTCCATGCCAGCTCCTGATAATGGCGGGGCGACATGCCGTAGGTTTTCTTGAACATGCGGGAAAAGAACAGCGGGTCGTCGTAGCCGCATTCCTCGGCGATGCCGCGGACCGAACGCCGGAAATCAGTCATCAGCATGCAGGCGTGCTGCATCCTGAGGCGCGTGATGTAGGCCTTGATCGAACAGCCCGTGCGCCGGCGGAACTGCTCGGAAAGATAGCTCCGGCCGACGTGCATCTCGTCCGCCAGCGCCTGCACGCTCAGCGGCTCGCAGTAGTGGTGCTCCAGCCGGGTAATGACGTCGCTGATGCGCTGATCCACCCGGAGGCGCTCGGCATCCGGGCGGGGAGCGTCCGTAAGCGGCGCGCGCGCCGGCGGCCCCGCGACGAGCTGCTCCAGCAGCTGCAGCGCGCCGCCCATCAGCGCGAGATAGCCGCGCGGCTCAAACATCGCCTGCCGCATGGCGGACACCACGCCGTACGTGGCGGCCATGTCGCGCATGTCGGCGATGGGGTGCGCCTCATCCAGGCCGGTTTCTTCCAGCATGGCCCGGCCCCACGCGCCGTCAAAGCCGATCCAGGCGTAAACCCAGGGCGTATATCCGTCCGCCTGGTAATACGACACGCAGCGGGCGGGAATGAGGAACAGCTCGCCGCCCTGCACGTGAAAGCGACGGCCGGCCATGGTCACGTCCCCGCAGCCGCTGAAGATGAAGTGGATCAGGTCGTGATCGCGCACGCCCGGGCCATAGGCGTACAGCGGCGGCGTCCTGTGCAGGCCAAACTGGATCAGCTGCAGCGTATCGCCGCTGTCGCCGCGCGCAAAATACACATAGGGGTCGATGTCGCTCTCATTGCGATACAGCGCAATGGGCAAAACCTGTTCCATTTTCATACGGCCGCACTCCTCATCCCGGCGCGCCGCACGGCCGCCGCGGATTTTTGGCTCTTCCCGGGCATAATCTGGTGAAACGAAGGGAGCGTGAGCAAATGAACAATCGCCTTTTTCGCGGCTCAGGCGTGGCGCTGGCGACGCCGTTCCGCTCGGGAGAGATCGATTTCGAGGCGTTCGAGCGGCTGATCGACCGACAGCTCGAGGCGGGCACAGACGCGCTCGTGGTATGCGGCACGACGGGCGAACCGCCCACCATCAGGCGCGAGGAGCGGGAATGGCTCATCGAGTGCGCGCTCCGGCGCGTGGGCGGGCGGATCCCCGTGGTGGCGGGCGTCGGCAGCAACGACACGCGCGCGGCGGTGCGCCTGGCCCGGCAGGCTCGGGAAGCCGGCGTCGACGCGCTGCTGGCCGTGACGCCCTACTACAACAAAACCACACAGGCCGGTCTGGAGGCGCACTTCACGGCCATCGCCGACGCCGTCGACATCCCGCTGATCCTCTACAACGTGCCCGCGCGCACCGGGCTCAACCTGCTGCCCGAAACCGCGGCCGCGCTGGCGCGGCACCCAAACGTCTGCGGCGTGAAGGAGGCCTCCGGCAGCATCTCCCAGGTGGCGGAGCTGGCCAGGCTGTGCGGCGACAGAATCGCGCTCTACGCGGGCAACGACGACCAGATTCTGCCCGTCCTCGCGCTGGGCGGACAGGGCGTGATCTCGACGGCGGCCAACGTGTGCCCCGCGCTGATCCGCCGGCTGTGCGCCAGCTTCTTCGCCGGCGACATCGGGGACGCGCGCGATCTTCAGCTGCGGCTGAACCCGCTGTTCACGGCGCTCTCCGCGGAGGTCAATCCCATTCCGCTCAAGGCCGCGCTGTCCATGCTGGGCCTGTGCGCGGACGAAGTGCGCCTGCCGCTGGTGCCCGCGGGCGCTCCGTGCCGGGCGCGCCTGCGCGAGGCGCTCGCCGCGCTGGAGTGAATGTCATTCGGGCAGGGTATAGTCGCACGCCACGGAGCTTTCCCTCACCTCATGCATGCGCCTGCGGATGGGCATGTGCAGCGGATGCGTCTGGTAGGCGTCGAAGGCGGCGCGGTCCGCGAAGGTGCACACCAGCGCGATGTCATAGGAGCGCTCGCTGCCGAGGATGTCGGCGCCGGCCTCCAGGTCCTCCAGACCTTCGACCCGGCCCTTCATCGTGTAGAAATTCCCGACGAGCTCGGGAATGAGCGACTTATACTCGGGCTTGATTTTGAACAGAACGATGTGGCGAATCATGTTTTGTCCTCCCTCCGGCTTGCATTCTGGCTTCCGTGTCTATCATACCAGAAGCCGCGGCCAAATACAAGTCCAAAGGAGGGGAAGAAGGAGGAATGAACATGCAGCCGGTGCTGGTTCCGGTATCCGATGTTCCGGGCGTCATCTGTCTGAACGGACAAATCGCGGGAGAGGTGGATTCGGCGCGCGCGCCGGCGCTCCCGGTGTCCGCCTACGGGGCGGTGATCGTCGAGCACAGGCCGTTCGGCGGCGACCACCTGCCGCTGTGCGTCCGGCTGGCGTTTTCAGCGGGCTCGCCGCTGCCGTCTTCGCTCGAGGGGATGCGGGGCGTCTCGGCGGTCTGCTGGCCGGGCGTGACCGAGCTGATGCTCAGGCCCGCCCGGCTGCGCTGCCCGGAGCAGGCCGCGCTGGCCGACGGGCTGGAGCTGCGCCTGCGGCCGGGCGCGGGCGAGCTGATCTGCCGGACCGGCGCGGGGTGCACGGCCTGCGACGTGCCAGAAAACGCCTCGATGCCTCAGGTCGCGCGCCTGTCCGGCGCGGTCGTGCTGACCGGCGACTGCCCCGATGGGCGGTATGTGATCGTGCTGGACGAGGGCTGCCACCGTGTGCTGTTCAGCGATCGGGCGCGCGGGGCGGCGGTGCAGCCGGACGGCACGCTGCGCCTGACGCGCGCGCTGGACGACCTGCCCGGCCATGCGCAGGCGGAGACCTGGCTGCCCGGCGCGGAGATGAACGCGCCGCTGTCGGTTGAGCCGGCATGGCTGGAGGGCGCGCCGCGCGCGCCGTCGTCTCCGGCGGAGACGGCGCTGGTCGCCGTCCGCGCGGCCCAGCTCGACGAGATGGACGAGGCCATGCGCTGTTTCCACCCGGCGTTTCCCTGCCGCGAAGCGCTGGCCGCGGCCGCGGCCTACGACGGTGCGCTGCCGCTGAAATACCCCGTGCCGGACGGCCGGCCGTGCATCGGGCTGGTAAAAGCGCTGAACGACGCCGCGATCCGCGTCGTTCCGGCGGAATACCGCTGCGCCGCCGGCGGTCCATACGGCTGGCAGCTCGAGTCGCTGACCGTGCCCGCGGATCCGGTATGACCCGGATCCCGGGGCCCCGCCGCCCGCACGCCCCCTGACATTTGACTTGTCATTTTATACATGTTATACTGTCTCATGAAAACGCGCCGGTCCGCCCGGCACGCCGGAGGCTGTCGGGACAGGGCGGGCGGATACCATACTCGAATGAATCGGAGGGGCTTGCCTTGAAGCGAAATGACATTGTGCTGCTGGACGGCGCCATGGGAACCAAGCTGTGGGAAAAGGCGGAGAACAAGGTGCCTGTGTGGCGCTATAATCTTGAACAACCGGGTATCGTGTCGGAGGTGACACGGGAGTACGTGGAGGCCGGCGCCGAAATCGTGCAGGCCAACACGTTCGGGGCGAACTGCTATGCCGTCCGGCGCGCAGGCTATGCGGTCGGCGACGTCGTGTCGGCGGGCGTGCGCATGGCCCGGGAGGCGGCCGGAACGCGGGCCAGGGTCGCCCTCTCCGTGGGGCCGCTTCCGGTGCTGATGGAGCCCTACGGCGACCTGACCGAGGAAGAGGCCATCGCGGCGTTCGACGAGCAGATTGCGCCGGGCGTTGCGGAGGGCGCGGACCTGATCGCGTTTGAGACCTTCATGGACGCCGACATGATGCGCGTCGCCGTGGAGGCGGCGAGCCGGTACAGCCTGCCCGTTTTCGCCACGATGACGTTCGCCGAGATGGGCAAAACCATCATGGGACATTCCGTGGAGCGCTTTGTGGAGGCGCTGGAAGGCCTGCCCGTCACCGCCGTGGGGCTCAACTGCTCCCTCGGGCCGGAGAAGGCCGTTCCCGTCATCGCGTCGTTCGAACAGTACACCGATCTGCCGCTGATATTCAAGCCCAACGCCGGAAAGCCCGTCACGGAGAACGGCGAGAACCGGGTCGAATACGACATCGACACCTTTGTCACGGACTGTATGCCGGCGCTGGAATACAACGTGAAGTACATCGGCGGCTGCTGCGGCAGCAGCCCGGACTACATCCGCGCCATGATCCGGCGCATCAGAGGCTGATCACGGCGCGGCAGGAGGCAACCGATATGTTCAGAAAAATGCAGCGGGCCAGACAGGCCCTGTCGCCCGAGGCGTGTGTCGACGTGCTGAAGCGCGAGCTGCGCGGCGTGCTGTCCGTGCTGGGCGACAACGGCTACCCCTACGGCGTGCCGCTCAATCACTGGTACTGCGAGGAGGACGGACACCTCTATTTCCACAGCGGGCGGACCGGGCACAAAATCGATGCGATGACGGCCTGCGACAAGGCCTCCTTCTGCGTATACGACGCGGGCTTCCGCCGCGAGGGCGAATGGGCGCTGAACATCCGAAGCGTCATCGTCTTCGGGCGGCTCAGGCTCGTGGAGGACCACGGGCGCGCGCTCGAGATCAGCCGCCGGCTGTCCTGCAAATTCACGTCCGACGAGCAGTATATTCAGGCCGAAATCGCGCGCTCCGGCGCGGCTGTCCTGTGCTTCGAGCTGATCCCGGAATCCATCACGGGCAAGCTGGTCAACGAGTCATAGGCGGGCGCATAGCTGCCAGAACGCCACGGCGCTCGCCGCGGCGACGTTCAGGGAATCCACGCCGCGCGCCATGGGAATGCGCGCGATGTCGTCGCACGCGGCGACGGTGGCCGGGGCCAGGCCGTCGCCCTCGGCGCCCAGCACGATGGCCAGCCGGTCCGCGCTCTGCAGGCGGGCGTCGTCGATGCGCACGGCCCTGCGGTCGAGCGCCATGGCGACGGTCCTGAAGCCCATGCTTGTCAGGCGGGCGAGCCCCGGGTCGGGCCAGTCCGCCTTTTCCGCGCCCAACCGCGCCCAGGGCACCTGAAACACCGTGCCCATGCTGACGCGCACGGCGCGGCGGCCCAGCGGATCGCAGCAGCCGGGCGTGAGCAGCACGGCGTCGACGCCCAGCGCCGCGGCAGAGCGGATGATCGCGCCCACATTGGTGGGGTCGGCGATGTCCTCCAGCACGGCGACGCGGCGCGCGTCCGCGCACACGGCTTCCGCCGCGCGCAGCGCGGGACGGCGCATCGCGCAGAGCACGCCGCGCGTGAGCGCGTAGCCGGTGAGCCGGGCCAGCACGTCCTCGTCCGCCGTGTAGACGGGCGCTCCGCCGCACCGGGCGATGAGCGAGGCGGCCTTGCCCGCCGCGTGCCTGCGCGACATCAGCAGCGAGACCGGCTCGCAGCCCGCGTCCAGCGCATGCCCGATGACCTTCGCGCCCTCCGCGATGAACAGGCCCTTCCCGGGCGTCTGCCGCGCGCGCAGCTGCGGCTCCGTCAGCCGGGCGTAGACGTCCAGCTCCGGCGCGGAAAAATCGGTGATTTCAATCAAGTTGGCCATGGCGCACCTCATTGCGAATGTCATGCCATTTGGCTTCCAAAGCCCGTACAGCTTCGGGATCTTTCGTCGCCGCCAGGCTGAACGGAGCGAAGCGGCGCGGCGGCGGAAGGGACGTCCGAAGATATATCGGTTTTAGAAAAAAGAGCATCAGCACAAAATCCTGCCCGGCGTCCCATAACCGGGCAGGATTTCCGTATCTTTTGCGTCTGTTCAGTCCTTTGCAAACCGGCCCTTCCCCGCCCAGGCGGGGGGGAAAAAGGATATGCTGCCCCATTTGCCGGACAGACTGAACCGTTACAACAACATGGCGAACGCGCGCTTATTGCGGATTACTCAGCCGCTTCCTCAACGGTGAACGCGGGGATGACGCCGCCGGCATAGTCCTCGTTGTTCAGCATGAAATCGGCCACCTTCTGAGACTGCAGCACGCTGCGCAGCGCCTCGACCCACTCGGCGTCGGCGTCCTCGGGACGGACGACCACGTAGTTGGTGTAAATCTGGCCGGATTCGCCGTCGGCGGCTTCCAGATAGATCGCGTCCTCAGCCGGCTTCAGGCCCGCGCCGATGGCGTAGTTGCCGTTGATGACGCCCAGGTCGACGTCCTCCAGCATGCTGGGGATGAGCTCGGCGTTGACCTCGCGGATGTCGAGGCTCTTGGGATTCTCCACGATGTCGAGCACGGTCAGCGAGGATTCGAAGGTCGCGTCCTCGGGCAGGGTGATCAGGCCGGCCTCCTGCAGCAGCAGCAGCGCGCGGGTCTCGTTGGAGGGGTCGTTGGTCACGGCGATCACGGCGCCGTCGGCCAGGTCTTCCAGCGTCGCGGTCTTGCCGGCGTAGATGCCGTAGGGCTCATAGTGCACCGGGATGGCGGCGATCAGCTTTTCCTCATCGGCCACGGTCTCGTTGTAGGCGTTCAGGTAGGGCAGGTGCTGGAAGTAATTGGCGTCCAGCTGTCCGTCGGCCAGCGCGGGATTGGGCAGCGGATATTCGGTGAACTCGAGAATCTGCAGCTCATAGCCCAGCGCGGCCATGTCGTCCTTAATGAGCTCGAGCACTTCCTCGTGCGGGGAAGGCGTCGCGCCGATCACGATGGTGGTCTTCTCGTCCGCCATGGCAAGGGAGAAGGCGGACAGCACAAGCAGCGCAGCGACAAACAGGGATACGAGTTTTTTCATGGGAAACCCTCCTTCAATAAAAATAAGGATGATATATGAGAGCGGCTGGAGCTTTATGGCGAATGAAACTTAGGCCCCTGGCCGCAACGAACGAAGGTCTGGCCGCGCCTCAGCGCCGACGGTGGTCGGTCACGCGGGTGAGGATGTTGCCGATCATCTGGAACAGCTGGACCAGCACGACCAGCGCGATGGACGCGGCGTACATCACGCCGTACTCGCGGCGGTTGAGGCCGTAGGTGATGGCGATCTTGCCCAGGCCGTCGCCGCCCGCCGCGCCCGCCATGGCCGTGTAGGCCAGAATGGTGGTGATGCAGATGGCCGCGCCGTTGATCAGCGAGGGCAGCGCCTCGGGCAACAGCACCTTCCAGATGATCTGCAGCGTCGTGGAGCCCATCGACTGGGCCGCCTCGATGAGGCCCGAGTCGACCTCGTTTAGCGAGCCCTCGACCATGCGCGCCACGAACGGAAACGCGCTCACGAACAGCGGGAAGATGATCGAACGCGTGCCCACCGAGGTGCCCATCACGATGCGCGTGACCGGAAACAGCATCACCAGCAGGATCAGGAACGGCACCGAGCGCAGAAAGTTGATGATGACGCCCAGCACCTTGTTGAACGTGGGCATTTCCCGGATGCCGCCCTTCTTGGTGATCACCAGCAGCACGCCCAGCGGCAGGCCCAGGAGATAGGCCAGCAGCGTCGCGGGGATGGTCATGTACAGCGTATCAATAAAGCCCTGCCTGACCAGCGCCCAGATCTTATCCGCGGTCACGACAGATGCACCTCCTCTACCGTCACGCCCATGCCGCTCAGCGTGTTCATCAGCCTGGCGCGATCCTCATAGGAGGCGGGCACCTCCAGCAGCATCTGGCCGTAGCGCTTGCCGGACAGCTGCTTGACGTCGGCCGAGAGGATATTCACCGCCAGCCCGGTCTTCAGGATCATCTGGGACAGCACCGGCTCGTTGAAGGTGTCGCCGTCGAACACGATGCGAATGGCGTCGGTGAAGTGCAGCTCATCGTGCGGCTCGGCAGACACAATGCCGAAGAGCCTGCGCCCCGCCGTGCTGCGCGTGTGGGTAAACACCTCGTCCACGTCGCCTTCCTCGACGATTTCGCCGCCGTCGATGATGGTCACGCGGTTGCAGATCTGCCGGATGACGGCCATTTCGTGCGTGATGACCACCACGGTGATGCCCATGCGGCGGTTGATGTCCTGCAGCAGCGCGAGGATGGACTGAGTGGTCATCGGGTCGAGCGCGCTGGTGGCCTCATCGCTCAGCAGCACCTCCGGGTTGGAGGCCAGCGCCCGCGCGATGGCCACGCGCTGCTTCTGCCCGCCGGACAGCTGCGCCGGATAGGCGTCGGCCTTGTTGGTCAGCCCCACGATTTCGAGCAGCTCCGCCACGCGCCTGTTGGCCTCGGCCTTCGGGACGCCCGAGATCTCCAGAGGATACCGGACATTCCGGGCCACCGTGCGCTGCATCAGCAGGTTAAACTGCTGAAAGATCATGCTCACGCGCTTGCGCATGGCGCGCAGCTCCCTGGGCTTCATCGCCAGAATGTCCTGCCCGTCGATGAGGATGCGCCCCTCGGTCGGCGTGTCCAGCCGGTTAATGCAGCGGATCAGCGTGGACTTGCCCGCGCCGCTCATGCCGATGATGCCGTGGATGTCGCCCTTCATCACAGTCAGGCTTACGCCGCCCAGCGCCGCGACCGTGGTCTGGCCGCTGCCGTATATCTTTCTCAGTCCCTCGATGCGGATCATGGGCGTCTGCTCAGGCACGGTTCATCACTTCCTGTCCGTTTCTCGTGATATATGGACTCATTATATCACAGCGCGGGGTAAGAATAAATAGCGTGCGCTTTATTTTTTCATTGCGTCTACAAGCCCCATAACCCATTTGATTAGTGGGTATTATACGTCCCGGCGGCCCGCCTGTCAATGGTGCTTCAAAATTTAACATGTCGTTTCGCCGCGAAATTTTGTCCCGCAGGCCGCGCTGATGTTAACATTCGCGTGATACAGTATCGTCACAGGAGTGATGACATATGACCCGATTCATCTTTGTGCGCCACGGCGAGAGCGAGGCCAATTTGCTCGGCGTCTTCGCCGGGCATTACGACGCCCCGCTCACCAAGCGCGGCGTCAGGCAGGCCGAGCTGACCGCGGCCTTCCTCAGGGATACCCCGATCGACGCGGCCTATGCGAGCGACCTGCGCCGCGCCTTCGTCACGGGCGAATGCATCGCCGCGCCGCACGCGCTGAGCGTCCAGCCCGACAGGCAGCTGCGCGAGATCGACGGCGGGGCCTGGGAGGGCGTCCCGTTCTCGGCGCTGGCGCCGCGGTGGGCGGCGGAATACGACGCCTGGATGCATCACCTCGACACCGCGCGCTGCCCCGGCGGCGAGAGCGTCGGAGAGCTGCAGGACCGCGTGAACGCCGAGCTGGAGCGCATCGCCGCGATGAACGAGGGGCGCACGGTGCTCATCGCCACCCACGCCACGCCCATCCGCGTGATGGAGCTGCTCATGCGCGGCTGGCCGCTCGGGCGCATCGGCGAGGTGCCCTGGGTGCCCAACGCCTCAGTCACCATCGCCGACTATGACGCAGGCGCCTGGCGCGTGATCCTGCGCGGCGCGGCCGGGCACCTGGGCGCCCTGGAAACCATGCTGCCCACGAACATATGACCCGCCTGCGCCGCGGAAAACGGAGAAGGAGCCGGCTTAAAATACGCATATCGCACAAAAAATCGGGAGAGCGTCGCGCTCTCCCGGTCGTTTTTGGAGACAGTCCCTTCCCACATTCCGAAGATCCTTCAGGCGGCGCGGCCGGAGCCCCTCGCAACGCGCCTCGGCATCATTTCAGCATCTCCAGCGCCTTGTCCCGGAACGCCTCCGCCAGGCGCGCGTGGCCGTCCGCCGTCAGGTGAATCGCATCCTCGCGCGAACAGGCGGCATACCGGCCGGCGTCCAGAAACTCGCAGCGCATGAGCCGCGCGTAGCGGGCGTACTCGGCGGGCAGGCCGCGCGTGACGGCCGCCGCGTTCGGGCCGAACACCTGCGCGTAGGGCGTGTCCGTCACCCATTCGGCGATGGGCGGCGGCGCCGCAAGCAGCACCGCGGGCGGCGCGCCATGCGCGTCCATGCCGTACAGCCGGACGAGGCGGATCAGCCGCATGCATCCCTCGGCGATGGTGCGCGCGGTCATGTTGAACCGCATCTTGGCGTCGTTCGCGCCGAGCATGAGGATCACCAGGTCGAGCGGGTTGTGGCTCATCAGGCAGGGCGGCAGATAATCCGCGCCGCTCTTGTAGCCGCCCTCGACCGGATCGTCGAACACGGTGGTGCGGCCGCCGAAGCCCTCTTCAATGACGGCATAGCCGTCTCCCAGCAGGCCGGCCATCCGCGCGGGCCAGCGGGTGTCCTCGTCAAAGCGGCCGCCGTTGGGCCGGCTGCCATAGGTATTGGAGTCGCCAAAGCAAAGTATGCGTTTCATGAACCGCCGCTCCCGTATCCTGGAATGCCGCGCTCATCGGCGCGGAGAAGCGCCGCCGGCGCCCCGTCACACAGGCACCTTCACCACCACGACGCGATATGCCGAAGGCTCGCCGTCCGTGCCGTGCGGCTTGTGCGCGTCCTCCGGCCAGAGGATGTAGAAGTCGCCTTCGCGCACCTGCACGGTCCGGCCCTCGCCGCGGAAGAACTGGACATCCTGGTCCGCGTCATAGGCGACGGTGGACTCCAGCTCGCCGGTGTCGCCCCAGGTCAGCGCGCTGTGCCCGCCCAGCAGGAGCTGGATGTCGATGTACTGCCTGTGCGCCTCGAAGTCGAAGCTGTCGGCCGGGCGCGTCCCGACCTCGCTCACGTTGGCGTACATCCTGCCGCCCAGCTCATGCCGTCCGTTTTCCAGCCCCTTCGCCCCTTCGAGGAATCGGAAGGCCTCCGCGAACTGCGGATGGAGCGCGGCGTAGCGCCGCCATTCAGTCATTCTGCCCAGGATCATGTTGCAATCCTCCCTTTCACGGCCGAAATCCGGCCCTTTTGTCTCACAATCGACAAAGGCGCGCCCGCCCCGGAAGAACGAGCGCGCTTCATCCACGCTGTCGGCGCCTCACCGCTTCTCCGGGGCCAGCTTGGCGGCCTTTGTGCCGCTGCGCACCGCGCTGAGAATATTCGAATTGTAGGAAAACACGCTCCTGTTGCGGTCGGCCCAGGCTCTGAGCGCGTCTGCCACCATATCGTCAATCAGCTGGGAGAAGCTTACGCCCACCGGCTCCCACAGGTAGAACGCCAGCGAGCCGGGAATGACGTTGATCTCGCCCAGATACAGCTTATCCTCGGCCTTGTCGATGATATAATCGATGCGCACCACGCCGCGACAGTCCATCTCCCGGAAGACCTCGGCGGTGAGCCGCCTGATCTCGGCGATCTTCTCAGCGCTTGCCGGCGCGGGAATCTGGCGCTTCAGCGCGCTCATGCCCTTGCCGCCCTGGCCGCGCAGATACTTTTCGGAGAAGTCGAGCAGCTCCTTGTCGTCCCAGCGCACGGGCATTTCCGTCTCGGACACGCGGACGTCGCCCGCGTAGCCCATCGCGGAGCAGTTGATCTCCTCTATCTGCGTTATGCCCTTTTCGATCAGGATGCGCCGGTCGTAGGCCGCCGCCACATCCATCGCGCGGATCAGCCCGTCGCGGTCGTCCGCGCGGCTGATGCCGATGGACGAGCCCAGGTTGGCCGGCTTGACAAACATGGGATAGCCCACCTTCGCCTCAGCCCGGGCGACGACCGCCTCGCGGTCCGCCTCCCATTCGGCGCGCTCCGCCCAGGTGTCGGGCAGCACCGGGAAGCCGCAGCCGCGGAACAGCTGCTTCATCGTGATTTTGTCCATGCCCACCGAGCAGCCCATGACGCCGGCGGATGTGTAGGGCACGTTCATCAGCTCCAGCATGCCCTGCAGGGTGCCGTCCTCGCCATTGACGCCGTGCATCGCGGGCAGCGCGACGTCGATTGTCGCCAGCACGTTGCGCCCGCCGCCGAACAGCTTTTTCTTTTCCGTCGGGTATTCCAGCAGCAGCAGCTTGCCCTTTTCGCCCACGGGCAGCACATGCGTAACCTGGGAGGCGTCAAAATTCAGGAAAAACGTCATATCTGAGAGCTTTTCGCCCATATACCAGTCGCCTTCGCGCGATATGTAGATGCGCGTCACATCGTATTGCATCGGATCGGCGGCCATCGCGGCCTGCAGGCCGGTGATGATCGACACGTCGTGCTCGCACGTTCTGCTTCCGAATATAACTCCCAGATTGGTCTTCATGCTGGCTTGCCTCCAAATTGCTCATTGATCACTGTTTTTCATTATAATTGTCGGGCAGGTCGTTTTCAAACAGCACGACGTCGCCCGGCCGGCCGATTTTGCCCAGCACGCCCGCCGCCTCCTCGAGGCTGCCCGTGATGTGGACGTGCTCCGCGGCGATGCCCGCCGCCCTGAGGCCCTCCACGATGGGCTGCGTGCGGCGCCGCCCCACGAGAATCACTTCATCGCACTTGCCGGCCATCTGCGCGCCGAACTGGCGGTTGATCTCTTCCTCCCGCTCGCCCTGCTCCACCATGCCGGGCGTGACGATCACATGCCGCCCCTCGAACGAGGCCAGCACGTCCAGCGCGGCCTTTGCGCCCACGGGATTGGCGTTGAACGCGTCGTCGATCACCAGCATGCCGTTCGCGCCGGGCAGCAGCTGCAGCCGGTGCTCCACCGGCTCGATTTTCGCCACGCCGCGCGCGATCTCCTCCATCGACAGTCCGAGCTGCCTGGCCGCGCAGCAGGCCAGCGCGATGTTGCCGATGTTGTGCCGGCCGAGCAGCTTCGTCTCGCACACGACCTTCTCGTCCGCCGCGCAGTCCCAGAGCGTAAACGTCGAGCCGCCCCGGCCCACGACAACGTCCTCCGCCTTCATGTCCAGCCGCATGCCGCGCGTGCCGGTCAGGAATTTCTTCACGCGCGCGCGCTCATACATCCTGTCGACCTCGCCGCCGTCCGAGGCGAAGAACGCCATGCCGTCCTGCGGCAGGCCCTCGATCAGCTCGAACTTGGTGCTGGCCACTGTCTGGACGTCTCCGAACGTCTCCAGGTGCTGCGCGCCCACGGAGGTGATGAGGCCGATCGCGGGATGCACCAGGTCGACCAGCTCCCGGATGTCGCCGGGATGCCGCGCGCCCATCTCCGCGATGAACACCTGGTGATGATCCTCCAGCCGCTCGCGGATCACCCGCGTGAGGCCCATGGGCGTGTTGAAGCTGGCCGGCGTGGCCAGCACGTCGTAGCGCTCGCCGAGGATCGTCGCCAGGATGAACTTGGTGCTGGTCTTGCCATAGCTGCCGGTGATGCCGATTTTGATGAGGTCGGACCGGGCCTCGAGCCGGGCCCTGGCGTCGTTCAGGTAGTGCGCGTTGATCGCCTTCTCAACCGGCGTCATGACGCCGCCCGCCACCAGCGCCAGATACGGCGCGCCCACGAACAGGATGTAGGCCGGAATGCCGACGGCGCTCAGGATGAACGCCAGGACGAACGCGATCACGGCGAGGCAGGCGTACAGCCGCTTCATGCGCGGGGTGTAGGCGATGGGCTTCTTCTCCGGCTGGCTGTGCAGCCGCCTGTCGAGCATGAACGCCGCCGCCCCGAAGCCGATCAGCGTGATGACGCCCGCGGCCACGGTGCTGCCTGTGTTCTTCAGAAACATGCGGAAAAAGAGCCACAGCGCATAGTACAGAATGGTCGCGCCCACGCCGATGGTGAGCGTGCCGCCCAGATGCTTGTCGTGATTCTTCCTCAGCCAGCGCACATAGCCGTCCAGCTGGTAGCTCTCCAGCTGCAGCATGTGCAGGTAGTAGCGCGCCACGAGCGTTGAGGCGAGCGCGCTCACCAGGCATATGATGACATTCATAGCATCCCCTCCGTCAGCCCAGAAACCGCTCCACGACGATCCTGAAATCCCCGTAACGGTCCAGATAGGCGAAATGGCCGCAGCCGGGCCAGGACACGAGCCCCGCGTCCGGGATCCGCTCCGCCATCAGCCTGCCCATCCAGAGGGGCGTCTCGGTGTCCTCCTCGCCCCAGATGAGCAGCGTGGGGGCCTTGATCCTCTCAAGGTATCCGGTCAGATCCTGGCCGATCACGCGGCTGAGGGTCCGGCGCATCGACGGCGTGAGCTCGCGATAGTCGCGCGAGCCGAATGTCTGAACCAGCGATTCCTGCCAGAGCGCCATGCGCTCCTCGCCCAGCAGCGCGCGGGCCGCCCCGCTGCGGACCAGGGAGCGCAGAACGCGGTAAACGCAGCTCCTGAACGTCTTCCGGCCCGTTTTGCGCGGCGGAATGCCCGCCGCGCCGGTCAACACCATCTTCCCCACGCATTCAGGGTATGTCGCGGCAAGCAGAATCGCCACGCGCCCGCCGAACGAATGCGCGATGATGTCGACCCGCTCAAGCCGCCGCTCCGCCAGGAACGCGTGAATGTACTCCATGTATTCGGTCACAGACCAGGGCTCATCCGGCTCGTCGCTGCGGCCGTGGCCCGGAAAATCGACGGCGTAAACCCGGTGTGTCCTCTGGAAATCGCGCGTCACCGGCAGGAAGCTCTCGCCCCTGCCGCCCCAGCCGTGCAGCAGGAGAAGCGGCTCTCCCGCCTCGCCGCTGACCTCGTAGTGCATTCTCACGCCGCGCGAGACAAACTCCATAAAAGACACATCCCTCTCATTATCTCCTATATTGTATACCATTTCCCCAAAAAATGGAAGAGCATTCTTCTATTCCGGAGAAAATACTTGCCCCCGCGCGGTTCCGGCGGCCGGGCCCGCTAAATATCCGTCCCGACCTCGCCCCTGAAGACCGGCGTGGCCGGCCCGGTCATGAGGACGTGGCCGTCCGACGTCCGCCACGCGATGTCCAGCGAACCGCCCGGCAGCTCGACGCGCGCCTGCCGGCCGGATCGCCCGTCCGACGCCGCCGCAACCAGCGCCGCGCAGGCGCCGCTGCCGCAGGCCAGCGTTTCGCCCGAGCCGCGCTCCCACACGCGCACGCGCAGCCGGTCCGGCGCGAGAACCTCCGTAAACTCGATATTCGCACGCTCCGGGAAGGCCTCATGCCGCTCAAAGGCCGGGCCGAGCGTGTAGAACGCGTCGCCGCGCCCGTCCTCCCCGAACGTCACCGCGTGCGGGTTGCCCATCGACACGCACACAAACGTCAGCGTGCGCCCCGCGGCCCTGAGCCGCACGCCGCTTCGGATGCTCTGCGGCGCGCCCATGTCGACCGTGACGGCGCGCACCGCGCCGCCCTCCACATGCAGCCGCACCGCGTTCAGCCCCGCGCCGGTGAGGATGGTCATGCTTTCCCGGCGGCACAGCCCGCTGTCGTACAGATACCGCGCCGCGCAGCGGATGCCGTTGCCGCAGGTCTCCGCCGCGCTGCCGTCGGCGTTGAAAATGCGCAGGCGGGCATCCGCGCCGTCGGCGGGATCGATGAGGATCAGTCCGTCCGAGCCGACGCCCGTGTGCGGCTTCGACAGCGCGACGGACGCCGCCGCGGGATCGGCCGGGCCTTCCTGGGTGAAGGTGTCGGCAAAAATGTAGTCGTTGGACAGACCGTGCATCTTCACAAATTTCACGGGTCATTCCCCCTTTCGGGCCTTCGGAATCATTTGCATGACCATTATAACCGCTTTCCCGCCTGTGCGAACGCCCGGATGTGTTGATTTCTCAAAAAATATAGCGTTCGCACCCATGCTATGCGGCGCAACGCCCGGCTGACACAGGGGGCGCGGCCCCGAAGAACCGCGCCCGACTCTGCGCCCTCATGCCATTTGACCGCTGAAACCTGGACGGCTTCGGGAAGGCGCCCGAAGACGGACCGGTTTTATCCGCGCCGCCCGGTCTGTCAGACGTCATGCTCCAGCAGGTTGACCTCCGACGCGCGTCCGTCCCTGTCAATCCGGAATGTCCTGATCTCAAACGGCCCAAACGCCGCCTCGACGGCCGCATCCGCAAACCCCAGCTCGAGCCGCGCGCGCGTCGCCCGGCCGTTGGTCTCGACCGCGCGCACGATCAGACCCTCGCCCTCCTCCGCGTCCTTGACCACGTTCAGCAGCACGCCGTCGCCCTTCACCGCCGCCCAGCTCGCCGTGAGCGGCAGCGCCCCCGCGTGGAAGGTCTCGTAGACCGGGAAGGGCGGCTGGTTCATCGCCGCCGCGCGCCGGGTGAGCGCCGCCTTATCCGGCTCGCCGCCGGGAACGATCGAGTAATTCAGCTCGTGCATGCCGATGTCCGTCACCTGTGTGAACTCGTCCTTGATGCCGAAGTGATCCGCCGCGCCCGCGCTGCGCACCACGATGAAGCGCAGGCAGCCGCCCGCCACGCTGTAGCTGTAGCTCGAATCGTTCACGATGGCAACGCTCGCGCCCGCGCCGTCCTTCTCGCCCCGGACCGCGGCCCAGGCCTGGCCGGGCTCCTCCTGGCCGTCGGCGGGCTTTTCGATGCTGGCGTAGGGAATCTCGTACACCGCGCGGGGATTGTCGGCGTCCAGCGGGAAGCTGAGCTTGAGGATGCGGAACGCCTCCTGCCAGTTGACGGTCACGTGCACGTCGATGTCCGGCCGGTCGCGGTAGAGCGTGAAGTCCTGAATGAGCGCGCTCCGGCCGAACGTCGATTCGGCGCGCAGCACCGCGCACACGTCGCCCCACTCGCGCAGCGTCAGCCGCCCGTTGCCGAAGAAGCCGACCGTGCCCGCGAGCTCGTTTTTGCCGTGCGCCCAGGTGTCGTTCTGGTAGTCCTCGATGACCTCGCCGCGCGCGCCGTGGCCCGCGAACACCTCGCGCCGCCGCGTCTTGTCGAACAGGCGGCTGATTTCGCCCGTCGCGCGGTCCAGCTCCAACCGGAACCAGTCGTTCTCGAGGAAGAAGCCGCCGGCCCTGAGCGAGCGGCCCGAAACGGCGGGCTTCCCGTCCGGCGCGCTCTGCCGGCGGATGAAGATGGTCCGGTATCCCAGCGGCGGCAGCTCGAGCGACACGACGCCCTCGACATCCGCGCCGCGCTCGTTGACCGTCTTCTCGGAGCGCAGGTTCTGGAAGGGCAGCGCGCGGCCCTGCTCGTCCGCCGCCCCGGCCAGCTGCCGCGTGAGCTTCACGCCCGCCGTCAGCGGGAAGGCGTTCGGATTGAACACCACCACCGGATAGCCGCCCACGTGCGCCTCCCATTCGGCCCAGCTCTTCTCCTGCCCCACGCTCAGATCGCGGCCGCCCAGCGTGTCGACGCGCCAGGAAATGCGCTGCGCGGCGGCATTGAGCACCTCGCCGGAGAGGCGGAGCGCCTCGCCGTGCATGTCGCGCGCGTCGTCATAGGCCGCTCGGATGGCGCAGCCGCCCATGATGTCGTGGAACTGGTTGAACATCACGTCCTCCCACGCGCGGCACAGCTTGTCCCGCAGGTCCTTCAGGGCGGCCACACGCCCGGCGACGGCCGCCAGCTTTTCCGCCGCCAGCAGCCGGTTTTCGGCGCGGCGGTTGTTCTTCTTGATCTCGCTGTACGCGCTGTAGCAGCCGATGGCGTGATGCTGCAGATCGCCCTTCACCGTCAGGTGCAGACCGTCGTTTTTCTCCACGTCGTCGAAGAAATCGCCGGGCTGGCCGAAGCGCAGATCGGGGTCCTCCCCCGCCCAGGCGCTGAGCTGGCGCAGCTGCTTCACGGTCGGCCCGCCGCCGTGGTTGCCCACGCCGTAAAAGAACATCTCCGGTTCATCGCTCCGCGCCACGCGCGCCCTGAGGTTTTCCAGCCGGCCGCCCAGATCCTCGTCCCAGCCGGTGCAGTAGGCGAAGGGAATGCGGAACACGGGAATGCGCGTACCGTCCACGCCCTCCCAGCGGAAGGCGTCCGCGTTCAGGGCCTTCTCGTGCTCCATCGGGCGCATCATCACATAGCGCGGCATTTCGGAACGCGTCAGAATCTGCGGCAGATTGCCGTTGTGCCCGAAGCTGTCCACGTTGTAGCCGAACTTCGCCTGCGTCCCGAACGCGCGCCGGTAATAGGCCTGGCTGTACAGCGCGTGCCGGACGAAGGATTCCCCGCAGGGCGCGTTGCAGTCCGGCTGCACCCACCAGCCCCCCGCGATGACCCAGCGGCCCTCCTTCACGCGCGCCCTGATCTCCTCGAACATCTCCGGCTCGCTTTCCTCAATCCACTGATAATAGCTCGCGCCGGCGCAGGTAAAGACGAAGTCGTCGAACTCCTTCATGCGGTCCAGCGCCGAACGAAAGGTCGCCTTGATTTCTGAAAAACCCTCCTGCCAGCGCCACAGCCACACTGGGTCGATATGCGCATTGCCTATAAGCCAGATCGGATGCTTCATGAAAACCTCCTCGCTGCCGCCCGCGGCACATGATGGTTTCTATTAATTTTTCGCTTTCATCCCTTTTTTTCCTGCCTTCCCCCGCTAAATTTCCGTAAAAGCCGCAAATGGACTTGAATCCGTTACAATGCACTTCTAAAATAATAAATGTATTCTCTATAAGCGAGGTAACCCACAATGAAAATTGTCAATATCAAGCTGAGCCTGACTGAAAACGTAAAGGCATTCGTGAATATCGTCAGCCGCTACCCCTACGACGTGGATCTGCGCGCCGGGCGCCATGTCGTGGACGCCAAGTCCATTCTGGGCATCTTCAGCCTTGACCTGTCAAAGCCCGTCACGATGGAGGTTTATGCCGATCACTGCGACGACCTGATGGAGGAAATCAAGCCGTTCATCATCGGCTGAAAACCGCACGCAGGGCGCGGAGGGACGCAAGTCCTTCCGCCTTTTTCGTCGGCGCGGCGCGTTTTTTCCGCGCTCCGATTGGCTTTCGCGCAAAATCATGCTATAATGAACTGACTGAGCGACGGGAGGGACGAGCATGACGATAACCTATATCGGACACAGCGGCTTCACGGTGCGGACGAAGGGGCGGCTGCTTGTCTTCGACGCGCTTGACGGCCCCGCGCCCGCCGCGTCGGACAGGGCCATCGTCTTCGTGAGCCACGCCCACAGAGACCACTTCCGGCCGGATGTTCTCGCCTGGCAGGCGGCCGGCCTGTGCGCGCTGGTCACCGGCGAGGGCGTGAACGCGGGGCTCTGCCTGAAGCGCGGCGACACGGCCGAAACGGACGGCGTTCGCGTGCGGGCCTTCGGCTCGACGGACGAGGGCGTGAGCTTTCTTGCGGAGGCGGACGGCGCGCGCATCTTTCACGCGGGCGATTTCAATTTCTGGTCCTGGCGGGAGGAATCCACGCAGGCGGAGATCGACGAGGCCGAGGCCCTGTTTGAGGACATGCTGGCCGACATGCGCGGCATGCGGCCGGACGTCGCCTTCTTCCCGGTCGATCCGCGCATGAAGACGGACTGCGACGAGGGCGCGCTGCGCTTCGCCGAGGCGGCCCGGCCGCGCCTGCTCATCCCCATGCACTTCTGGGACAGGCCGGAGGCGGCGCGGCGCTTCGCCGAAAGGGCCATGCCGGCCGGCGTGACCGCGCGGGTCCTGACGGAAAAGGGCGACACCATCGAATGGCCGTGATCGGCCGACCGACAGAAAGGATGAATATCATGGGCAGCTTCTCATTCAGACACACCAACCTGAACGTGCGCGATCTCGACCGGAGCATCGCGTTTTACCGGGAGGCGCTTGGCCTCGAGCCGGTGCGCATCAGGGAAACCGACGGCTTCAAGCTGGCCTTCCTGCAGGACGGACGCACGGGCTATGAGCTGGAGCTGACCTGGCTCCGGGATCACGCGGACACGCCCTACGAGCTGGGAGAAAATGAAAGCCACATCTGCTTCGCGGCGGACGACTACGACGCCGCCCACGCGCTGCACGAGAAGATGGGCTGCATATGCTTTGAGAATACGCAGATGGGGCTGTACTTCATCGAGGACCCGGACGGCTACTGGTTTGAAATCGTCAGAAAATAGCCGGCTTCCGCTTTACAAAGCGCGCCCCGCGGGATATAATAGGTGTCAACATCGTTCATGGAGGGATATCTGATGGCGGATTTTTCGATCAAGGCGCTCTATGCGGCCAAACCCACCGAGGACATCGAAGCGGTGCGCGTCAGCGGATGGGTGCGCACCATGCGCGAATCCAAAACCTTTGCCTTCGTGGAGCTGAACGACGGCAGCTTCTTCAAAAACCTGCAAATCATTCTGGACGAGGCCGCGCTGGGCGACTACCGCGAGCTGGTCAGGAAAATCAGCGTGGGCGCGTCGCTCGAGGTCGCGGGCACGCTGGTCATGACGCCCGGGATGAAGCAGCCCTTCGAGCTGCGCGCCGCGACCGCGACGCTGCTGGGCGAGAGCCCGGTCGATTACCCGCTGCAGAAGAAACGGCACACGCTCGAGTACCTGCGCACCATCGCGCATCTCCGCCCGCGGGCAAACCTGTTCCAGTGCGCCTACCGCATCCGCTCCATCGCGGCGCAGGCGATTCACCGCTTCTTCCACGACCGGGGCTTCGTGTATGTGCACACGCCGCTGATCACCGGCAGCGACGCCGAGGGCGCGGGCGAAATGTTCCAGGTGACGACGCTCGATCTGGACAACCTGCCGCGCACCGGCGACGGAAAGGTCGATTACACGCAGGATTTCTTCGGCAAGCCGGTCTCGCTGACCGTGTCCGGCCAGCTGAACGCCGAGACGCTGGCGCTGGCCTTCGGCAAGGTGTACACCTTCGGCCCGACCTTCCGCGCCGAGCGCAGCAACACGCAGCGTCACGCGGCCGAGTTCTGGATGATCGAGCCGGAAATCGCGTTTGCGACGCTCGCGGAGGACATGGCGCTCCAGGAGGATATGATCAAGTACATCATCGACGCGGTGCTGACCGAGGCGCCCGAGGAAATGGCGTTCCTGGACAGTTTCGTCGAAAAGGGCCTGATCGACCGGCTCGCCGCCGTGCGCGACGCGGAATTCGGCCGCGTCAGCTACACCGAGGCCGTGCGGCTTCTGGCCGAGAGCGGCCACGCGTTTGAATTCAAGCCCTATTGGGGCTGCGACCTGCAGACCGAGCACGAGCGCTATCTGACCGAGCGCGTCTTCGGCCGGCCGGTATTCGTCACGGACTATCCCAAGGAGATCAAGGCGTTCTACATGCGCATGAACGAGGACGGCCGGACCGTGGCGGCGGCCGATCTGCTGGTGCCCGGCGTGGGCGAGCTGTGCGGCGGCAGCCAGCGCGAGGAGCGGCTGGATGTCCTCACCGCGCGCATCGCGGAGCTGGGCATGAACCCGAAGGATTACTGGTGGTACCTCGACCTGCGCAAGTACGGCTCCGTAAAGCACGCCGGCTTCGGCATGGGCTTCGAGCGCATGATCATGTACCTGACCGGCATTTCCAACATCCGCGACGTCCTCCCCTTCCCGCGCACCACCGGCAGCTGCGAGTTCTGACAGCGCTTCAGGCGCTTTTCCGAAGGCCCGACGGCGTTTGGTCCGGGAAAAGCAGCGTTCAAGCGGAGCCTCATGAATTTGAGGAACACGCACCGCCCATGAAAAAGCCCGCGCCCATCCCATGACGGATGAGCGCGGGTTTTGTCTGTCAGAGGTCAGAGGACGCGCAGAATCAGTGCGCGGCCAGCTTCTTGTACATCGCCAGACGGCCGGCGGCGTCTTCCTCGGCCTTGGTGAACAGCTTCTCGGCCGTATCCGGGAACTGACGCAGCAGCGACGCATAGCGATTCTCGCCGCGGATGAAGTCCTGATAGCTGGCGGTCGGATCCTTCGAATCGACGGTCAGCGGATTCTCCAGCTCGGGGTTGTAGCGATACATCGGCCAGTAGCCCGCCGCGACGGCCTTCTTGATCTCGGCCTGAGCCTGATTCATCTTGATGCCGTGGTTGATGCAGGGCGCGTACGCGATGATCAGGGACGGGCCGTGATAGGCCTCGGCCTCGGTCACAGCCTTCAGCAGCTGGGCGGGATCGGCGCCCATGGCCACCTGAGCCACGTACACATAGCCGTAGGACATGGCCATCAGGCCGAGGTCCTTCTTCTTGGTGCGCTTGCCGGCCGCGGCGAACTTCGCCACAGCGCCGGTCGGC